>OLPK01000103.1_pt1 | contig 105495 bp, 100 predicted proteins | sample 1672261 | NCBI WGS metagenome assembly OLPK01 (sample SAMEA3136665, study PRJEB25190) | human gut metagenome
GGCCCTATCCATCCCCGCATTAAAATACGGGGATTTTCGGGCGTTTTTCATTAAAAATATTTTTTAGGTATTAATAAATAACTGCCAGCTTTGCAGAGCTAAAGCAGCTATTTTTTTCGCTGATTATGAATTTTGATCAGCTCGACAACCAATGTGATCAGTAAAACGACAAATTAGCCGAAACTGATCATTAGTTGCAACGCATCTGAGACAGACACGATGGCGTCTCCTTTCTAACAGGATTGTGGTAGAGTCAAAAAATCCTCATAAGCACCATCTCTTTGGGATAGCCGCCGCTTCAACTTTTTTACGCATAAAATTATACTGATTCGTATTTGCGTCTACAAGCGAACACGAAAAAAGCCTAGCATCCGCTAGGCTTTTAATCTACATAAATTCAGTATCTTGCTTACTCTTTTTGATAAAGTGATTCAAGATAAATGGTGAAATTACGGTCGTTACAATGATTACCAAAATTAAGCTAGAGTAAATATCTTCAGGGAATAGGTGATGCGTAATCCCGATCTGCGCCACGATCAACGCAACTTCACCACGTGACACCATTCCGGCACCTACGATATTGCCTTCATTCTTACTGAAACCGAATACTTCACTAGAGTATTTACCAGCCCAGAACTTGGATAAAACGGCCAAAACGGTCATCGCAATGATGAACCAGATGTCTTTGAAGAAGCTGGCAAAGGTCATTGAAAGGCCGATATCAGCGAAGAAAACAGGGATGAAGATTGAATAACCGATTGCTGAAACAGAAGACTGAACTTCTTTATGTTGCGGTGTTTGACGAATTGCCAAACCACCGAAGAATGCACCTACAACGGCGGATAAACCAACAAAGTCTGCAGCCCATGCCATTGTCAATGCTAAAACCAATGAACCGATGACTACAGAGTAATCAACAGAAATCTTTTCTGAGACCTTCATGAAGTATGGCGCAATAAACTTAAAGATCACCCAAACAACGACGAAGTAGACAATTTCGATCAAGATGTTAAGGAAGAAATTGTTAGTTAAGCCGCTTTTACCGCCTTCATGGCTGAAGGTGGTGAAGAGACTTAAAACTACCACGGCTAGGATATCATCAACCACAGCGGCCCCTAAAATGGCTGTACCAGCACGTGTATGAAGCTGGTTAGCCTCTTGCAAAACCACAACTGAGATAGAAACACTGGTTGCCGCAAAAACAATCCCGATAAAGAGTGCCTCAAGTGGCTTCATGCCGAAGAAGTAACTTGCTAGCCCCATGAAAACAACTGGCAAGATAACGCCAACGCTAGCTACCGTAAAACTCAACTTGAAGTATTTCTTTAACAAGTCCAAGTCACTTTCAAGACCGGCCAAAAACATTAATAGAATGACCCCAAATTCAGAGAATAAGCTGATTATGTCGTTGGGGTGAATCCAGTTTAAGATAGCTGGTCCTAATAAAATCCCTGAAAGCAATTGTCCAATAACTGCTGGCAAGTTAAAACGTGCAAATAATTGCCCGAGCAATACCGTCGTCAGTAGGATTAAAATTAATTCCCCTAAGAAATGCATATCGTCCTCTTTTCCTTATAAAAGCAAAAAACTTTCAAGCGCTTCTTGACCCAAAGAAGCAAATCTTGAAAGTTTTTATTTTGTGTAAAAACCCAACCACTAAATAAATATTCAGTTGAGTTTAATCTTAATATTTTTTTTAGTCCGATGCAAATTACTCTTCAAGTCCGAATTGCTTTTTGCTTGGAGTAGTCTTAGCAAGAAGTCCCAAACTGATAGTGATCATGTCGACAACTTCCTGCAAAATAGCACCCCAGAATGCTGGGATAACACCAGTAAAGGCAATTAATTCAATGATGATTACGACACCAATCGCAGTCAAAACGTCGACATTAGCAACCTTCATAGTGTGCTTAGAAATAGCAACGGCATCATTGATCTTAGACAAATCATTAACCATGATAACCGCATCAGCACTTTCACTGGCAGCAGTAGCACCTTTAGCACCCATAGCGATACCAACATCAGCGGCGGTCAAACTTGGTGCGTCATTAACACCGTCACCAGTCATAACGACAGGACGCAAGTTCTTAGGTACTCCCTTGATAGCCTTAATCTTTTCAGATGGTAAAAGATCAGCACGGATATCAGTAATTCCGGCCTTGTTACCAACCCTTTCGGCAACTGCCTTGTGGTCACCAGTAAGCATCATGATATCTTGAGCACCTTGACGCTTCAACTTAGCGATTGTGTCAGGTGTTTCTGGACGCATTTCGTCCATCAAAGTAATGTAACCAGCAAATTGATTATCGATTGAGACAAAGACAGCAGTGGAGTTAACATCGATCTTTTCATGATCAGGTGCAACGAACTTTAATTTACCAACCTTAACGTGCTTGCCGTCGACGTTACCTTCAACACCTTGAGCAGTAGTTTCCTTTAAGTCGGTTACTGGCTTAATCAAATCTTTGTTAGTAGCCTTTACAAGTGAACCAGCAATAACGTGACTTGATTGTTGTTCAACACTAGCAGCTAAGCCTTGCAATTCATCCTTGCTTACAGATTCTTCTGCAGGGACAACTTGGTCAACTACCAATTGGTTTTCAGTTAAAGTACCAGTCTTATCAAAAGCAAAAGTCTTAGCACGAGCTAATTTTTCAAGAGTTGGACCAGACTTCACAATAATATGGTGAGCTGACATTGAACTCATACCACTGACCAAAGCAACAGGAGCTGCGATCAAAAGTGGACATGGTGAAGCGACAACCATAACTTCGGCGAATCTAGTAGCATCCCCCGAAACGGCCCATGCAACGCCACCAATAATCAATGAAATGATAGTGAATGGAACGGCGTAACGGTCGGCCATCTTAACGAACTTAGCAGGTTGTGCTTGTGATGACTTAACCAAAGCAACGATTGACTGATATTCAGAATCTTTAGCTTCTTTGGTAACCTTCATCTGTACTGCGACGTCACCGTTGACGGAACCTGACATCAAGTTGTCGCCTGGTTTCTTAGTTACAGGAACGGATTCACCAGTCAATGAAGATTGGTCAAAACTAGAAGTACCCTTGATGATTTCACCGTCAACAGGAACTTGTTGACCTGGCTTGATCAAAACGATGTCGCCAATGTGCAATTCATTAACCTTGACTTCAGTAATTTGACCGTTAACCAGCTTGTTGGCAATACGTGGTGTATTGTTCAAAAGAGAACGGAGTTCCTTGCTGGCTTGTCCAGTAGCGTAGTCTTCCAGTGTTTCACCACCAGTGGACATTACCAAAATCATCCATTCAGCCCAGTAGTTGTTGATCAAAATAGTAGAAACAATCGCAATAACTGCTAGGATATCAACACCGTAGCGTCCAGATTTCCAATCTTCAAATATTTCCATTAACAAGAGAACGGAAATCCAAATACCAAGAATGTCGATAATAATTGCTTGTGGGTTCATCTGCAATTTAAGGAGTGGCGTAGTAAACAATGTAGAAGCATGTATGCCAAACTCAAAAAACAGACTTATTACCCCCGCAATTAAAACGACAATAAATTTCCAATGACGTTTCATGATTAAACCTCCAAAAAGTCAGCAGTATTACTTTACTCACACCATTCTAACATTCTTTCTAGGTATAAGAGATATAAACGGTTTATTATAATTTATTAATTAAAAAAGCGGCTTGAATAAAGGTCTCAAGCCGCTTGGGGGTTATTTAATTTTTTCAGATTTATAGTGCTTATCATATGTGTGAACGACATAGTTGAAGGCCTTGATCCATTCACGTCTGGTGAGAAGACCTTGAAAGACGCCGCGATCATCTACGACGGGCAGGAAGGCATTGTTAATCAGTAAATGCAGCTGCGTTTCAAGCGTAGTTTCAACAAAATTTATTTTATCGAAATCCGTTTGCATTACGTCTTTAACTTTTAAAGTATCAAGTGGCGCGGTAGAAATTGCGTCATTGGTTAGCATTTTATCCGTAATCATGGCCAAGCTGAGTAAACCAACTACTCTTTTATCTTTATCTAAAACTGGAATTTTGGAATATTTAACTTTAGTCAGAATTAAAAATGCGTGATAGAGTGGGTTGTCTTCTTGAACAAAGGCAATACGACTAGCGGGAATTAAGAATGATCCCGATTTTTCTTCAATTAAATGTTGGATCGATGGTGAAAACATGATACGCCTCTTTTCTAACTAAAATTATACTAGAAAAAAGGAAAAGGCCCGCAAAATTTTGCGGACCTTATTAGTTTCATCTACTTTGGAGGAGTAAGAATGAATGAAATAAAAAAAGTGGGAGTATTGTAGCAAGTTTCTACCGCCTTGCTACGATTTATATAGTACAGAGTAAATGTGAATTAAAAATGTTCAAATTATTATGAAAAGGTAAAGATTTGTTTGAGAACTAGTTAAGAAGAAAATTTGGGCATAAGAAAAGCCCACGCAACGCACGTGAGCCGAAAGGGATAGATATGAAATTGACTAATTGGAGTAAGTCAATTCTTTTTATTTTCATTATTTACTTGGAGGAGTATGAATGAAAAACAAAAAAGTTGAGTTGTAATGGGAAGATGTTTTCCTCCTCACTACGTTAAGTAGTATAACCTGAAATTGTGAAAAAAGTGTGACGAAATGCACTTTATTTTCAAAAAAGGCTATATTTTTGCTAAAAAGCCCGAGTTTATGCACTTATAAAGAAAAATAAATTTTTTTGGTTATAATGTAAGACATGATAAAAACGGAAAATAGAAGGGTGTAGTTTTTTTGAAAAGAATAGGCAGATTTATTCTGCATCTGTTTTTAGTACTCTTTTTATTAGCTGGAGTGGGAGCAGGTGGATATTTCGGTTATCAATGGTGGCAAAAACAGCAAATGCTGCGAGATAGGCCCAAGGTAGTCAAAGCAAAGGATGGTACTAATACAAGTGCTGCTTGGCACAATTTTTCTAGTTATCAAAGATCCTTGCGTCAAAATTATTCTTTCATTAATAAGGTTTCAAATTATGTTCCACCAAGAACGTGGGATGGTAAGGACTTTGTCATTCCGGGCTTAGTTTCGACTAAGAGCTATGATTTTGCCACGAAAAAATACAATACGGCAACCGCAATGACGCCGCAGGGGATTACTGTAGCTGGTAAATATATTTTGCTCACGGCATATGATGGCGAGCACCGGCATGCTTCAGTCGTTTATGTGCTGGACAAAAAGACGGGAAAATACATTAAGACGATCCAGGTTCATGGCCGTCCTCACTTAGGCGGGATTGCTTATGATCCAGTTGCCAAAAATATTTGGGTAACCGGTAAAATGGGTAAGTCCTCAGCTCTTGCTTCATTTACATTAAAAGAAATGAAGGACTATAAAGATGGCAGTCGCATCCCGATCAAGTACAATCACCAGATTGCGATTCCTGCCGTTGAAAAAGCCTCTACTGTTACTTACTACGATGGTCAACTGTTCGTCGGCTTCTTTAACATGTATGGCCGGGGGAAAGTTGCCGCATATTCAATTGCCCGTAGCGGTAAAAACAAGGGCTCCATTACTAATAATGAAGTGAAATCCGTTACTGGTACTTTGCAGTGGTCAGATCCTACCGGTGAAACATCAATGGATAAGCAGATTCAGGGGATTGCGATTTATCAAGATAAAATCTTCTTGAGTCAGTCATACGGCAGCGGCAATTCTAAACTGTATGTGTTCCCAACTTCGGCATTGAACGCGCTTGACGAAAAGAATGCGGAGCTAGTTGTCGATATGCCGCCATATTTGGAACAAATTACTGCTTACAAGGGGCAGCTGCTTTGTGTATTTGAATCAGCTTCAAGTATTTATGCTAGACCAGACATCACGGTAATGGATAGAATACTATCGATGAATATCAATGCCTTGTTTGGCAGCTAGTTTGGAAAGGAAAAACAAATGAATGTAGATTATCGAAGAAGAGAGATCTTTCTTTTGCGTTTTTCTGGTTGGTTCTGCTTATTCCCAGCGTCAGTTTATCTCTACCTTTATCAAATGACTCATATGATGTTTTGCCTTGGCGAATTAGTTATTATTGTGCTTTTTGCTGTATATTTGCTGACTACCGCCAAGAGCGAGCGCTGGACTAAACCGCAAAATGTGATGCGACTATCGATTTTTGCCTTAATCTTTGTGGCAATCGTAATTTTCATCCCATTATATTTTGCATATCGCAACTGTAAGAAATTACAATAAAGAAACCGCTTTTTTGTATTTTTTCAAAAATAGATTGGATTTCAGAAAAAGTTTAAATTTGTTAAAATGTACAACGATAGTGCGTCTAGTGTTGCTATTTGTAGTAATATAAGGCAAAAGTAAAAAATATATGTTACTTGAGGGAGAAAAAATGGATAAAAAAACACAAATTGACTCTCGAGGCAAACGCATTGGAAAGTTTGTTTTAAAGACAATTGTTTATTTTGCAATCCTGATGGCCCTTATCTATTTGTATGAATATAGTGGACTTACTTCAGTTCACTTCATTTACAACGAATTTTAAGGTAGGTGCTGTCACATGATTCAAGATGTTATTAAGAAGATCGACGAGATAGCAGAACAAGAACCAGATCGTGTTGTTTACGACTATCTTGGCAAAACTAATACATATGGTGACCTTAAGAAGCGTTCTAACGCTTGGGCACACAAGATTGCTAGCTTAGATATTTCAGATGATGCTCCAATTATGATTTGGGGTGGTCAAACCTTTGAAATGATCGCTAGTTTTTTAGGCTGTGTTAAAACTGGTCACGCTTATATTCCAATTGCTAGTTACTCAAACGCTGAACGTTTGACCATGATTCAAGATGTTTCAAAATCACCATTGGTTTTGGAAATTGACCCATTGCCAGACGTTAACTTAGACAACGTTAAGGTACTTAAGGCTAGTGAAGTTGAAGATGGCGACTTCACTGTTGACGAAAGCAAATTTGTTGAAGGCGATGAAAACTACTATATCATCTTCACTTCAGGTACTACTGGTAAGCCTAAGGGTGTACAAATCAGTCACGATAACTTACTCAGCTTTGTAAACTGGGAGTTATCAGACTTTAATTTGCCAGAACACCCAAGTTTCTTGGCCCAAGCTCCATACTCATTCGACTTGTCAGTAATGAGTCTTTACCCTGCACTTGTTTCAGCAGGTAAGCTTGTTGTATTGCCACACGATGTAACGCAAAACTTTGGTCAATTGTTCCAAACTTTGCCAAAGATGCAATTTAATGTTTGGGTATCAACTCCATCATTTGCACAAATGTGTTTCTTGGATAAGACTTTTGATTCTGAACATCACCCAGACCTTAGTCACTTCTTATTCTGTGGTGAAGAATTACCACACAGCGAAGCAGACATGCTTAAGAAGAGATTCCCAGAAAGCCATATCTTCAACACTTACGGTCCAACCGAAACAACTGTTGCCGTAACGCAAGTTGAAATTACTGACGACGTTCTTAAGAAGTACGACCGTTTACCAATCGGTAAGGTTAAGGAAGACACCAAGATCACTATTGATACTTCAAAGGGTGATAAGCCTGGCGAAGGTGAAATTATCATTAGCGGTCCTAGCGTTTCAAAGGGTTACATGAACAACCCTGAAAAAACTGAAGCTGCCTTCTTCCAAAAGGATGGCGACAAGTACCGTAGCTACCGCAGTGGGGATGCCGGATTCTTTGACGGCGACATGCTCTTCTATCGCGGTAGAATTGACTTCCAAATCAAGTTCAACGGTTACAGAATCGAGCTTGAAGAAATCAACTTCTACTTGAGCAAGAACGAGTACGTCCGTTATGGCGTCGCAGCACCAAAATACAATAAAGATCACACCGTTAAGCAAATCGTAGCGGAGATCGAATTGAAGCACGGTGTAGCACGTCAACACTCAGAAGCCACTTTAACTAAGGCAATTCGTGAAGATTTGGCAAAGAACATCATGCCATACATGCTTCCACAACGTTTTGTCTACCAAGACAAGTTGCCTATTTCTCAAAACGGCAAGGTTGATATCAAGGCGGTTATTAAGGAGGTTAATAAGTAGTGAATTTTAATTTCATTAACTTACAACCTTACTCAAATCCGCAATATTTCGTTTACTTGATGATTGCTTTAATCCCAATCATTTTGGGGTTATACTTCGGTCATCGTTTCAAGACATATGAAGCAATTTTCTCAATTGTTTTCTTATTCTTGATTTTTGATGGTAGTCACTGGCAACAAGGGGTTAACTTATTAATCTGGCTGGTTTATGAGTTTATTTTGACCTTTGCTTATCAGTATTATCGTCATCACGGTAAAAATAAGACTTGGGTATTTAGCTTAGCAGTAATTCTGGCAATTATTCCATTAGCTGCAGTTAAATATTTAACTGCTTTTCCTGATAATTCCATCGGCTTTGTAATTGGGTTCTTAGGTATTTCATATGTAACCTTTAAGACCGTTCAAGTTATTATGGAAATGCGTGATGGTGCGATTAAGAAGGTAGATCCTGTAACTTATGCAAGATTCTTGCTCTTCTTCCCAACCATTTCATCAGGTCCTATTGATCGTTACCGTAGATTTAAAAAGGATTATGAAAAGGTTCCTACAAGGGATGCATATATTACTGATCTGCAATATGCGGTTAGATACTTGTTCCAAGGCTTTTTATATAAATTCATTATTGGCTGGTTCTTTGGTACTTATTGGTTACCAAAGATCAGTGCCGCTGCTTTAGTCGTTGGGAATGCAAATGGTGGTTTGAAGCTTTCATGGTGGGTACTTGCTTACATGTATTGTTACAGCATGTACTTGTTCTTTGACTTTGCAGGTTATTCATTATTTGCCGTATCAATTTCATACTTCATGGGTATTCATACCCCAATGAACTTCAATAAGCCATTTATTTCTAAGAACATTAAAGATTTCTGGAATCGTTGGCATATGACTTTGTCATTCTGGTTCCGTGACTACATCTATATGCGATTCTCTTTCTTTGCAATGAAGAAAAAATTGTTTAAGAATCGAATTAGATTGTCACAAGTTTCTTACTTCCTGTTGTTCTTAATCCAGGGTTTCTGGCACGGCTTAACGTGGTATTATATTGTTTATGGTATCTTCCACGCTTCAGCTATTTGTATCAACGATATGTGGCTAAGATTTAAGAGAAAACACAAGAAGCAAATTCCACACAACAAGTTCACTGAATGGTTCGCCATTTTCTTAACTTTCAACGTGGTATGTTTCAGTTTCTTGATTTTCTCAGGATTTCTTAGTCAACTATGGTTCGGTTGGAAATAAGCTTATATAATATGGAATGATATTAATTAAGTATTTGTGTTGAATAGAGGTATTAATTATGGACACTAAACAAGGCGTATTAGACATTTTAAACGATTTAACTGGTGAAGATTTATCAGATCAAATGGATGAAAACATCTTTGACAATGGTTTGATGGACTCAATGGCAAGTGTACAAATGCTTTTGAGCTTACAAGAAAAGTTTGATATTGATGTTCCCGTTTCAGAATTCAAGCGTGCTGAATGGGATACTCCAAATAAGATTGTTGCAAAGGTGGAAAGCTTAGAAAATGAGTAATAAACGCCGGCTGTGGCAAATTTTTGGCCCAGTTATTTGCGCTTTTATCCTTTTATTAGTTGTATTCCTTATTCCCTGGGAAAGAACTTTTTCTAAGCAAACAATCTATGAAGCTGCTGCTTCACAAAATACTACTGTCTTTAAGGGCAGTACAATGAAGCAAGAAGCTTTTGATGACGGCTATGTACCTTTCTATGGTTCAAGTGAATTATCAAGATTTGATCCATTGCACCCTAGTGTAATTGCGGAAAAGTATCATAGAAATTACCGTCCATTCTTGCTTGGTGGTCCAGGTAGTCAATCTTTGGCTCAGTTTTTGGGGATGCAAGGCACAGCTAAGCAACTTAAGAATAAAAAGGCTGTTGTGATTATTTCACCACAATGGTTTACCAAAAAGGGTCAAGATCCTAATGCCTTTGCTTTGTATTATTCACCACTTCAAGCATGTAATTTCTTGTTAAGTGCTAAGAATAATAAGACTGATCGTTACGCTGCTAAGCGTTTGCTTGAAATGCCAGACGTTAAGGGCGAAATTAAGAATAGTCTTCAGCAAATTGCGGAAGGTAAGAAACTAACCACTTTCCAAAAGTTTTACTTAAACAATCGTCGTAGAATGCTCAGTAATGAAGATAACTTCTTCAGTGCATTCCAATTGCGCGATCGTGTAAATAAGATTCAAAAGAAAGCTAAAGTTTTACCAAGTGCATACTCTGTTAAGGCTTTGAATAAGGTCGCTGCAGAACAAGCTGCAATGCATACTAATTCAAATAACTTAGGAATTGACAATACTTTCTATAGAACTCGTTTGCCTAAGAAGGTATTGAAGCGTTTGAAGGGTAGTCAACGTAATTTCGACTATGTTCACTCAGTTGAATATGGTGACTTCCAATTAATGCTGGAACAATTTGCTAAGCAACATACCAATGTTTTGTTCATTATTCCACCTATCAACGGTAAGTGGATGAAGTACACTGGCTTGTCAGCTAAGATGTACCAAGAATCAGTTGCTAAGATGGAACAACAATTGACTAGCCAAGGCTTTGAAAACATTGCTGATCTTTCAAGACGTGGTAATGAAAAGTACTTCATGCAAGATACTATTCACCTTGGTTGGAAAGGTTGGGTAGCTGTTGATCAAGCCGTTAGACCATTTATGAAATTGCCTAACGAGCGTTACAACTACGATATGTCTAACTACTATTACTCAAAGAAGTGGCAGAATAAAGACAATGTTAAGCGAGTAAATTTAACTAGCAAAGATCGTTTAAAAGTGAAGTAGTGCGACGGGCTATTAATAGATTAGGTATTAAGGGTTCCGTATTGGTAACAAGCAATATGAAGCCTGTACTGAACTATGCAACAAACAATAGTACTGACACTAGCTACTTGATCAATTCAGTTCAAAAGTCAATGACTGCTGCAATGGTAATGCGCGAGGTGCAGAAAGGTAAGCTTAGCTTAAAAGATAAGCTTTCTAAGTATTATCCAAACGTAGCTGGAGCACAGAAGGTTAGAATCAGCAATCTGCTGGATATGACTTCAGGACTTGATTTAGAGAAGGGTCAAGAGTTAGGCACAAAGAAGTTTATTTCTGACAAGGCTAATATTGACCATGATCAGAAATACACCGTGTTTGATGCTAAGATGCTTGGCAAATGGCACTATACTTCAGTTAACTACATTTATCTCTGTGGTATTTTATCCAAGCTTGAACATAAGACTTACGAGCAATTGTTCCGTGAGACTTATATCGAGCCGCTTCACCTTAGGAGAACTGAGTTCTTATGGTCTAACATGTCCAAATTACGCGCCGTTAATTGGGTGCCTGGATATGAGATGAAAGAGGGCCAATACGTAAAGGTAAAGCGTAAAACTGCAGTAAAGGATGCACATAATGAGTTAGGTGCTGGATCGATTGTAATGTCAAATAGCGATTTGGCTAAAACGATTGAATACATTCTACATGGCAACATGCTAACCAAACATAGCAAGCAGATCCTGTTTAAGGGTAATGCTCCTACATTCTATAATGGTGGTTTATACAACTTGAAGAAGTATAAGTCAGCTAATGGTGCAGGTGAAGGTTATTACACCTTTATGCGTAGCACTAAGGATGGTAAGAATATGATTATCATTCAAGATAATCACACTGTCCCTGGAGAGTTTGGTAAGATTAAGAAAAAAGTAAATCGCATCATGTCAATCATGATGGAATTATAAAAAAGAGGTCTGATTCCGATTTGATTCGGAGTCAGGCCTTTTTTGGTGGCATATAATTGAGGTAGAAAATAAACTGTAGAAAGTGCAAAATATTATGGAAAAGCTCGTACCTGCAATTATAGGAATAGTATTAATTTTATGTGGTGTGTTGGAACTTTACATGACTTATCGCTATTCTCAAAATATTAAAAAATTGAAGAATCAACCACCAACTGCTCCTTTTGCTATTTGGAGTGGATTAATATTTGGCCTATTTTTCATTGTAGGGCCTATCATCACCATGGCCGGTGGTCTTAAGAATATGAGTCAAATGACGTCAATTATTGGAGGGATTCTATTCTGGATAGCAGCTATTTTCTCCTTAGCCAGGGCAGAACAAATTAGAAAGAAACTCAAGGCAGAAAATAAACCATTATCTAGTTCACCTCAGGCAGTTGCAACGTATGTAATTGTAATTGCGGCCGTTATATCGGGCTTAATTGCAATTTTTTAACAAAGAAAAATTACAATATTTGCGATTAACGCCATATCGCTTGTTTTTTATTTTTTTGAATGCTAAAATCTTCATGTACCGCCACTGATAGTAGTCATTTTCTCCGGTAGCGAAAATGTTATCTTCTATATGTGGTCAGAGGTGGCGGTCAACACTGTGTGAGCCTAGTTCCGTTGTTGGTGGAATTAGGCTTTTTTTGATGCAATTTTTTCTGAATATTGTATATAATTTAATAATAATACTTATTTGAAAGTGAGAGGAAATAAATGTCTACTACACGAAAGGAATTAAACTAAGCATGCTCTTCGCGGCAATTGGACTTGGGCTGTTGTTATCGCTTTGATTAACGGCTTAGTTGTCTGGATCTTAACTTCAGGCGGTCACAAGCTTGATAGTTTTTATATGGATTACGATGGAAATAATGTATTTTTCCAATTTCTTAGTCCAGTAGGTAGCATCTTAGCTTGGGTGGCTGATTTCATCGTATTAAGTTTGACCATTTCATTTTTGAACTTAAGAGATAACGAAGATACAAGCGATGAAAAGCCATACATCGCTGCCTTTTCAGTTTTCACCGAAAATCGCTTTGGCCCAGAATGTATTAACTTCGTAATGACCAGTATTTTTACATTCTTGTGGAGTTTATTACTGATCATTCCTGGTATCGTTAAAGGCTATTCATATGCAATGACGCCATACATCGTTAGCGACATGGTGGCTAGCGGTAAATCAGTTGGTGCTACCGATGGAATTAATGCCAGCAAGGAATTGATGAACGGACACAAGATGGACTTGTTTATCTTTGATTTAAGTTTCCTTGGTTGGTATATTCTTGGTAGTATTCCAGCTGGTATCGGTCTTTTGTGGGTTATCCCATATTACCAAACTGCTAAGGCTAACTTCTACCGTAACTTGGCCGGTGACAGATACTTAAAGTAAAAAATAAATTAAGCATGAAAAAACACCAGGTAAATTTCTTACCTGGTGTTTTGTTGTTAGTCTTTATTAATATTAGTAGAGGTTAGCTGCCTTAACGTAAGTATTCTTACCGATCCGGTAGTACTTAACACCATTAATGTTCTTCTTACCGTGGGTAGTAACAGTAGTGTTCTTCTTCAAAGTCTTGCGGTTAGCTTTACGATTACCGTTCTTGTCGTAAACGTGAGCTGCGTGCTTCAACACACGAGCCTTAGTTGAGCTCTTAGTAGGAGCTTGAGAAACGGCACTTGATGATGAAGAAGTAAGTGGCAATACGTTGATGTTACCGTCTACGTTAAGACCACGCCAGTTATCAGCAAATTGCCAAATTGAAACACCCTTCATTGATGGGAAGTAGCTGAAGTTTGGCTTGTCGATACGGCCAGCAACTGCGTATGAAGCAACCCATAAACTGTTAGGGAACTGGTTAATAACAGCGTTGGTGTTGATGTTATTTCTCAAAACTGATGAACTTGCGTATAAAAGTGGCTTGTAGCCTGCTGACTTAACTTGTTGCATGAAGGCAATGATTGCGTTAGCAGTAACGCTCTTACCCATGTTGATGTTGTTACCATCGCCTGATTCATAGTCACAAGCAAGGTATGAACCTGGTGCAAAACCTACGGCCTTAGCTGAAGCGACTGCGTAGTTTGCTTCACGTTTAGCAACAGCGCTGTTAGCACTGAAAGTAGCGAAGTGGTAGCCCATTGGCATCATGTTTTGTGCACGTGCACTAGCAACTTGTGCACTAGCCTTAGGGTTTCTGTAACTAGTACCTTCACTAACCTTAACTACGGCAAACTTAGCACCTGATTTTGCATGAGTTGAAAGATCAGCACTTTGGTAACTTGCAACGTCGATACCAAGTGAACGAGCAGCAACTGAAGTAGTTGAAGCTTGAACAGTCTTGTTTTGAGTATGTAAGGTGTTAACTACGGCAACTGAAGTAGTTGATAATGCAGCAACAAGTGCTAATTTTGTAATAAATCTCTTCTTTAATGACAACTTTATTCCCCCGAATATTATTCTTTAATTGTTAGTCTAAATTTTATCTTCATAGAAACATTTCAAGGATAATAAGAATAACGTACTGGGTCAAGAGAACTAACGGTAAAATAAACTAGAAGTAACATTATAGTAAATAATGTAATCAAATTGTATTATTTGAAGAAGAAAATAAGCTAAATTTTTCTAAAAAAGTTCGGCTTTTATCCACTTTATTCCCAAAAAATCGAATTTCCACGTATAATAAGAAGGCAATATTGAAACTAACGTAGATTTGAGGCTTTTCTGTTGAATAAAAAAATCTTATCCGGCTCTTTCTGGCTATCATTCGGTAGTATCGTATCTAGAATACTGGGAGTCGTTTATTTAATTCCGTGGTTAATCATGCTTGGCAGTTACCACAACCAATTAAACGCACAGGCTCTGTTCAATTCTTCATACACCCCATATGCGCTTTTTTTGTCTATTGGTACTGCAGGGCTTCCTTCAGTTATTGCCCGGGAAGTATCACAGTTAAATTCGCAAAATAGATACAAGGATAGTTTATACATTACTAAACTGGGACTGATCATCATGTTCGTCATGGGACTAGCCTGTGGTGTTTTGCTTTATGTAACGGCACCAATTATTGCTAAAAACAGTCCGGTAGATTCCGTTGCCAGTGCGACTATTTCCATTCGTGTATTGGTTCCAGCCGTAGTAATTTTGCCATCAATGAGTATGGTGAGAGGCTGGTTCCAGGGAAATAACGATATGAAGCCGTACGGAATTTCCCAATTATGGGAACAGTTCGCCAGAATCCTCTTTATCCTTTTATCTACGTTCTTAGTTATCGAAGTCTTTCACCATGATTATGTGACTGCCGTTTACTTTAGTGTATTCGGTGCCTGTGTCGGCGCTATTGCCAGTTATTTGTACCTCTTTGCGTATATGCGCAAGCAGTGGGGGCATTACAAGGGCCTAATCGATAAAAGCACTCCACGTGCCTTAAACAACGTCTCACGGAGTTTGCTTAATTTATGGTATGCCTCAATTCCATTTGTTTTGCTTGGTTCCTTTATTACCGTGACGCAGCTGGTCGACCAACTTTTGTTTAAACAAATTTTGCTCAGTTTCAACCACATGAGCACAACCTATGTTAGTTATCTCTACACGATTTTCTCAGCTAACCCAAGTAAGATCACTACGGTGATTATTTCACTCGCTACAGCTGTTTCTGAGACGAGTCTGCCGCTTTTAGCAGGGCTTAGGTATAAATCCAAGGATAGCGTCGAAAGCATCAGAAAACTGCTCTTAGAGAACTACAGACTACTTCTGTTTGTCCTTCTTCCGGTAGTCGCACTTGGAGCATTTGCATCATCGCCAGTTTATACAGTGCTATTTTCACATGATAGTCTTGGTGCATATTACTTGGTAGAAAATATCATCCAAAGTTTACTAGCAGGGTTGGTCATGAACTCACTTACTTTGCTTCTTGCTTTGAACATGAACAAGTTAGCCGTTATTTACATGATGTGGGGTATCCTGACCAAGATCGTTTTGCAGGTGCCACTAACAATGATGATGAATGCGGATGGTGCGATTCTTTCAACCGACATCGCATTCTTGTTCGTAATTTTGCTCAGCTACCACAAGCTCGACAAGACTTATGGCGTAAAGCTGAGAAGCTTACTCCCAATTATCGTTTCTAACGAAATTTATATTGTTTTGTTATTCGTTTACCAATTTCTTTTCGGCTATCGTTTCAATAATTTGGGCCGCATGGGCAGTTTTATCTACCTCGCAATTTTCGGTTTGGCATTCTTAGGCATTTATATTTTGATTGCCAACTGGATGGGAACGTCCGAAACAATCTTCGGCAAAAAAATTGGGTATCGCTATTACAGATACAAGCATTACCAATAAAATGAAAATTTAGACAGAAAAAACCAACAAGAATTTTCTTGTTGGCTTTTTTAATTAATATCTTCTGTTAATATCACCCATACTGGAGCGCATGGTTTCATCAACGTACTTAGACACTTCATCGTCTGAGTCCCATAAAGCTTCTTTAACTTCCTTATGGTTCATTTGGTTAACAAGGTAGAATTTCAAAGCCTTGTTGATTAAGTCGCTAAATTCAACATCATGATTCTCGCTATATTTATCGATTAATTTACGAACATCACTGTTCATTTCAAAGTGTTTTCTTGCCATTTTTTTACTCCACCTTTTCTTATGGAAATAATTATAGCATAGTAGCCATTAATCGATAGATGACAAAGCATCTAGCATGTTGATGCGTTTGATCTTTTGGTGAACGACGATGGCCAATGCGGCCGTGATCATGGCAGGGATGAGGGCCGAGAAGACGAAGTTCATTGGATACATATTCGGATCAAACATTGCTACATCTGGCGGCAGACTCGTGATGATAAAGTGGTGCAGCCACCAACCAAAGCCAAAGCCTACGATGATGCCAAGACCAGACAAAATGATCGTTTCACGGTAGATGTACATAGTCGTTTCATTATCGTAGAAGCCTAGCACTTTAATCGTGGAGAGCTCACGGATTCTTTCAGCTACGTTAATGTTAGTCAAGTTGTAGATAACCACAACGGCTAGCATTCCTGAAATCAAAATCAAAATGAAGATAACTTCGTTCAAACTACCTGTGAAGCTACCTAGCAATCTTCTGTTGGCGGAACTGGAAATCACTGTTTCAATTGCAGCAGACTTAACCAGCTTACGACTGACGCGATTGATGAAAGCAGAAGAGTGTTTTCTCATGGTGACCAAATATGCATTAGTAACATATTTTTTGCCAGTAGCTTTTTCATATTCTTGTTGATTCATGAAAATGTAGTGCCCTAGGTACATTTCACAAATGCCGTTGACTTTGAAGCGGTATGTTTTACCGTGGCTGTTTTTAAGAGAAATGGTCGAACCCTTTTTAGCATTTAAAATATTGGCCAATTTTTCCGAAATAATTACGCCATTATTGGTCAATTGCAGTTTCTTCTTTGATTGACGTTCTCTTAAATTGATCGATTTTTTAAAATTCTTATTTGACTTAGGTACCATCAACATCACATTTTCGGTCGAACCGCTGCTGGCAATGTGCTTGGTTAATTGTTGGTACTGGATTGCATTAGACTGCTTAATACCTTTTTCTTTTAGCAGATTATCTAATTTATTTTGTTCTTTCTTTGTGACATTACTGCTTCTTAACGCAATTACGTCATTTTTTTGAATATCAGAATACTGAATACCGCCAATGCCTTGCAGCGAATCGCGGATACCGAAGCCCATTACTAAAAGTCCGGTACAACCGGCAACACCAATGATGGTCATAAGCATTCTGCTCTTATAACGGAAAATGTTGCGTGCAGTAACTTTAGCCGAAAAGCTCATGTGGTTCCATAGCCAACTCCAATGTTCCAGCAAGATTCTTGAACCATTTTTTGGTGGTTTTGGTAAAAGCAAAGCAGATGGTTGCTCACGTAGCGTCTGATGCAAGGTAAAAATTGAAATCACGGTGGTAGAAATCAATGCAACCAATAGGGAAATGAGTAGTGGACCCCAGGCAAAATTAATCTCATAACCGGTACCTAGCGTAGAAGAGGCTAAATAGGCCTTGATGATGAGATCGGGTAGGAACGTGTAACCAAAGCTGGCACCCAAAATAACGCCTAAGATTGCAGCTGATGTGCTATAGAGCAAAAATTTAATAGCAATGGCACCATTGCTGTAGCCAAGTGCTTTTAGCGTCCCAATATTTGTCCGTTCTTCTTCGACAAAGCGCATCGTGGTAGTCAAACTGACAAAGGCTGCTACGGCGAAGAGAAAGCCAGGGAAGACATTAGCGAGGACTTCGACACGTTCTGAATCAGCACGGTAAGAAGCGTAGCCTTGGCTTTCTTCACGACCGCTGATTGTGTAGCTCGGGTAAGCAATTTTGATCTTATTTTTAGGTACTTTAATTTGGGCTGGATCAACAGAGATGCCACGCTTTAACATTTGCTCAGCTGCTTTTTTACGGTACTGATTTTTATACATAGTGATGTATTTTTGATGTTTATCAGCACGGTTCTTGTTTAAAGCAGTTTGCAGCTTGTCTTGATCGTGGTAGACGCGGTTACGGTAAGTTACGCTAAATGGGCTCAAATTCTGGGTATTTTTAAACGTTACACGTGAAACTTGGTACACAGGAGAAGCAAATGCACTTGGAGTAGTAACTGCAATCCCAGTTAAACGACCGTTGCCAATGTTAGTTTGTCCAATTTGATTCTTGTCCAAAAACTCGCTTGCTTTGACAAAGCCAACGATTTTAAAAGTTTTATTCTTTAAAATACCAGGCTTAGTAAAAGTGATTTTTTGTCCGATGCGATATTTCTTTTTAAGCAAATAAGATAGCGCGATTTCATTTCTATTTTTCGGGAAATGACCACTAATTAGCTCATAGCTTGAAAGATCTCCCGATTTTGAAAAGACGCGCAGCGTATCATTATTGTGCTTATTTTTTACATCTTGAAAATAGCCAAAACTCGCTTGCTTAACCTCCGGCAAATTCCGAATCGTCATTCGATCGGTGGAGTTGATTCCATAGTTGGAGGTAACCGTAACGTCGGCCAGATTGTGTTTGTTAAAAAAGTCGGCACCCGTGGCGCGCATATCAGGGCCCGCCATTTTTAAACCAGTAAAGGCAAAAGTACCCAAACCAATTAATAAAATGATGGCGATATAACGGCCTAAGGAATGCGTTATGGCCTGGAAGGCATCCTTCCATAGAATTGTTTTACGCATTTTGCTCACCTACCATTCAATAGTACTGATATCAGCAGGCTTTTTATTAATGTGAATATCCTGAATGCAGCCATCGTGGATGCGGATCACCTTGTCGGCAATTGGAGCAATAGCAGCGTTATGAGTAACGATTAAAACGGTGGAACCATTCTCGCGGCTCATGTTTTGCAGGATCTTTAAGATACGTTTACCAGTTTGGTAGTCGAGTGCTCCTGTAGGTTCATCACATAAAAGCAGCTCTGGCTTTTTGGCAATGGCACGAGCGATAGCTACACGCTGTTGTTCACCACCAGATAGTTGAGCCGGAAAGTTGTTTTCACGATCGCCCAAATCGACGTATTTTAGCGCTTCGTCTGCGTCCATCGCATCCGGTACGATTTGTGCAGCTAATTCCACATTTTCTTTGGCCGTTAAGTTAGGAATTAAGTTGTAGAATTGGAAAACGAAACCGATGTCGTTGCGCCGATACGTCGTCAGCTCTTTAGCGTTATAACCAGCGATATTTTTGCCAGCAACGATAACATCACCACTGGTATTAGGCTCCATGCCGCCTAGAATGTTAAGCAAAGTAGATTTGCCGGCACCAGATGAGCCAAGGATGATGACTAATTCTCCTTTGGCGACAGAGAAGGTGATATCTTTGTTGGCATAGATTTGCGTATCGCCGGATTGATAAATTTTGGTATTATTTTTAAGTTCAATGTAAGCCATGATTATCATCTTTCTAGCATAATTGTATAATGTCGTTATAACTTTATTTAAACATAAATGTAAGCGCTATATAAAGGAAAATACTATGGTAGATAAGTTAGCAAATTTGCTATTAAAAATAAGAAGATTATCGATCTTCAGAGTCTTTCAGCGAACGCTGGTTATGCTGATGCCGATCGCAATTATTGGTGCATACTTTCAACTTATGCGAAATGCTGTTTTTTCACCAGATAGCTTTATTTATAATGTTTTAAATTTTGATGAAACTATGCCAGACGATATTTGGTATGCTGGTGCTTTTATCAGCAGCGGAATGGTGCGAGCTACTTTTGGGCTATTTGGCTTATATGCAGCATATTTTTCGGCAAGATATACGGCGCGTTTATATAAGAAAGATTCCACTTCGGTCGGTATGACCGCCGTTATTGTAATTATGTTCTGTGCCTATGCTAATAATTTGGGCGACACAACCGGTAATCGCTCGCCGTTTTCTGCCAGTATTTTAAAAGTAAATGCCATGTTGCTGGCTTTGCTGATAGGGTATGTTGTTGGCCAGATTTTTCACTGGTTAGGTAAAGATCATGAGCCGATTGAGTTTGAACATACTAGCCGCATTCGAAAAAGGGCGTGGAATGCGCTATTACCAGCGTCAGTGTCGATCTTAGGCGGTCTGATTTTAGGTGTTTCAATTTATGAACTGCAAATCAGAATTATGAGTTCGGATACTTTTAAGACCTTGGTAGCGCAGGTGGAAAATTCAAATAATTTATTTGAAATTATCCTACTATTGATAGTAGTAATGTTCCTAAGCTGGATTGGTATTGGCTATCCACTGAATGCTTTGTCTAATTCAGCCGTTAATACTGCCGCAATGGCAAATCTGAATTATGCTTTAAAACATGGCAGCGGCTGGGACGTTCCCCACAAATTCCTGGGTAGTTCGTTAGTTTATCCATATGCTTGGATGGGCGGAGCCAGTGTTGGTCTTGCTTTGATAATAATTATTCTGCTTGTACGTGAAAATAAGCAAAATGAGAATATTGCCAAAATTAACTTATTGCCGGTAGTCTTTAACTCTAATTGGGGCTTCATGGTAGGGATGCCGATTATTTTGAATCCAGTTTTGTTTTTACCATTTATTATTATTCCTGTGGTCAATGTTTTATTAGCTTCAGCGGCAATTGCACTGCATATTATTGCTCCATGCGTGTATCCAGTGCTAAGAGGGACGCCAGGTATCTTAATTTCATTTTTTGGCTCTAACGGAAACTGGGTTAATTTAGTATTTTCAATCTTGCTATTTATATTGGATATCGAGATGCTTATCCCAATTGCCTCATTGGGCCAAAGAATCGAGAAAGGTCTGAGAGAACGTGAACAAAAGAATGAGTAAAAATCCCAACCTAAAATGGTTAATCCTAACTTTATTGCTGGTTATTCTTTTAGCTATTCCGGGCTACTCTTGGATGAAAAAAGATAACTGGGCTCGAGCACAAAGGCAAAAGTCCATGTTATCACCAGTTATTATGGTGCCAGGCTCAAGTGCTACCACGGAACGATTCAATCAATTAGTTAGACAACTGAATAGCAAAACAGCAACTAAGCATAGTGTGTTAAAGATTAAGGTTTCAACAAAAGGCACATTGTCTTATTCCGGTACCATTGATAAAGATGATAATGAACCAATTATTGTAGTAGGTTTTCAAAATAATCATGACGGCTATAGCAACATCAAAAAGCAAGCAGGCTGGCTTGATCAGGCTTTTTACACATTGACGCAAAATTATCATTTCAATAATTTCAAGGCATTTGGTCACTCAAATGGCGGTCTGATTTGGACATATTGGCTGGAGCATTACTATTCTAGTTATGCTAATGAAATCAAAATGAAGCGCCTGATGACGTTGGGGACGCCATATAATTTTAATGAAAGCAATTTGAAGTACAGAACGCAAATGCTTGAAGACTTTATCAAGAATAAAAATAAGTTGCCAAAGAATTTGGTTGTTTATTCTTTATCCGGTGGTAAAAACTATGAATCCGACGGGATTGTGCCGGAAGCAAGTGTTGCAGCCGGAAAGTATATTTTCCAAAATCAGGTAAAGAGCTACACGGCCATGACAGTAACCGGTCCGGAAGCCGATCACTCGGACCTGCCACAGAATGAACAGGTTGTGCGCTTGATCAAACATTATTTACTAGAAAAGAAGAATAAAAACTTGCGGCCCCCTAGACAAGCTAATAAGAAAAGACAATAATGTAGGTGTCATGAGGTAAGAGTTTTTTTATTATCCTGTGGATAAGTCTCTTTGAAAGCTCAACAAAATTAGTGATAAACTGATTATCTTAAGAAATTCTTTATAATTTGTGAAGCACAATAAGCGCTGATGTATCAGTGTTTATTGTGCTTTTTATTTGCTAAATCACAAAAAATAAAGAAATTGTGGAAAACTTTCAGAAAAAAGCTTGCATTCTGTGGATAACCTGCTATACTAATAAATGTAATAAGTTAGCACTCAAAAGCGTCGAGTGCTAAAAGACTTAAATTTATTTATAGGGAGTGTTTGCATATATGGCATACTTTGACAATGATTTTGACAACTTATTTAACGAATTGAACAGCTCATTCTTTAATGACGACTTCGGCAAGAGAAGTGGCAATGGAAATGGCAACTCAGGTTCAATTCCAATTAACTACTCAAGCAACATGGGAGCAACCCCACAAACTATTCAACAAAATCCTCAAAATCCAAATGAAAAACCAATTGGTGAAGATTTAGTTGAAGAAGCAAAGAACAACAAATTCGACCCAGTTATCGGTCGTGATGAACAAATCGATAACGTAATCGAAATTTTATCAAGACGTAAGAAGAACAATCCAGTTTTAATTGGACCTGCTGGTGTTGGTAAAACCTCTATCGTAGAAGGCTTGGCTGAAAGAATTGCTTCTGGCAACGTTCCAGCTAAGATGGCAAACATGCACATTATTTCAGTAAATATTAACGACATGGTTGCTGGTTCAAGCCTTCGTGGTAGCTTTGAAGAGAGACTTAAGAAAGTTATCGACAAAGCTAAGAGTGATCCTAACATTGTTTTATTCATCGACGAATTACACAACATTGTAGGTGCAGGTTCTACTGATTCAGAAAACAACAACGGTGACGCTGCTAACATCTTGAAGCCAGCTCTTGCAAGCGGTGACTTGAAGTTAATCGGTGCTACTACTACAAGCGAATTCCAAAGAATTGAAAAAGACCCAGCATTATCACGTAGATTCCAAGCTGTACAAGTTCCAGAACCTACTACTGATGTAGCTGTTAAGATTCTGGAAGGCTTGAAGAAGAAATACGAGGACTACCACCACGTAAAATACACTGACGACAGCCTTAAATTAGCCGTTGAATTATCAGAAAGATACATTCAAGGTCGTTACTTACCAGATAAGGCCATCGACTTGATGGATGAAGCTGGTGCTAAGAAGGCTTTGCTTGTACAACCAACTGATGAAAAGAGCTTGAAGAATCAAATTAATGCTCTTGAAGCTAAGAAGTCAGAAGCTGCTAAGGCTGAAGACTACGACAAGGCTTCAGAAATTAAGAACAAGATTGCTGACCTTGAAAAGCAACTTAAGAACGTAGACACTAAGAATACTCCAGAAGTAACTGAGAAAGACATCTACGAAATTATTGAGCAAAAGACTAAGATTCCTATGAGCGAACTCCACGCTGACGAAGCTCAAAAGAACTTAGACCTTGCTAAGAAGTTAAAGCAAAACGTTATTGACCAAGACAGAGCAATTGATGTAATTACTGACGCTATTGCTCGTAAGCAAATCTTTAAAGACAGCGATCGTCCTACTGGTTCATTCTTACTTACTGGTCCTACTGGTGTTGGTAAGACTGAACTCGCTAAGCAATTAGCTATCCAATTATTTGGTAACAAAGACCACTTAATCCGTTTGGACATGAGTGAATACCAAGACGAGATGGCTGTTAACAAGTTAATCGGTTCAGCTCCTGGTTACGTTGGCTACGGTGAAGGTGGTCAATTAACTGAAAAAGTTCGTCACCAACCATACTCATTGATTTTGTTCGATGAAATTGAAAAGGCTAACCCACAAGTCTTCAACGCACTTCTCCAAATTATGGACGATGGTCGTTTGACTGACGCACAAGGCAGAACCGTTTCATTCAAAGACACTATCTTGATTATGACTTCAAACGCAGGCTTCTCAGACAAGCTTCTTGAAGACGGCAAGGTTGACCAAGACAAGTTAATCTCAGCTCTTGAAAACTACTTCAGACCTGAATTCTTGAACCGTTTGGACGCAATCGTTCCATTCAACTCACTTACTGAACAAGACATGGGCAAGATCATCAACATTTACTTGAAGAAGATGTCCCACGTACTTGCTAAGAAGGGTGTAACTGTTGAAGTTTCAGACGAAGCTAAGGCATTCTTGGCAGAAAAGGGTTACGACAAGAAGTTCGGTGCTCGTCCACTTAGAAGAGTTGTTGAACAAAACCTTGAAACTCCAGCTGCTAAGTTGATCTTAAGAGAACCTGACACTAAGAAGGTTGAATTTACTGCTGACGACAAGCACTTGTACTTGAACGGCAAAGCAATCTTCGACATTTCTCCAAAGATTGAAGAAAAGGTTAAGGAAGACGAAGCTAAGGCTGACGACAAGAAAGAAGACTAATTAGTAGTTAATTATTAAAAGGATATTCCCCCGGGAATATCCTTTTTTTGTTATCACGGCTTTTTTGCTAAATTTTGTGTTTAGCTGTATTCTAAGTAAAAAAACTATTGGAGATTTATATGGGTAAACAAAAAGAAGAAAATGAATCATGGGGCAGATTTGTCCTTGATGTAGTAATTATTTGGGCCGTGTTAATGGGAATCTTTTTCTTGCTCTTCCGCTTTGTCTTGAGCAACGATACAGTTTCCGGCCCATCAATGGAACCGAGTTTTGAAAACGGACAACGTTTAATTTCTGTGCGTCATGCCGCAATTAAACGTGGTGAAGTAGTAATCGTTAAGGCACCGGATGAACCAGGTGCTTTGTATATTAAGCGTGTGATCGGTCTTCCTGGCGAAAAGATCGTCAGCAAGAACAATCAAATTTATATCAATGGCAAGAAGTTGGCTCAACCATGGCTGGCTCAAGGCCGGAAGATGGAAGACACTGCAACTGATACTAGCTTTGCAGCTACGCAAAACTTCACAATGAAGTCACTTGCTAGATCACGCCAATTTGCGCAATACTACACCAAGTCGCAATTAACGTATATTAATCAACAAAACCGTATTCCTAAAGGAACCTACTTCGTAATGGGTGACCACCGAAGTGTTTCAAAGGATAGTCGTTATATCGGTACGATCAAGCGTAAGAACATTGTGGGTGTCGTTAAGCTAAGATACTGGCCATTCAATCAATTCAAAGTATATTAAACTGAAAGGATATTTCTTCGGAAATATCCTTTTTGTTATAATGAAAGTAATACAATTCGAGTAAAGAGATAGGAATATGAATAAGAAAACATTTGATTTAATTATCAAAATAATATTGTCAGTTTTGGCCATTGCATCAGGAATCCTAGCTTTCATTTTGCGCTGGCCAAGTTATTCAGCTGTTGAAGCAGCCATTTTTGGAATTGCATATTTTATTGCGGCTATTTCGTTTTGTTTTGCGGATAAAAAATATTGGGTTCGAGTAGTGATGATTGTAGCTTTGATGGTTACGATTTTCTTTACGCTTGACCAAGCTCTATCAGGGATGCCACTGGGTATAGGGCAAATTAATAGCGCACTTTATTCACTATTGATGGTTCTACTTGCTTCGCCTGCGATTCTGGGCCTAATCTACTTTAACTTAGAGATGGATCACAGCAACATGGAACTGTTACTAGTGTTTATGCGTATCGTGCTCAGCCTGGAAGTAGGACTTATTGCATTTATGTTAATCATTATGCTAGAAACAAGTGGCGCATCAATTTGGGCTTTGCCACTTTGGGGACAATATGTCTTTGTTTATGGAATCTTGCTTCTGGTAGTTTTAGACATCGTTTACGCGGTGATCAATTGGTTGAAGTTTTATCGCGGTAAAGTGGCCTGGATTACTACCGCTTTGATGGTGCTTGAGATCATTGCTTGCTTCCCAATGATGGGAGTACTAGATGTAAGTGCAATCGTCTTTGGCTTGGTAGCGATCGCAATTCTGATTTTTACTGCTTACTTGAACAATCATGCCAAAAAAGAATTGCGCAAAAAGTAAGATGGCTTTATAATTCAAAACAAAAAGAATTTTGATGGAGCGTCCGTTTCATTGTCGGTCGCTCTTTTTTTCTACTTAGGGAAGGTGACACTGTGAATGAGAGTAAAAAGTTAAAACGGGGACTGAAAAGCCGTCATGTAACAATGATCGCAATAGGGGGCGCCATTGGTACAGGCTTATTCTTAGGGTCAGGTTCGGCCATTCACAGTGCCGGACCCTCGATTATTTTGTCGTATTTGATTGTCGGGATTATCACGTTCTTTATGATGCGTGCGTTAGGCGAATTGATTTTAGCTGATCCCGACAGCCACTCATTTTTGGAATCGATTAAAAAGTATTTAGGTAAGCGTGCCGAATTTGTAGCAGGCTGGATCTATTGGGCCTGCTGGCTTAGTTTGGCCATGGCCGATTTGACTGCTACAGGGATCTATCTGCGTTACTGGTTTCCATGGCTGCCGCAATGGGTCGGATCACTGGTCATCGTCGTTTTATTAATGCTAATTAACATGGTTAATGTCGGTCTATTTGGGGAGCTTGAAAGCTGGTTCTCCATGATCAAAGTGATCGCTATTGTTGCACTAATCGTTACGGGTGCTGTGATGATCGTGCTGCAAACCAAGGTTAAGGGCGGCACCGTTTCGCTAACCAATTTAGTTAGTCACGGTGGCTTTTTTCCAACCGGAATTTGGGGCTTTTTGCTCTCTTTTCAAATGGTAGTTTTTGCCTTTGTTGGGGTAGAAATCGTAGGTCAAACTGCTAGTGAAACAGCTGATCCGCATAAAGATATTCCAAAGGCAATCAACACTTTGCCAGTCAGAATTGGGCTTTTCTATGTTGGATCAATGCTGGCTATTATGTCAGTTTATCCATGGAACCAAATTAAAACGACGTCTAGTCCGTTTGTCCAAGTATTTACAGGAATTGGCATTACCACTGCAGCAGGAATCTTGAACTTTGTCGTTTTGACAGCTGCATTATCTGCTACTAACAGCGCAATTTTTTCAACGAGTCGTTCGCTTTATTCATTGGCACGTAACGGTCATGCTCCTAAGAAGTTGGGCAATTTAACAAGTAAAGCTATTCCAATGAATGCTTTAATGACTTCATCGACGATTTTATTTGTAGTGGTAATATTGAACTATGTCATGCCAGCTAGGATCTTCGATGTGGTATCGACAGTTTCTACCATCTGTTTCGTTATCGTTTGGATCATGATCATGGCTGCGCATGTTGTGTACCGTAGACAAAATAAGGACAACCTCGGTGAATTTAGAATGCCTGGTTATCCTTTGACTAGCTGGCTCACAATTGCATTTTATGTTGCAATTTTAATTTTGCTGTTCTTTATTGAATCAACAAAATTGGCTTTAATTATTTCGATTATTTTTATCGTAATTTTGGCGATTAGTTATAGTTTTATCAAGAAGAATGAAAGTATTTCCTAAGTGATTTTTTGCAGATGCTAAGAAGGGGAGTTGTGTATGGCAAAGAAAGCACCTGAATTAAAGCGGTCGATGACGGCCGGACAAATGGAAATGATCTCGCTCGGGGGAGCGATCGGAGTGGGTCTATTTATGGGCTCAGCTTCAACTATTAAGTGGACTGGTCCATCAGTACTGCTTGCTTACATGTTTGTAGGATTGATTTTATATATCGTAATGCGAGCTCTGGGAGAAATGCTCTATGTTGATCCTGGTACTGGTTCTTTTGCGGATTATGCCTCAACACACGTGCATCCAATTGCCGGATATTTGGCAGAGTGGGCAAATGTTTTTCAATATATCGTTGTAGGTATTTCAGAAGTTGTGGCGACTACAGAATATTTGCGTTTCTGGTGGCCTGGCACAAGCGACTGGATTGCTGGTATAGTCATTATTTTGTTCTTATTGCTAGCCAATTTAGCCAGTGCTAGAGCGTATGCAACGCTAGAATTCTGGTTTGCGATGATCAAAGTAGTCACGATTATTTTGATGATTGTATTAGGCTTTATGGTCATCTTATTCGGCTTTGGTAATGGCGGACACCCAGTTGGTTTTTCTAACCTATGGAGTCATGGCGGTTTTTTCACAGGCGGTGTAAAAGGCTTCATTTTCTCAATGGCCATTATCGTTGGTTCTTACCAGGGGATCGAACTAATTGGGATCTCTGCTGGTGAAGTAGCCAACCCTCAAGAAGCAATTGTGAAGAGTGTTAAATCTGTTTTATGGCGAATCTTAATCTTTTACGTAGGAGCTATCTTCGTAATTGTGACCATCTATCCTTGGAACGAACTTGGCAGTATTGGTTCACCATTTGTAAATACCTTTGCTAAAGTAGGGATTACGGCCGCAGCTTCTGTAATTAACTTCGTTGTGTTAACCGCAGCTTTATCAGGGGCTAATTCAGGTATTTATTCTTCAAGTCGCATGCTTTATAAATTGGCTCATGAAGGTGAGGCGCCAAAAACATTTAAGTACGTGTCAAAGAGAATTGTTCCAAGTCACGCAATTATCGGTATTACGTCAGGAATTTTCTTGGGCTTTATGTTGAATGTGATTATTCAATTCTTTAATAAGTCTTTGGCAAACGTCTTTGTCATTATTTATAGTTCCTCAGTTTTACCAGGAATGGTGGCATGGTTCGTTATCTTGCTTGCAGAATTAAGATTTAGACGTAAGAATCCGCATTTAATGGAAAAGCATCCATTTAAATTGCCACTATATCCATATTCGAATTACTTTGCTTTGTTCATGTTAACTTTAATCGTAATCTTCATGTTCATTAATCCGGAGACACGTGTTTCAGTTACAGTTGGTGCCATTGTTTTGATCGTGGCAGCTGTAGTTTATGTAATTAAGCATCGTAAAAAGGCTAAATAGACATCAAAATTTAAAATAAGCTAAACTTATAAGTCCAATTACAAATATTAATTGGACTTTTTTGGTAGATTAACTATAATATTAATCACGTATTAAAAGTAAGTAAGGAGGAGTAAGTATGAGTAAACCAATTATTGGAATCTCTGGTTCCGTAATTATCGACGATGGAGGTATTTTTCCAGGATATCATCGTAGCTATGTAAACGAAGACTACGTTGATTCAGTAGTACAAAATGGCGGTGTGCCTTACATCATTCCGTTTACTGAGGATGATGAGGTAATTAGGGAACAACTTAACCATGTCCAAGGTTTAATCCTTTCTGGTGGTCACGACGTTGATCCACATGGTTACGGTGAAGAACCTTTACAAAAAATTGGCGCAACTTGGCCAGAGCGTGATCACTTTGATATGCGCTTGCTTAAATTGGCCGAAGAAAATGGAATTCCGGTTCTTGGTATTTGTCGTGGCGCTCAAATCATTAACGTTGCGCACGGCGGCACGCTTTATCAAGATCTTTCTTACCGCAAAGAATTAACTTTGAAGCACATGCAAGGTCATACGCCTGACCTGCCAACTCATGGAATGAAGGTAAAAGAAGATAGTAAATTGGCTAAAGTTTTGGGTAAGACAGAATTTAGAGTTAATTCATTCCACCACCAATTAATTAAAGATGTCGCTCCAGATCTTATTGCTTCCGCAACTGCTCCAGATGGTGTAGTTGAGGGGTTGGAAAACAAAAAAGGCAATGTGATCGCGGTTCAATGGCATCCGGAAATGCTGCACCGTAATCCTAAAGTTGCCTTCATGAATAATTTATTCAAATTTGTAATTGAGAATGCAAAATAAGAAAAGAGAACATTAAATGAATGAGAAAACAGGAGATAAATTAGGCTTCTGGTCAATTGTCTTGCTGGCCATTAACGCTATTATCGGTTCAGGTATTTTCCTAACTCCAGGTAGTGTGGTTCAACAAGCCGGTTCTAAAGCCTTAATTGTTTACTTTATTGCCGCAATCTTTGCCTCAATTTTGGCAGTTTCGTTTGCGGCCGCATCAAAATATGTAACTAAGTCAGGCGCCGCTTATGCCTACTCTAAGGCCGCTTTTGGTGAAAAGGTCGGCTTCTACATGGGTGTCTTGCGTTACTTCTCAGCCAGCGTTGCATGGGGTGTAATGGCTGTCGGAGTTATTAAGTCGACCATTTCTATTTTTGGCGGCGACCCAAATAAAGCATTAAACGTAACGGTTGGCTTCTTAATCTTGATGGCTATCATTACGATTATTAACTTATTTGGTCAACGCGTATTGAAGTGGGTGATGAACTTGGCCACTATTGGTAAGTTGGCTGCCTTAGTTTTAATCATTATTGCCGGGGTAATATTATTAATTACCACAGGTGCATCAAGCAACTTATCTGAGGTTGATCAAATTAATCAAAATGGTCAAAAAATTGTACCTACTTTAACTACTACGACCTTCGTTATGGCTATCGTTTCAGCGTTTTATGCTTTTACTGGTTTTGAATCAGTAGCTTCAGGTTCCGATGATATGAAGGATCCTGAAAAGAACTTGCCACGTGCAATTCCTTTGGCTATTTTGATCATTGCGGTAGTTTATATTGGCGTTGTAGCAGTTGCTATGGTCCTTAACCCTAAGGCTCTTATGACAACTAAGCAAGTTGTAGCGGTTGCTGCTATCTTTAAGAATGAAATCTTGCGTGACGTGATCTTGGTTGGTGCGCTTGTTTCCATGTTCGGAATTAATGTCGCATCTAGCTTTAATGCACCACGTATCTTGGAAGCAATGGCCCGTGAAGGTCAAATGTCTAAGGCTCTTACTAAGAGAACTAAGAATAATTTTCCAATTAGAACCTTCTTTATCTCAGTAGGTTTAGCAATCTTAATTCCAATGGCCTTTGAATACAACATGGTTAACTTGATCACTTTGAGTGCCATGGTTAGATTCTTAGGTTTCATCGTTGTGCCAATTGCGGTTATTCAATTCTACCGTGGCAAGACTAAGGAAGAAGTCTTGAAGGCAGACAAGAACGCCTGGACTGATGTTGTTGTGCCAATTTTATCAATCGTGATCGTTGTCTTCTTGCTTGTTGAATACAACTGGAAGGCTCAATTCGGTGTAGCTAATGCGGCAGGTCAAATTGTTGGCGTTAACTGGTATGCCATCGCAATGATGGTCTTCGGCTTCGTAATTTTGCCATTGATCATGTCTTGGATTTCAAGAAGCGAATGGAAATAATTGAGTAAAAAATAAAAGTGCATCAGCTGATGCACTTTTTTTATTGCGTTTTTTAAAGTAAATGAATGTGGTCTGCTTCACACTTTTCAACCATGTCTTTTGGCCAGATGCTTGCTTGTACTTCGCCGATGTGGGCTTTACCAAGTAAAAGCATGCAGAGACGTGATTGACCGATACCGCCACCGATAGTGTATGGTAATTCGCCCTTTAAAAGCATTTGGTGGAATGGTAACTTAGCACGTTCTTCGCAGTGGGCTTTCTTAAGTTGTTCGCGCAAGCTTTCTTCGCTAACACGGATACCCATTGAAGAAATCTCAAGCTTCTTTTGTAATGGTTCATACCAGAAGACTAAATCACCGTTTAATTGCCAGTCATCGTAGTCAGGTGCGCGGCCATCGTGTGGCTTACCGCTACGCTTTAACTTGTCACCGATTTTCATGATAAAGACAGCCTTTTCTTCCTTAGCAATTTTGTCTTCACGTTCTTCTGGTGAAAGTTCAGGCCAACGATCTTCCAATTCTTGTGTAGTAATGAATGAAACGTGATCACCCAAGCGGTAAGTAGAACCAGGGTAGCGAGCTGAAACTAATTTTTCGGTTTCTTTGATAGCTCTAAAAATCTTGTTAACAGTGATTTCCAAAGTATCAGTGTTACGTTCTTCCTTGCGGATGATCTTTTCCCAATCCCACTGGTCAACGTAGATTGAGTGGAAGTTGTCGAGGTCTTCATCACGACGAATGGCGTTCATGTTAGTGTAGAGACCTTCATGCATACCGAAGCCGTATCTCTTAAGAGCTAATCTCTTCCACTTGGCAAGAGAGTGCACAACTTCGATGGTATCGTCTTTCGGCATAGCCTTCATGTCAAAAGCAACAGGACGTTCGACACCGTTTAAGTTGTCGTTCAAACCAGTATTTTTTTCGACAAACATTGGTGCAGACATTCTTTGAACGCCTAAGATAGAAGCGAGCTTGTCTTGGAAAGTCTCACGAATGTAGACAATTGCAGCTTCGGTATCGCGGACAGTTAAAGTTGGACGGTAATCTTCAGGTAAAATAAGTTCCATAAAAATCCTCTTTCTAAAAATTATTTTTGTTTTTAGTTGAGAGTAAAGAAAAAGCCCTTCGCTCCCTAGTTGTTAGGGACGAAAGGCTTTTTCCGCGGTACCACCCATGTTGTCTATAAATAGACCTCCTCATGAAGCACTATCATGCTCCACCGGCGTGGTAACGTACCGGAGACGTCTCAACCTACTATAAGAATTGTTAGTTCGGTGAGCTGCTAAAAGTGTTTTTCAATAATCCAGGGTCTATTAGTTTCGCACTAGCACTAATTCACTGGAAAGAATTAGATTATTTACTCGTCTTTTTCATAGCTTTTTAATTTATTTATATATATTTAACAATATTTCAAACAAAAAAGCAAGAAAAATTTGTGCTATGATAGTTGAGAAAGCGTTTTACTTATAGATATAAAAGATATTCATAAATTTAGAGGATAAGAATGTTAGGTTTTTCAGTTTATCTAGGACATGATTTGACTTCCGAGGATTACAATTATTTATTAGCGATGCGAAATAGTGGCTTCACGTGTGTATTTACCCAGCTTGAAGCGGCAGATACCGATAGTGAAACTATTTTAAAAAGACTAGCCAATTTGACTGATTGGTGTCAAAAGTTGGATTTGAAAATTATTGCGGACGTTTCAGAACCAATCCTGCAGAATCTAGACATCAATGTTAACAGCGTACAACAAATCAAGAGTCTGAATCTAACGGGTATTCGGGTAGACGAGGGCTTTTCAATTGAAATGATTGCCAAGCTGTCTAAAGAGATGCCAGTGGTGCTTAATGCCAGCACGATTACGCAAGATGACATTGATAATTTGAAATACAGCAATGCTAATTTTGAAAAGTTAACTGCAGGTCATAACTTCTACCCACGGCCTGAGACTGGACTTGAAGCTCATTGGATGCATGAGAAAAATAAGTGGCTGCACAAATATGATTTAAAGACCGTGGCCTTTATTGCAGGGAATGGCAAGTTGCGTGGTCCAATCTTTGCTGGATTGCCAACGCTTGAAAAGCAAAGATATGAGAATCCATTGGCTGCAATTTTGGAATTAAAGCGATATGATTGTGACTACATTTTTGTAGGGGATCCGCAATTAACTAGGGATGCAATCGAGACAATCACCAATTATGAAAAAGAGAATGCGATTACGTTGCATCTTGATACTGATATTCCAGAATTGTTTGAAAATGAATGGCACAATAGACCTGATGTTGCACGTGACGTTGTCAGATTGCAAGAGAGTAGGGAGAAGCGTCTTTTACCTACAGAACCACAAGACAATATTTATGCCCGTCCTAAAGGCAGCGTGACGATTGATAATAACCTGTATCAGCGCTATGAAGGCGAGATTCAGATTACCAAACGTGATTTACCATGTGATCAAAAAGTTAATGTCCTAGGGCAGGTTAAGACGTATGATTTGGCTTTGCTTGACTACATTAGCTCGAATACACGCGTGATCTTTAGAAAAGCAACCAAGCAAGAATAAAATTAAACAATAAGACAAAAAAAGAAACATTTCCTAGGAAATGCTTCTTTTAATATTATCGGGAAAACAGGATTCGAACCTGCGACCCCCTGGTCCCAAACCAGGTGCTCTACCAAACTGAGCCATTTCCCGTTTTTAAGTGCGCCCTGAAGGATTTGAACCTTCAACCTTCTGATTCGTAGTCAGACACTCTATCCAGTTGCGCTAAGGGCGCGTCTGTCTTTCAACTCAATTAGTATAACACAAATATGAGTGATGTCCAATTATTTTTGAAAAAATGCCCGAAAATATAAAAAAGCCTAGTTACTGTCTACCCTCCAGTAACTAGACCTATACTATTCTATCGAAAAAATGACAATAAAACTATACTATCTTAAAATTATTAACAAAAAAACAATGAAACTGTAACGAAAACCATTAGTATCCGCTATCTGTCGCCATCAAAAATATTGTCTTTTACAATAACGTAGTCAACTAACTTGATAGAATTAAGGTCACGACCACCCGCGTAAGAAATAGATGATTGCAAATCTTCTTGCATTTCACGCAAAGTATCTTTAATTGAGCCGCGGAATGGCACTAACATTTGTTTACCTTCCACATTTCTGTAAGCACCTTTTTGTACTTCAGAAGCTGAGCCCCAGTATTGTTTATAAGTCTTGCCGTCAATCTTAATGACGTTACCTGGAGATTCTTGGTGTCCTGCAAGCATTGAACCAATCATTACCATTGTAGCGCCGAAACGAACAGACTTCGCAATATCACCGTTATGACGAATACCACCGTCTGCGATTAATGGTTTTGAAGCCACCTTACTACACATACGAAGTGCGGCCAGTTGCCAGCCACCTGTACCAAAGCCTGTCTTGAGTTTGGTGATGCAGGCACGACCAGGACCAACACCAACTTTAGTGGCATCAGCGCCGGCATTTTCAAGTTCACGTACGGCTTCTGGTGTAGCAATGTTACCAGCAGTCAAAAATGAATCAGGCAATTTTTCCTTAATGTACTTGATCATCTTAATTACATAAACTGAATGACCATGGGCTACATCGATTGTGATGTATTCAGGCTTAAGGTTTTGCTTAACCAATTCGTCGATAAAATCATATTCACTATCTTTAATACCGACTGAAATAGAAGCAAAGAGGCCCTTTTCGTGCATCATCTTGATAAAAGGAATTCTCTTCTCCGGTTCAAAACGGTGCATTACATAGTAATAACCGTTTTCTGCTAACCAAACGGCCAAGTCATCATTAATGACGCTTTCCATATTAGCTGGTACAACCGGTATTTTAAACGTTCGGCTTCCGAACTTTACGCTAGTATCCGCGTCACGACGGCTTTTGATGATTCCTTTATTAGGAATAAGTTGGATATCATCATAATCAAAGGCTTCCATACTAAAATAATTACTCAATTTGATTTGCTCCTTATGTAGTGCTTTACCAAACGAAAACTACTATATGGGATAAAATTTAATTTGTCAATATAAAAATCGAACTATGAAAGAAAATAAAAATAAAATAATTCGGATTTTGCATTGACTAATAATTTACAAATTGCTAGACTAGCTTACGTAATATTTATAGAAATTTTTTATGAGGTGAATTTCAAATGACAGCAGTTGCAGTCGTAGGTAGTCAATGGGGCGATGAAGGGAAAGGAAAGATTACTGACTTTTTGAGTAAAGAAGCCGCAATGGCAGTTCGCTCAAATGGTGGTAACAACGCAGGCCACACAATTGATATTGATGGCAAAGAGTTCAAGATGCGTTTGATTCCTTCCGGTATTTTTGCCGCATCTAAGGGTGCAGTAATTGGTAACGGTGTAGTTATCAACCCAGAAGTTATGTTTGGTGAACTTGATAACTTGGAAAAGAACGGAATCGACACCAGCAAGTTAAGAATTTCTAACCGTGCTAACATCATCATGCCTTACGACATTAAGCAAGATGAATACCAAGAAGAAGCTAAGGGTGCTAACAAGATTGGTACTACTAAGAATGGTATTGGACCAACTTATATGGACAAGGCTTCAAGAATCGGTATTCGCGTTTGTGATTTACTTGAAAAAGATACTTTTGAAGAAAAATTACGCCTTAACTTGAAACTTAAGAACGAATTATTTACTAAGGTTTATGGTAAGCCAGCTCTTAAGTTTGAAGACATTTTTGACAAGTACTATGAATACGGCCAAAAGATGAAGAAGTACGTTACTGATACTTCAGTTTTGGTTAACGATGCACTTGATAACGGCGAAAAGGTCCTCTTTGAAGGTGCACAAGGTACTATGCTTGATATTGACGAAGGTACTTACCCATACGTAACTTCATCAAACACTATCTCAGGCGGTATCTGCTCAGGTATTGGTATGGGTGCTAACCGTTTGAACACTGTAATCGGTGTCTGCAAGGCTTACACCACTCGTGTTGGTGAAGGTCCATTCCCAACTGAACTTCTTGATGAAGTTGGTGACAGAATTCGTGACACTGCTCATGAATACGGTACTGTTACCGGTCGTCCACGTCGTGTTGGTTGGTTCGACTCCGTTGCCCTTCGTCACGCTAAGCGTGTGTCAGGCATTAACGGCTTAAGCTTGAACTTGCTTGATGTCTTCTCAGGCTTTGACAAGATTAAGATTGCTACTGCTTACGAACTTGATGGTAAGAAGATTGATTACTACCCAGCAAGTTTGAAGGAACTTTACCGTTGTAAACCTGTTTATGAAGAACTTCCAGCATGGGATGAAGATATTACTCAAGTTAAGACTTGGGATGCTCTTCCAGAAAATGCTAAGAAGTTCTTGAATCGTGTTTCAGAATTGGTCGGTGTACCACTTGTTACTGTTTCAGTTGGTCCTGACCGTGAACAAACTATCGTATTGAAGAATCCATGGGAAATGTAATTTATGATTAATCGTTATACTCGTCCCGAAATGGGCAAAATTTGGACTGATGAAAATAGATACGCAGCTTGGCTTGAAGTAGAAATTGCTGCTACTAGAGCATGGGCTGAACAAGGCGAAGTGCCTAAGGAAGATGCAGAAAAGATTGCTAAGAATGCATCATTTACTGCAGAACGTGTGGCAGAACTTGAGCAAGTAACGCACCACGACGTTGTTGCCTTTACTCGTACAGTTTCTGAAAGCCTTGGACCTGAAAAGAAGTGGGTTCACTTCGGTCTTACTTCTACTGACGTTGTTGATACTGCTCAAGGACTTTTACTTAAGCAAGCTGACAACATTATCAGAAAAGATTTGCATGAATTAAAAGAGACCATTGCGGAAAAGGCTAGAAAATATAAGTACACTGTTGAAATGGGTCGTACTCACGGTGTGCAAGCTGAACCTACTACTTTTGGTTTGAAGCTCGCTCGCTGGTATGCCGAAATCAACCGTGATATTGAACGTTTCGAACACGCAGCCAAAGGGGTAGAATCAGGTAAAATTTCTGGTGCTGTTGGTACTTTTGCTAACGTTCCACCTGAGATCGAAACCAGTGTTATGAAGCAACTCGGTTTAACGCAACAACCAATCACCAGCCAAGTATTGCCACGTGATTTGCACGCAGAATACATCGCAATGCTTGCCTTGATCGCTACAAGTATTGAAAACTGGGCTACCGAAATTCGTGGTTTGCAAAGAAGCGAAATTCATGAAGTTGAAGAACACTTCCGTGCAGGTCAAAAGGGTTCTTCCGCAATGCCTCACAAGCGTAACCCAATTGGTTCAGAAAACCTTTGTGGTATGGCCCGGGTATTGCGTGGTCATGTCGTTACAGCTTATGAAGATGTTGCCCTTTGGCACGAACGTGATATTTCTCACTCAAGTGCTGAACGTGTAATTTTGCCTGATACCACAATCGGTATCGACTACATGTTGCACCGCTTCAACCGTATTTTGAGCAACTTGGATGTCTTCCCAGAAACTATGCTCAAGAACATGGATCGTACCTACGGTTTGATTTACTCACAACGTGTGCTTCTTAAGTTGATTGACGAAGCAGGACTTTCTCGTGAAAAGGCCTATGATATGGTTCAAAAGTTGACTGCTAAGTCATGGAACGAGCAAAAACAATTTAAACCTCTAGTAGAAAATAGCGAAATTATGAACTACCTTTCTAAAGAAGACGTTGATGATGCCTTTGATTATCACTATCACTTGCGTCATGTGGACGAAATCTTCAAGAAGTGTGGTTTAGACTAATTGATAAAATACCTAATAAAGAAGCGTTTGGAGAAATTCCAAGCGCTTTTTTGGTACAATGGGAACATGTTAGAGGGAAAATATCATGAAAAAATTTGGTTCATTTGTTGTTAGATTAATCGTATTGCTTGCTGGTATTGCCCTAGCGGGTTTTCTTGTTTGGCAGTTATTCACTGATGCCACTTTACTTGACGTAGATGTTCAAACTAAGGGTCCAGTTATTGTCGTAATCTACAGTTTGATTGCATTAATTTCATTAGGTGCTGGAGCTAGTTTCTTTACAGATAAAAATTTAGGCTCAACTATTTTCTTGGGAGCAGTTTTAACAGTAATTGCTCTAATTCTCTGGGTGCAAAATCAAGATTTAGCTAATATTTATCGTTGGTACTTTATTTATGGCTTGTTAGTTTCAGTGTTGAGTCCATTTTTTAGAAAAGAAGACTAAAAAAACAAATTCCGAAAAAATTTCGCACCCTTTTTGCGTAATAAATAGTAGAGGGTAAAAACTCTACTACTTTTTTTGGAATGAGGTTTTATTATGTTAAACAACGAACTGTCGGCAGAGATGGTGGACCATTTAACCGCTGGAATTTTGAAGAAGTATAATGATAAATTACTTTCTGCGGTGCAGCGATTGTTTCCAGAGCTTGATATCAAAGAAGTGCAATCGCTTGATGACGTGAACAGAAATGCTTTGGGAGAACGAGCAGTGGTTCACGTAATCGCATGGGATGCAAAACGCAGCAAGTATGGTTTGATAATCCAAGTAGGTTCACAACGAGCAGGTGAAAACATTCTTGAAGTGGCTAATGGCTATCAGGAAGAAATTATCTTCGGTAGATTGGATTGCCCTGAAGAAGAATTCAAGGCAGCTTATGTTGTGTTTTTATGCCGTGAAGATCCATTTGGTAAAGGAAAATTTCGTTATGAATATTTTGGCGGTAAGTATGATAAACGAACTGGAAAGACTACACCAGCACCTAATGTAATTTTCTTCAATTTAGATAATGAAGATGAAGAAATTTTTTAGAAAATATAGCTATGTATTTGTTTAAGAAACACAATTAGAACAAAATGAGAATAAATATTGAGCTATCAGATGTATATATCTGGATTTAAATACTTAAATTAAGTCATTAAAAATGTATATATAGTTGAAAATAACACGTAGAAAAGGCGAAAATATAGAGATTTTACGCCTTTTTATTTTTTAGAAAAAATGATGGACAAATCGAAAAGAAGGGATATAATTCTAGTTAAATTAGACAAGGAATTAAAAAAGAGTGAGAATATGAATGGACAAATGGACGACCACATGAACAAGCAAGAGCTTAATCATTGGTTACATAGTCGTAAATGGAAGAGAATATTGTTGATCTCAGAATTCGTTTATGTAGTAATTCTGATGTTGACACTAGTTTTTAACTTTTCTGTTTTCATGCATTTAGTAGTATTTCAAGGGATAGCAATTTTCATTTATTTATTAGTCGGTTGGATCTTCGATAAAGGTGATTCAGCTGTCAGCTTTAAAAAGCGTGATACATTATGGGAAACGATCACTAGCATTCGTCTTAATCGTTTATTCTTTATCAGATTTTTCGAAATAGTTACTTTCTGGGTAAACGTAGCAGCAGACATTGCATTTGGACGTAAACTCTGGGACGATATTTTGAATGCACCATTAAAAATCCAACACGCGACTACGCTTGAGAATGCGTCACTTTACGGTGATTTTGCTTGTGTAATTTTGCTAGCAATAATCTTTATCGCTATTATTTTCGCAAGTAACAAGACGATGCGCGTTTCCGCTGGTTTAGCAATTATTTTCTTGTTGGCAGTTTTGCTTATTCAACCCGAAATGATGACAGCTTCTATTGTAGGAATTGTCGGTAGTGTTAGTGCAATCGTACTTTCTTACCAAGCTAAGCTATAGCTGAAAATTAAAATGAATAAAAAATTAACGGACTAGTTCAAGCTAGTCCGTTTTTGTTATTATATAAGTTGCTAGTTTATTGATGAGGATTAAGAAGAATGGTTACACAAAAACAACGTCGTCTTTGGGCATTCTTGGCTGCCTTAGCCTGCGTCATGTGGGGAATCTCAGGTTTATTTGCCAAGAGCTTATTTAATACGAGTCCGTCCATCACGCCAATGTGGCTTTCACAAATCAGAATGGTCACATCTGGTATTATCTTGTTGATCGTAGCTGGATTTTTAAAGCAAAAGCCAATCGCCACGATGAAGAATAAACATGATGCTTGGGTAATTATTGCTTACGGTATTTTTGGTTTATTACCCGTGCAATTATTTTACTTTATCGTTGTGCAACAAGCTAACGCTTCAATCGCCACAATTTTACAGTTCATCGGTCCATTTTTCGTAATGGCATATTTAGCCTTTACGCATAAACAAGTAATGCGCCGGATTGATGTGATTGCAGCGATCTGTGCCTTTATTGGGGTTGTTTTGCTTGCAACGCACGGCCGTTTCAATCATTTCGCCATTACGCCAAGCGTTTTATTCTGGGGCTTGCTTTCAGCCGTTGGTGTAACGACTAACACCTTGATTCCAATCGGCGTTTTAAAACGCGTCTCAAGCTTAGTCGTTACAGGTTGGGGCCTTTTATCTGCAGGAATCTGCTTGATGATCGTTCACCCACGGATGCCGCATATTCCTAATACGCCACACGTTTGGTTTGATGTGGCAGTCGTAATTGTAATTGGTACTTTGATTCCGTTCCAGCTGATGACCAACTCATTGCGTTTCATCAAGGCTTCTACGGCAAGTTTGCTTGATGCATTTGAACCATTCTCTGCAACGGTTGGTTCAGTTCTCTGCTTTGGCTTAGTAATGACGCCAATGGACTGGATTGGTTCAATCTTGGTTGTTGTAGCTGCAATGGCTTTGAACATTTCTCCAAGAAAGAAAAAAGGAAAATTGAATAATGTTTGATCCAAAAACACGTAGACTGTGGACTTTACTAGCAGCACTCGCTGCTGTCATGTGGGGAATCTCAGGTCTTTTTGCAAAAGGTTTATTCAATATTAGTGCTAAAATCACGCCGATGTGGTTAACCCAAATTCGGTTGATTATTTCAGGAATCGTACTTTTGCTTTTAGCAGGAGCACTGAAGCAAAAGCCAATTGCTACATTAAAGAATAAGCATGATGCCTTAGTAATTTTTGCTTATGGCATTTTCGGATTATTACCCGTGCAATTATTCTATTTCATGTGTATTCAGGTAGCTAACGCTTCAATCGCTACAATTTTGCAGTTCATCGGCCCGTTTTTCGTATTAGGATATTTGGCCTTTACTCATAAGCAAGTAATGCGTAGATTGGATATCTTGGCTGCGATTGCGGCTTTTATTGGTGTCTTTTTACTATCGACACATGGCCAGTTTGATCATTTGGCTATTACGCCAGTCGCATTATTCTGGGGTCTGCTTTCAGCAGCAGGTGAAGCAACATATACTTTAATCCCAGTTAATATTGTTAAAAGAGTATCCAGCATGGTTGTAACGGGCTGGGGGATGCTTTTCGCCGGGATTAGTTTGGTAATAATTCATCCGCAATTTCAAGCAATCCCGAATAAACCAGCAGTTTGGCTCTATACCAGTGTTGTAATTATCATTGGAACGATTATTCCATTCCAGATTATGACCAATGCTTTGCTTTACGTTATTCCGTCTACAGCCAGTTTGCTTGACGCATTTGAACCATTCTCTGCCACGGTCGGTTCAGTTTTATGCTTCGGCCTTGTGATGATGCCAATGGATTGGGTAGGTTCAATCCTGGTTGTCGTAGCTGCAATGGCTTTGAATTTGACGCCAAAACAAAAGAAGAAAAATAAAGTTCATGAATGAAAATAAAGAAGAGAGGTTTATTCAACCTCTCTTTTTTTGTAAAAAATTAAATTAGTTAAACAGACAAGTAATGTAATAATGCCATAGACAATGAAGATGCTGGTGATTAAGGCAAGAGAAGAAAATTCGATCCAAAAGAAGACGGAGATCGAAATTAAGATGGCTGCTAGGATAATAGTTACAATATTTAGTCTTTTAAATTGTAAAGTAATTCCTGAAGCGAAGGTGCAGGCGGTTGCGATAGATAGGCAGGCTAGGTTGATCATTGATGGGGCGTAAGATGATAGATCACGAAATTCTGAAACTAGTGAAAGGCCCAGAATTAAGGCTATCAGTATTAAAAAATGTCGTGCATAACTGTCTATTTTCTCCATAGTTTTTACTCAACTCCTGTAATCAATGTTACAAGCATATAAAAAAGTGAAAAATTTTTCAAGTTGAGCAAAGAAACATAAGCTCTTTCTTATCAAAATTACAAAATAAGACATTTCCTGTAATTTTGCTTAATTTGATAGTATTACTTTTAAAACATAGTTGTAATATTTCTCAGGTAATATATAAAGCGTCGAAAGATAAAAAGCATTTAAGGAGAAATATCAATTGAGTTTTAGACGTAATTTAGTTAAGTTTGCCGCAGTTTTATCAGTATTCTTTACAGGAATTTCATTTATTAATGTTCCTAACCAAACACAAACTGTGCACGCAGCAGAGCAAAGCACTACAGAAAAACGTGAAGCAGTTGCCGATCTTGCTAAAAAACAAGTTGGTAAGCGTTACGTTTACGGTGCTACTGGTCCATCCGCATTTGACTGCTCAGGCTTAACCCAATACGTTTACAAAAAAGCCGCTAACAAGACTTTACCTAGAACTACTTACACTCAAGTTAACAAGGGGAAGAGCGTTTCAATGAAGAACCTTAAGAAGGGTGACTTGTTGTTCTGGGGCTCAACCTCATCTCCATACCACGTAGGTATTTATATTGGTAACAATAAGTATGTTCACGCTGCAACACCAGGTCAAGGTGTGGTTGAGCAAACTTTGAGTTCATACTTTTACCCATCAGCAGCTAAGCGTGTATTAAACTAATTTGACAAAATAAGCCTAAAAGAAAATATCGATCGGAAATAATCCGGTCGATATTTTTGTTTTATTTTTATCTTTTGATATCAATGTATATCCCCAGCATGATTAATAACCACCACACAATTGTGAAAGGAATCCGTACTATTACTAAGGTGATGTAAGTGCTCCAATCTAATGTAAAAGGGAAGAATAAAAATATCCATGTAAGGACGATCAAGGTAATCATTGCTAGCTTGCTATGATCGTAACAGCAATAAATACAATTAGGCTGGTCATTGCTTATACCTCTAAATAAAAAATACCATTAACAGTAGGTGTTAATGGCATTCTGTTTATTCAGCTACTGTTTCTTTTTCGCTAATACGTTGCTTGTGCCAATCCAAAATCATGTTAACGATGGCATTTGCTACATTAGTGTTTTTAAGAAGTGGGCCGTGTGAGTATGAACCGATAAAGTTGCGGTAACGTAAACCTTCGACGTGGTCTTGTGGGTTGTTGCCATAGCCTTCGATCATGTCACCAAGGGGATGCAACTTGTCTTTGTTGTCGAAGTAAGTTTGACCTGAGTGGTTTTCAAAAGCCTTAACTTCGCCCCATTCGGTCATGTAACGAGTATCACCGATCATTCTCTTGTCTGATTTGAAGACGGTGTGTAATGGCAAAATATCGAGTCCTGGGATGGTTACACCAGAGTTGGTCTTGTAGTAGCTACCCATAAGTTGGTAGCCACCGCAGATGCAGAGCATTGGCTTGTCACTGTTGATGTATTTTTCAAGCGTTTCTTTGTGTCTAGGCAAATCTTTAGCAACCACAGTTTGTTCGAAGTCTTGGCCACCACCGAAGAATACGAAGTCGTAGTCAAAAGCGTTGAAGTCGTCGCCAAGTGAGATATTATCAACTTGGGTGTCATAGCCTTCACGTTTGAGTAAGAAGCTAAGAATCTTAACATCGCCGGAATCGCCGTAGGTGTTCATCAAATCTTCGTAAAGATATGCAATTTTGATTAATTTGTCGCTCATTTTATCGTCCCTTAATTTGCTAGAAATTTATGTACTTAGTATAACGTAAATCAAGAAGATTTGGCGATAAAAGATCTTGAAATTATGTTTCAGTTATAACTGATAAAAATATGCTAAAAGTTTCAGATATAATCGAAACTTCTGTGGAAAATTTTTCAGATATAATATAATAAAGACAAATATAAGTATATTTGTACATTATGAGGAATAAAAAATGAAAACAAGTCTATTAAAAGGAATTATTTATGGGCAACGGCAAATTATTAGAGAGGCTAAAATAATACCGCGTGAATACTCGTTTGATCCGAATTTCAATTATGTCCTTGTAGGTTTAAGAAGAGCAGGAAAATCCACACTTCTTTATAAAGTAGCACAAGATTTAGTTAAAAATGGTGTTGATTGGGATCAAATCATTTATGTAAATTTTGAAGATGAACGTCTATTAGATTTTACAGTAAATGATTTCAATGACATTGTACTTACGGCTAATGAAATAACACCTAAAAAACATTATTACTTTTTTGATGAAATTCAAAATATTGATGGTTGGGAATATTTTGCTCGACGAATGGCTGATGAAAAACAGTATGTTTATATAACCGGTAGTAATGCCAAGATGTTAAGTGGAGATATTCAAACTCATTTGGGAGGCCGCTACATGATTAAATATATTGCCCCATTCAATTTTAGAGAATATCTAACAGCTAAAAATATTCGTCATGATGAAGAGGCGCTGTATACCACTGCATTGAATGGCCAAATACGTGGTGCTATGAATGCTTATTTAAAAGATGGTGGTTTACCTGAGACTATTAATGCCATCGAAAAAAGAGATTACCTAAACAATATTTATAATAATGTGCTACTCAGGGATGTAGTTTACAAAAATGGTGTTCGTTCACCTGAAGTATTACGGAATTTAATAAAGAAATTATCTGAATCTGTGATGCAAGATGTTACATATAATCGTCTGGCAAAATTATTGACACAAATTGGCCATCGTGAAAACGAAAAGAAGGTAAGTCCCGAAACTATAATTGATTATCTTGACTATGCTAAAGAAGCCTATCTTATTTTTGATATTGAAAACTATGTTGCCAGATTTGCTGAGAGAAAAGCAAGCCCCAAATATTACTTTACTGATAATGGAATTTTGAATCTATTCTTGTTTGATAAAAATGCCACACTTCTAGAAAATGTTGTAGCTATTGTTCTTCATAATAAATATAAAGATGATGTTTACTTTCTTAAGTCGGCTAAGACAAAGATTGATATCGATTTTTATTTACCAGAACATAGCAAAGCAATTCAGGTAACATGGGAACTTTCAGAGACTGATAAAAAAAGAGAGATTGGCAATCTAGTTAAATTGCATCAAACTAATCCGGAGATAAAAGATTTGATAATAGTCACAGCTGAAGATGAGGATGAAATTCAAGTAGGTGACTGTGAAATTCAAGTAATACCTGTATACAAATTTTTGCTGAAAAACTAATAAATAAAGCTAGAGCGAAATGCTCTAGCTTTTATTCATTCTCATTATTTTGTGCAGCCAAGTGATTGATTGGACCCCATTTTGAACCAACATCAATTGGATGTGAAATTGCTTCATAGGTGAAGTCCTTAGCAATTTTTACACTATCAATTAAATCGTTGCCTTTAGCAAGTTCAGCGGCAATGACTGCGGATAAAGTATCACCAGTACCGTTTACGCGGTCAGTCTTAAAGTATGGCTTAGGGAAGGCATGGAATTTGCCATCTTCAGTCAGCAAAATATCAGTTACTTCAGTTGGGTTACCGTCATGACGACCCTTCATCAAAACGTTCTTGGCACCCATGTCTTGCAACATTTTAGCGCCTTTCTTAACCTCGTCTAGGTCGTTTAATTCAAGACCGGTTAATTTTCTTTGTTCATAGAAATTAGGCGTAATGATATCAGCAAGTGGCACCAGACGCTTGATAAAGGTGTTGTAAGAATCATCGTCCATTAAAGTATTGCCGTGTTTAGTAGAAATCACGGGATCGATGACAATTTTACCGAAATCATATTTTTCAAGGTTGTCGGCAACTACGTTCATCACTTTGGAATCGGCAACCATCCCAGTTTTAGCAGCATTGATAGTAAAATCATCTGCTAAAACGTCGAATTGTTTTTGAATGAAATCAAGTGGCATTACTTCAGCTGCATAAATTCCCGTTGTATTTCCCGCAACGGCAGCAGTTAATAATCCCATGCCGTAAACGCCACGTGCATAAAATGAATGTAAGTCTGCAGGCATCCCTGCGCTACCATCACTGTCATTACCAGCTATAGTTACTGCAATTTTTGGATTTTTATCTGTCATTTGAAGGCCTCTCTTATTTGTTATTCACCAAAAATTATAACGCAATTAATTAGACATCCGCTAGAATCTGCACTCCAAAAAAAGTAAACTAATAAGAAAGCGCTTTTGATAGGAAAAATTAATATGAAAGAAAAATATATTTTATCTATTGATGAAGGAACGACTTCAACTAGGGCAATTATTTTTGATCATGATGGAAAAGAAATTGCCTCAGCTCAAAAAGAAATTAAACAATACTTTCCTGAACCAGGCTGGGTAGAACACGATGCCAATGAAATTTGGATGGCAGTGCAGACTACAATTGCCAATGCTTTTATTCAATCAGGTATTTGGCCAGGACAAATTGCCGCTATCGGAATTACTAACCAACGTGAAACTACCGTAGTTTGGGATAAAGAAACCGGTGAACCAATTTATCACGCAGTTGTGTGGCAATCACGTCAAACAACTGAATTAGCCGAAAAGCTGAAGAAAGAAAGTTATGGTGAAAAGATCAGAGAAAAGACTGGGTTAATTATCGACCCATATTTCAGCGCAACTAAGATTCGCTGGATTCTTGATCATGTGCCAGGTGCGCAAGAAAAGGCGGAGCAGGGCAAGCTTTTATTTGGAACAATCGATAGCTGGTTGGTCTGGAAATTGACTGATGGACAAAAACATGTGACTGACTACACCAATGCTTCAAGAACCATGCTCTTTAACATTCATACCCTTAAGTGGGATAAAGATATTTTGAAGCTGCTCAATATTCCAGAGCAAATGTTACCAGAGGTGCGTTCTAACTCTGAAGTTTATGGCAAGACGGCTACTTACATGTTCTTTGGTGGAGAAGTGCCAATTGCCGGAATGGCAGGGGACCAACAAGCTGCTTTGTTTGGTCAGCTTGCTTTAAAACCTGGCATGGTGAAAAATACTTATGGAACAGGTGCCTTTATCGTGATGAACACTGGCGATAAACCAACCACGTCTAACAATAATTTACTGACGACGATTGGTTATGGCATCAATGGCAAGATTACTTACGCCTTAGAAGGTTCAATCTTTGTGGCAGGTAGTGCAATTCAGTGGCTGCGTGATTCGATGAAACTAATTAAGAATGCTCCTGATTCTGAAAAGGCAGCATATGAGTCAACTTCCGAAAATGAAGTCTATGTCGTGCCTGCATTTACGGGACTTGGCGCACCATATTGGGATGCGGAAGCACGTGGTGCAATTTTCGGTGTTACACGTGGAACTACTGACAAAGATATGATTAAAGCAACGTTGCAATCACTGGCCTATCAAACTAGGGATGTAGTTGATACGATGCAAAAAGATTCCGGTATCGATATTCCATCCCTTCGCGTTGACGGTGGTGCAAGTAACAATAACTATTTGATGCAATTCCAAGCAGATATTTTGGGTAAAAAGATTGAACGAACCAAGGTGCTCGAAACAACCAGTATGGGTGCCGCATTTTTAGCCGGTCTTGCAGTTGGCTACTGGAAAAATATTGATGAATTGAAGCACATTTTTACAATTGGTCAGGCCTTTGAATCTAAGATGGGTGACCTAGAACGAGAGAAGCTATATAATGGCTGGCAGCGTGCAATCAAGGCTACACGCGTTTTTGCTCATGGTGAATAAATATGAATTTGAGTTGACAGTAATCAGCTCTTTTTTTGTATAATAAAAGTAGTATATTAATTCTTTCACAGGAAGGCGAGACGCATGGAGCACGATAGAATAGTAGCTTTAGACGGTCCACTTAATTTCAGAGATATTGGCGGCTACAAAAATAATAAAGGCCAGCATATAAAGTGGAATAAAATTTATCGTTCCGATTCGCTTAGTTCTTTATCAAAAGAAGATGAACAAAAACTAGCTGATCGCCGTATTGTTGTAGATATCGATTTGCGTTCTACCTATGAACAAAATGCTGCACCAGATAAACAATGGCCAGGTGTTAGATATGTAGACGCCCATATTTATTCGGATAATCCTAAGGAAAATAAAGGTGATAATAAGCTCTTTCGCTTTATTCACCACATTCCTGACATGGGTGATAATTTCCTAGGTAAAATTTACCAGCAGGTTCTACTTAACTCACACAGCCAAGAAGAATTTGCCAAAATTTTTGCGGAATTAATTGAACTCCCCGAAGAAGATGCCCTTGTTTATCACTGCAGTGCCGGCAAGGACCGAACCGGTATGACATCAGCTTTAATCTTGACCGCCCTCGGTGTTGACGATGACACGATCGCACAAGATTATCTGTTGACTAATGAACTTTACGATTTTGCCGTTTCCAAGCAATATCCTGATGAAAATCAAATTGCCAAACTCGTTTCCAAAATGAATTTGACCAAGGGCGAAGGCCCAGCTATCCGTGGTATTACCGAAACAATTCGCAAAGGTTGGGGCAACTTTGACAACTTTTTCAAGCGAGAGCTTGGTTTTAGTCAAAAAGATCTAGATAGATTTAGAAAGATGTACTTAGAATAGGAACAAAATGACAACTTTATCTGATGTAGCTAAAGAAGCAAACGTCTCCAAAATGACGGTATCACGGGTAATCAACCACCCTGAGCAAGTAACGCCAGAATTGCGTGTCATGGTTGAAAAGGCGATGGAGTCTTTAAACTATCATCCAAATTCTATCGCGCAGGCTTTAGTCAATAATCGTTCTAACGTGGTTAAGTTCGTTACACTAGAAGATATCGATACAACAGAACCTTATTACATGAACCTGCTATTCGGCTTTGCCCGTGGTTTGAACTCCAAGCAATATGCGATGCAACTGGTAACGGATCCTGATCAGATTGAAAAGGGCCGTGCCGATGGCTATTTGATTACTGGTGCGCGTAACAAAAACTATGACATGTTTGATAAGCTGGATAAGCCATTTGTTTTATTTGGTGAAAATCACCGCGGCTATGATTTCGTTGATAGCGATAATCAAATGGCAGAAAAAATGGCCACGCAGTATGCCTTAGATCGCCTGTATAAGCACATTATTTTTATCGGGATCGATATTAAGGAACCTTTTGAATACTCACGTGAAGCCGGCTATATTAACACGCTGCAGCAACACCAATTAATTCCGCAGATTTATCGTGTGGCCAACCACAGTCACGTGGCAGAAAAAGTTGTTCGTGAACACTTTAAGGAGTTCAAAAAGGATACCTGTTTTATCTGTGCTAGTGACCGTATTGCAATTGGTGTTGTGCGGACATTGCAGAGCCAAGGCGCACGAATTCCAGAAGATTTTGGTGTAATCGGCTTTGATGGCGTCTTCTTGGACCAAGTTTCAAATCCTAAATTGACCACGATTAAGCAGCCAATTTTTGAAATGGGCGAAATGCTGGCCAAGATGCTTTTGCAAAAGATCGCCCAATCAGGTTCACCCCAAGGCGAGATTATGTTTAAGCCTAAATTAGTTAGACGACAAACAACTAGATAGATGGAAATGCACATTTGACACAAGTCGTGTGCATTTTTTGATTTGAAAAATCTTTTCATATCGCAAATGAAAGCGCTATACTTAAAACTAAGAGATAAGTTATAGAGAATCAATTCGGAAACAGAGGTCAGGTTATGAAAAAAGTTTTAGCAATTAATTCAGGTAGTTCATCTTTTAAATACAAGTTATTTTCTTTTCCAGATGAAAGAGTAATCGCTTCAGGTATGGCTGATCGTGTAGGAATGGAAAATGCGGTATTTAAGATTAAACTTAGCAATGGTAAAGAGTACATCAAAAACACAGCAATTCCTAACCAAGCTGCAGCCGTTAAATTATTAATGGATGATTTGAAGAAATTCAATGTAGTTAAAGACTTAAAAGAATTTGCTGGTGTAGGCCACAGAGTCGTTAACGGTGGTGAAATCTTCAAGGATTCAGCCCTGATTGATCAAAAGAAACTCCAACAAATCTTTGACTTGGGTGACTTGGCACCATTGCACAATATCCCTGAAGCTACAGGTATCAAGGCTTTCATGGAAACTATTCCTAGCGTGCCACAAGTAGCTGTATTTGATACTTCATATCATACAAGTCTTGACCCAATTCATTACCTTTATTCAATTCCTTATAAGTATTACAAAGAAGACAGCATCCGTAAGTATGGTGCACACGGTATTTCAGTTGAATATGTAGCTCGCCGTGCTGCCAGAATGATGGGCAAGAACCCTAACATCGTTAAGTTAATTGTTTGTCACTTGGGTTCAGGTGCTTCAGTTACTGCAGTTAAAAACGGCAAGTCCTTCGATACTTCAATGGGCTTCAGTCCTTTGACTGGTGTAACAATGGGTACGCGTAGCGGTGACTTTGACCCATCTGCTTTGCAACAATTGATGCATAAAACAGGTATGTCAATTGATGATGCCGTTGATATGCTTAACCATGAATCTGGTTTGCTTGGTATCTCAGGCATTTCATCTGACATGCGTGACTTGATCGAAAGCAAGGAAAAGAGAGCTAAGCTTGCTCGTCGTATCTTTATTAACCGTGTTGTTCGTTATGTTGGTGCATATGCCGCAGAAATGGACGGCGTTGACGGTATTGTGTTTACTGCCGGTGTTGGTGAACACGATTCAGGCGTTCGTGCTGGTGTAATGTCATACTTGAAGTACTTAGGTTTAAAACCAGACTACAAGGCTAACAGAACTAACGGTGAGAAGTTTATTTCAATGCCGGATTCAAAGGTAAAGGCTTTGGTTGTGCCAACAAACGAAGAGTTGATGATTGCTCGCGAAGTCATCCGTTTGACACGTTAACAAAAAATATTGCTAGACAATGAGTGCATCCCCAAACAGGGATGCACTTTTTTGATACCGCTAACATATCACTATGTGTTGAAAACGGTTTCTTCAATCAACTAAAATATGCATGGAGGAAAAATTATGGCACATTGGTACGATCACGCAATTATTTATCAAATTTATCCTAAGTCTTTCCAAGATAGCAACGATGACGGTATCGGCGATCTTAACGGTATTCGCAAACGTATCCCATATTTAAAGAATTTGGGCATCAACGCAGTGTGGCTGAATCCTATTTTCGTTTCGCCTCAAGTAGACAACGGTTATGATGTCTCAAATTACTTTGCTATCGATCCTCACATGGGGACGATGGAAGACATGGAGAACTTAATTAAGGACTTACACAAAGCAGGCATCCATCTCATCATGGACTTCGTTTTGAACCACACTTCAGATCAACATCCTTGGTTCCAAGATGCAATTAAGAATCCAGATAGCCTGTATCGTGATTACTATATTTTCGCTGGGCACGACAATAAGCGTCCTAACAACTGGGGATCATTCTTTGGTGGCAGCGTATGGGAACCAGATCCAGCTGGAACCGGTCAATCATATTTCCACTTGTTTGACAAGCGCATGCCAGACCTTAACTGGAAGAACCCTGAAGTACGTCACGCAATGCTTGAAGTGGCTGAATTCTGGCTTAAGAAGGGGATTGATGGTTTACGTCTTGATGCCTTTATTCACATCGGCAAGGCTGATTTAAGACAAAACTATCCTACTGTTGATGGCAATACCGAGCCAGTTGTCGCAGAGCCGTTCTTTGCCAACTTACCACAAGTGCAAGAGTGGATGAGACCATTCTGTGAACAAATCAAGCAAGATTATCCTGATGCATTGCTGTTAGGTGAAGCTGCCAGTGCAAGTGTCAACTTGGCCGTTGATTATACTTCAAAACGTAATCATTTAATGGATAGCGTAATCACATTCCGCTACTTCACTGAAGATGATTCAAATGTCGACAAGCGTTTTTCAGCCCAATACCAACCTAAAGATCTTGATATGACAGCCTTTAAGCAAAACCAAGTTGTTTGGCAACAAACTTTAGCTGGTGTATCTCAACCAACTTTGTACTGGAATAACCATGATATGGCTAGAATTGCGACTAGAGTTGCTAAGACACAAACGCAGGCTAAGAGTTTGGCTATGTTGATGTATTTGCAACGCGGAATTCCAGTTATCTATTACGGTGAAGAGCTTGGCTTGAAGAACCTGCACTTTGATAACGTTGATCAATTTGAAGATCAAACTGTTGGCCCTTGGCTTAAGGATGCAGAAAAAGTCATCGGCAAAGACAAGGCTTTAGCCATGGTTAGCGACACGCATAAATTGCCAGCTCGTGGTCCAATGCCATGGAATGACACTAAGAATCACGGCTTTACCGAAGGAACACCATGGATAAACGGAACTAGTCAAAATGATGCTACGGTAGCTAGCGAAGTTAACGCCGATGGCAGCATGTTTACTTTCTATAAAGATATGTTGGAACTTAAGAGAGAAGCTTTGTTCCAAGACGGCACTTACTACATGATCTCAACTGATAAAAACAGTTACGTATATCAAAGAGACTTAAACGATGAAAGTGCCATCGTAGCTGTTTCATTAAGTGATAAAAAGACGAAGATCAAGCTTCCTGCTGGCTATACTACAGAAGTTTTGAAAGCCGGAGAATACAAATTAACTGACGGAGTATTAACCTTGATGCCTTATGCAGGCGTTGTGTTGAAAAAGGAGAATTAAAATATGCAATTAGCTGCTTTAAAGCACCGAAGTGAGAGTGAAGATAGTTTTGTAATTGATCCTAAGCACGTTCGCGTTCGTTTTCACAGTGCAAAGGGCGATGTTGAAAAGGTAATTGTTCACTACTGCGATAACTATTTGCCACTGAAATACGCAAAAACGATTGAAATGGATAAAATCGGCGAAGGACAAGTAGAAGATCACTGGGGTGCTACGCTTGAAGCACCATTTCACCGTTTAAAGTACACCTTCGAGGTTATTGGTAAAGATGGTACCAGCGTAGTTTACGGTGATCGTGCTATCAGCAGCGACATCGAAGCCGCAGTTAATAAAGACGGATCATACTTTAAGATTCCATATTGTCATGAAATCGATATGGTTAAAACACCTGAATGGGTTAAGCATACCGTTTGGTATCAAATCTTCCCTGAACGTTTTGCTAACGGCGACAAGTCTAACGACCCAAAGAATGTAAAGCCATGGAACCCATCCGATCATCCTGGCCGTGAAGACTACTACGGCGGTGACTTACAAGGTGTGCTTGACCACTTAGACTACCTTAAGAAGTTGGGCGTTAACGGCTTGTACTTCTGTCCTATTTTTAAGGCTGGTTCAAACCACAAGTACGACACAATCGACTACTTACAAGTTGACCCAGAATTCGGTGATAAAGATTTGTTTGCCAAGGTGGTTAATGAAGCTCACGCTCGCGGCATGAAGGTTATGCTTGACGCGGTATTCAACCACTTGGGTGACAAGTCAATGCAATGGCAAGATGTAGTCAAGAATGGCCCAAGTTCACGTTTTGCTAACTGGTTCCACATTAATAAGTATCCAGTTGAACCATATCATGATCCATTGAAGGGTGAAGGTGACCCACAATTTGATACCTTTGCTTTTGAAAAGCACATGCCAAAATTGAACACTGCTAATCCAGAAGTGCAAGATTTCTTGCTTGAAATCGCAACCTACTGGGTAAAATACTTTGATATTGATGCATGGCGCCTTGATGTGGCTAACGAAGTAGACCACCACTTCTGGAAGAAATTCCACAAGGCAGTTACCGACATTAAGCCAGACTTCTATGTTGTAGGTGAAATTTGGCACTCAGCACGTCCATGGCTTAACGGCGATGAATTCACTGGCGTTATGAACTACCCTTACACTTTGCAGATCGAAGATCACTTCTTTAAGAACAAGTTGACTGCTACGCAATTGACTAGAAGATTGACCGACCAATTGATGAAGTACAGGGATGAAACCAATGCCGGCATGATGAACATGCTTGATTCGCACGACACAGCCAGAATTTTAACTGTGGCTAATGGTGATCAAGACTTGGCATTACAAGCTCTTGCTTTTGAATTTATGCAAAAGGGTAGTCCATGTATTTACTACGGTACTGAAATGGGCATGTCCGGCGGCAACGATCCAGATTGTCGTAAGCCAATGGACTGGTCAAAAGAAGATGGCCCAGTATGGCAAAGAGTTCACAGCTTGATTGAATTCCGTTTAAAGCATGATGAAACCTTTGGTAAAGGCCAAATTAAGTTATACGTAACAGAAGATGGCTTAATTGAAGTCGATCGAGCAGGCAAAGAACAGATTCATGCCTACTTTAATACCACAAAAAAGAATGTAAAAATTTCTTGTGAAAATGCATTTAGTCAAAATTATGAAAATGGCGAATTAGCTCCAAAGGGCTTTGTAGTCGAGGTTCGTTAAAAGTTACTTTTAATAAGCAATCTAAAAGAAGGTAGATTAAGTTCTGCCTTCTTTTTTGATTAATTAATTCTGATACCGGTAACATGCGTTTTGATATTGTAAACCGCTTTCAATTCAAGGATAATGAAAGCGTAAACAAAAGAGCACATCAATAATTTGCGGGAGATATGTAATTTATGAAACGAATTTTTGAAATTGACCCTTGGAAGGTAATTACCCATAACTTCGATCCAAAAGATAAAAGATTGCAAGAAAGTATGACTGCAATCGGTAATGACTACATGGGTATGAGAGGAAACTTTGAAGAAGGTTACTCAGGTGACAGTCTTCAAGGTACATACTTAGCTGGGGTTTGGTTCCCAGACAAAACCGTAGTTGGTTGGTGGAAGAACGGTTATCCAAAATACTTTGGTAAGACCCCTAACGCACCAAGCTTTATCGGTATTGGAATTACAGTAAATGGTGAAAAGGTCGACTTAGCTAAAGTAAAATTTGACGATTTTGAATTAGCACTCGATATGCACCAAGGCCTTCTTACAAGAAGCTTTGTTTATGAAGGCAAGGACGTTAAAGTAAAATTTGAATTTGAACGTTTCCTTCACATCATTCAAAAAGAAGCTGCTTTGATCAAAGTTAAAGCGACTGTACTTGAAGGTCACGCAAAGATTGATTTTGATTCAACTTTAGACGGTACTGTTGTTAACGAAGACAGTAACTACGGTGATCGCTTCTGGATTCCACTTGGCGAAGACAAGGATGAAAAGAGCATCCAAGTTAAAACTAAGGCAAATCCTTATGACGTTCCACAATTCACTGTTTTGCTTAAAGAAAGCTTACGTCATAACGGTGAAACGGTTAACGGCGACGTTACTACTGAAGATGCAAAATTAAGCGAAAAGTTTTCAGTAGACTTAAACGAAAACGAAAGTTACGAACTTGAAAAAGATGTCATTGTTGTAACTAGCCGTGACGTTGAAGACAAGGATCAAGCTGCTGTAGCTGACAACTTAATGAAGAAACTTCAAGCAAAGAGCTTCGATGAAAACTTAGCAGATCATACCGAAGCTTGGAAGAAGCGCTGGGAAACCAGTGATGTTGAAATTGCCGGCGATGATGCAGCTCAACAAGGTATTCGTTTCAATATTTGTCAATTATTCATGACTTATTACGGCGAAGACAAGCGCTTGAACGTTGGTCCTAAAGGCTTTACCGGTGAAAAGTACGGTGGTGCTACTTACTGGGACACTGAAGCTTACATCGTTCCAATGTACTTAGCCGTAACCAAGCCAAGCGTTACAAGAGCACTTCTTCAATATCGTCACGATCAATTGCCAGGTGCTTACCATAACGCTAAGGAACAAGGTTTGCCAGGTGCATTATTCCCAATGGTTACCTTCAACGGTATTGAATGTCACAACGAATGGGAAATCACCTTTGAAGAAATCCACAGAAATGCGGACATTCCTCACGCAATTGCTATGTACACTGATTACACTGGCGACGACAGCTACGTTAAGAACGAAGGTATGGACGTCTTAGTTGGTACCGCAAGATTCTGGGCAGCTAGAGTTCACTGGTCAAAGTGGCGTAACAAGTACGTAATGCACGGTGTAACGGGTCCAAACGAATACGAAAACAACGTCAACAACAACTGGTTCACCAACACTATGGCAAGATGGCTCCTTAAATATACTTTGGAACGCTTGCCACTTGCCACTAAGGAAGCTCAAGAAAGAGTTCACGTAACTGATGAAGAAAAAGCTAAATGGCAAGACATTGTAGACAAGATGTACTTACCAGAAGATAAGGAACGCGGCATCTTCTTACAACAAGATGACTTCTTAGACAAGGACATTCGTCCAGTTAGCGAAATCGAAGATCAACGCCCAATTAACCAACACTGGTCATGGGACAAGATCTTAAGATCACCATTCATCAAGCAAGCCGATGTTTTACAAGGTATCTACTTCTTGAACGATGAATACACGATGGAACAAAAGGAAAAGAACTTCGACTTCTACGAACCATTAACAGTTCACGAAAGTTCACTTTCACCATGTATTCACTCAATCTTAGCTGCTGAACTTGGCAAGCAAAAGAAGGCTGTTGAGCTTTACCAAAGAACTGCTCGTCTTGACCTTGATAACTACAACAACGATACCGTTGATGGTTTGCACATCACTTCAATGAGTGGTTCATGGCTTGCAATTGTTCAAGGCTTCGCAGGTATGCGTTACGACCACGATCAATTGAAGTTCAACCCATTTGTTCCTGAAGGCTGGGATCACTACAGCTTTAAGATTAACTACCGCGGTCGTTTGATCGAAGTCTATGTTGATCATGAAGGAACTAAGCTTACTTTGCTTAAGGGCGAAGACATTGATGTCTTAGTCCATGATAAGAAAGTTACTCTTAAAGAAGGTGAAACTACAAATGCTTAAAGGATTGTTATTCGATTTAGATGGTGTTTTAACCAACTCAGCTAAGTTTCACCTTACAGCTTGGAACAATTTAGCTAAGGAATTAGGCATTACCTTAACGGATGCTCAACTTGATAGCTTACGTGGTATTTCAAGAATGGATTCACTTAACTTGATCTTGAAATACGGCGGTCAAGAAGACAAATACACTGAAGCAGAAAAAGAAAAATTCGCTGCAGAAAAGAACGCTAAGTTTGTTGAACAAGTTGAAACAATGACGCCAAAGGACATCTTGCCTGGTATTCCTGAATTATTAGCAGATGCCAAGAAGCAAAACTTAAAGATGGTAATTGCTTCTGCTTCAAAGAATGCACCTAAGATTTTAACTAGATTAGGCATCATGAATGAATTTGATGGAATCGTTGATCCAGCAACTCTTCACCATGGTAAGCCAGATCCAGAAATTTACATCAAGGCGCAAGAAATTGCTGGTTTAAAGGCAAACGAAGTGATCAGCTTCGAAGATGCTAAGGCCGGTGTTGAAGCAATTAAGGCTGCTCATCAATTTGCAGTCGGCATTGGTGATAAAGAGCTTTTAAAGGAAGCTGACTACATCGTTCCAACAACTGCTGATCTTAAGCTTAGTGAAATTGAAAAAGTTTTTGAAGAAAAAGAATAAAAGTTAGAGAGTAGGGGAAACAATGGTTGAGGTTGATTTAAACCATATTTACAAGAAATACGAAGGAAACGATAAGTATTCTGTAAATGACTTTGACTTACATATTAAAGATAAGGAGTTCATCGTTTTCGTTGGACCGTCTGGTTGTGGTAAGTCAACTACATTAAGAATGGTTGCTGGTTTGGAAGACATCAGTAAAGGTACTTTGGAAATTGATCACAAGGTAATGAACGATGTCGCTCCAAAGGATAGACACATTGCTATGGTTTTCCAGAACTACGCTTTGTATCCACATATGACCATTTACGACAACATGGCCTTCGGACTTAAGTTGCGTCACACACCTAAGGATGTCATTGACAAGAAGGTTAAAGATGCAGCTAAGATGCTTGGCCTAGAAGAATACTTGGACAAGAAACCAGGTGCTTTGTCAGGTGGTCAAAGACAGCGTGTTGCATTAGGACGTGCGATCGTTCGTGCCGCACCTATCTTCTTAATGGACGAACCTTTATCAAACCTTGATGCTAAACTTCGTGTAACAATGCGTACCGAAATTGCCAAGCTTCACCAAGAATTGGGTACTACAACTATTTACGTTACCCACGACCAGACTGAAGCTATGACCTTGGCTGACAGAGTTGTTGTTATGTCTGTTGGTCATGTTGAACAAATCGGTTCACCACTTGAGGTTTACAACAAGCCAGTTAACATGTTCGTTGCTGGATTCATTGGTTCCCCTCAAATGAACTTCTTCAATGTTCACTACAAGGACGGCCGTATTTCAGACGGTAAAGGTTTGAACATCGGTATCCCTGAAGGTAAAGCAAAGATGCTCAACGAAAAGGGCTACAACGATAAAGATTTGGTCTTCGGTATTCGTCCAGAAGACATCCACTCAGAAGAAGCGTTTATGGAAACTTGGCCAGACTCAGTAATTGAATCAAAGGTTGTTGTTTCAGAACTTTTGGGTGCAACCATCCAACTTCACCAAGAAGTCGATGGTACTGAATTTACTGCTATTGTAAATTCACGTGATTATCACAAGCCAGGTGACATGGTCAAGATGGGTTTCGATGTTAACAAGGCTCACTTCTTTGACAAGGACACCACAAAGGCTATCGTTAACTAATTTAATTTATTAAAGCTTACAACCATATGTAGCAAAGGCTACTGTTGTTAAGAAATTGTTTATTGTTTTGATTTTTTTAGGAGGAAAAAGTCATGAAGTTTTGGAAGAAAATGGCTTTAGGTAGTACTGCTGTTTTAGCTGCTATGTCACTTGCAGCTTGTTCAAACGGCTCATCAAATTCATCAAGTAGTAGTAGTAGCTCAAACAAGAGTGCTAATTTGACCCTTTGGGTAGATACTGAACAAGTTCCTTACTACAAGCAAATTGCTAAGGACTTTACTAAGAAGAACAAGAACATTAAGGTTCGTGTTGTTCAAAGTCCTAACGGTTCAGCTAACGCTAAGACTGATGTTGGTAAGGACCCATCAAAGGCTGCCGATGTATTTGAAGTTCCTAACGACCAATTAGGTCAAATGGCTGAAGCTGGTTACATTAACCCACTTTCACCTTCAGCAACTAAAGACATTAAGGCTAACTACATTAGCGTTGCATCAAAGGGTGTAACTTGGAAGAACAAGATTTACGCATTCCCATACGCACAACAAGCTCAAACTATTTACTACAACAAGTCTAAGCTTTCTGCAGATGACGTTAAGGATTGGAAGACTTTAACCTCTAAGGGTGTTGTAGCTACTGACTTTACTAACGCATACGTAATGTGGCCAGTAATGTTCTCAGCAGGTACAAAACTTTACGGTGACAACGGTGAAGACCTTAAGGGTTCAACTATGAACTCACAAAACGGTGTAAACGCATTGAAGTGGTACGCAGCTCAAAAGAACAACAAGGGCGTAATGCAAACTTCAAACGCTTTGAACCAATTGAAGAAGGGTAACGCACAAGCTATTCTTGATGGTCCATGGAACGCAGCTAACATTAAGAAGATCTTAGGCAAGAACTTCGCAGTTGCTAAGTATCCTAAGATTGACGTTGGTGGTAAGAAAGTACAAATGGAAGCATTCCTTGGTATCGAAGGCTTCGCAGTTAACTCACACACCAAGAATGCTAAGGCTGCTTCAGATTTAGCTGCTTACATCACTAACAAGAAAGCTCAATTAATTGCCCACAAGGAAGCTGGTCAAATTCCTGTACTTAAGGCTGCTGTAAACTCAAGCGCTGTTAAGACTGACCCAGTTGCTGAAGCTGTAATTGAAATGGCTAAGCCAGGTAACTCAGTATTGCAACCAATGCTTCCACAAATGGCAACATTCTGGAACGAAGCAGCTCCACTTATCAGTGGTACTTACGACGGCAAGATCAAGCCAGCACAATACAAAGCAAAGCTTGCTAAATTGCAAAAAGATATTTCAAAGAAATAATTTAAATCAAATATTTCTTAAAGCATAAGCAAAGGTTGGCAAAAAATTCCAACCTTTTTGCCTAAGAAGGGGAGAAGTTATGTTTCTAAAGAAAAAGCATGTAGCTCCTAAAGCAACATATCGCGAAGTATGGTCTAAAGGCGATGCTGCTACCAAATTATCATTCTTTATAATGGGTAGTAACGCCTTATCCAACAAGCAATGGGCAAAAGGGCTCGTATTTCTGATTTCAGAAATCGTATTCATTGCTTGGTTCGTACTTAGCGGTGTTCCAACTTTAAACTCGTTAGCTACATTAGGTACTGATAAAACAAAAAAAGTTGTCTATGATGCCGCGCAAGGTGTTTATGTCACCAAGCAACCTTCAAACTCAGTTTTGATTTTGCTGTTCGGTGTTTTGGCTATCATGTTATGTATTGCAATGATTGCTCTTTACATCGCCAACTTAAAATCAACTAGACACAACTACGTTTTGAAGCGTGATGGTGAACATATCGCAACTAACGTTGAAGAACTTAAGAGTTTGCTCGACACTCGTTTGCACGCAACCTTAATGTTTATTCCATTACTTGGTATTCTGTTCTTCACGGTTTTGCCAACGGTTTTCATGATCTCGATGGCTTTTACCAACTATGATCGTCAACACCCAATTGCCTTCTCTTGGACCGGGTTCCAAGCGTTCGGTAATGTGCTTAGTGGTGACCTTGCTGGTACTTTCTTCCCAGTATTAGGCTGGACTTTGATTTGGGCTGTAGCTGCTACTGCTACTACCTTCTTCTTCGGAGTACTGCTTGCCTTATTGATCGAATCAAAGGGTATTAAGTACAAGGCATTCTGGAGAACTATCTTCGTAATTATTTGGGCTGTCCCACAATTCGTATCACTTTTGATGATGGCTCAATTCTTGGACTACCAAGGTGCTTTGAACAACATCTTGATGAACTTGCACTGGATTAGTTCGCCAATTCACTTTATTGACAACCAAGCTTCTCCATTAGTTGCAAGATTAACCGTTATTATCGTTAACATGTGGATTGGTATCCCAGTTTCAATGTTAGTTTCAACTGCGATTATCCAAAACTTACCACAGGATCAAATTGAAGCTGCCAAGATTGACGGTGCTAACGCAGTACAAATCTTCAGATCAATCACTTTCCCACAAATCTTATTTGTTATGGCACCTTCACTTATTCAACAATTCATTGGTAACATCAACAACTTCAACGTTATCTTCTTGCTGACTGGTGGTGCACCAATGAACAGTAAATATAACGGCGCCGGATCGACTGACTTGCTGGTAACGTGGCTATATAACTTGACCTTCGGGCAAGAGCAACGTTATAACGCATCAGCGGTACTAGGTATCTTAATCTTCATTATTAGTGCGGTCGTCTCGCTGATAGCCTACAGACACACTAATGCTTACAAGGAGGGCTAGACATGAAGTCATATACAAATCAAAGACGGCTCTCATTAATCTTTCGGTATATCCTCTTAGCACTTTTAGCAATTATCTGGATTTTACCAATTGTGTGGATCGTCTTAGCAAGTTTCTCATATAACGATACTGGATTTGTTTCGACCTTCTGGCCAGAACAATTCACGTTGCAGAACTATATTGGAATTTTTACGAACCCACAATATCCATTTGGTAACTGGATTATTAACACATTGATTGTTTCTCTTGCATCAATGATCGTTTCAACATTCTTGACTATTTCAGTTGCTTACGTTCTGTCACGTCTTCGTTTTAGATTTAGAAAACCTTTCTTGCAAATTGCTTTGGTTCTTGGGATGTTCCCAGGCTTCATGTCAATGATCGCTTTGTACTACATCTTAAAGGGTCTTAACATGTTAAACCTCTTTGGCTTATTCTTGGTTTACGTTGGTGGTGCCGGCCTTGGCTTCTACGTTGCTAAAGGATTCTTCGATACTATTCCTAGATCAATCGACGAAGCTGCCGAAATCGACGGTGCTACTAAATGGCAAGTATTCATCCACATTGGTTTACCACTTTCAAAGCCAATGATTGTTTACACTGCTTTGACTGCTTTCATTGCTCCATGGACAGACTTCATTTTCTCAGGTATTATTCTTTCAACCTCAGGAAATGCTAAAACTTACACGGTTGCTTATGGTTTGTACAACATGGTGCACACAGCCAAAGGTAATGCGACTGCATACTTCGCACAATTCGTTGCAGGGTGTGTAATCATCGCTATCCCTATCACTATCTTGTTCGTATTCATGCAGAAATTCTACGTTAATGGTATTACTGCTGGTGCTGATAAAGGTTAATCAAAAATTTGCTTATGCTAAAAAATGTCTTGCTTCGGCAAGGCATTTTTTGTTTGCTTTTGAAGGCGAAGTTATACAATCAACTTAAGATGATTAACATAACTAGAATTAGGAAGTGACGAAATGAAGATTGGGGAAGCGTTAAGACAAGAAAAACTGCGATTGAATCTTAGTCAAAGTCAGATGGCTGGGGATGTATTGACTAAGTCATTTTATTCTAAGGTGGAGCGTAATCTTTGCAGCATTAGAGCAAATGATTTACTCAGTATTTTGAGTTTGCACAATATTGATTATTCTTATTTTTTTGAAAAACTAAAATTTGAAAATAATGATAATGAACTGTCAGAAACGGAATGCAATAATTTGTTACACGCTGCTTATTACAATAATGACTGGTCCAAAATATTGAAACTGCAAGAATTAATTAAGCAAAAAGATACTAGTAAATTTAACTTGGATAGTATTAATGCTCAAATTATTGTTATCAAAGCTGCTCCCGCTATAGCAACTTTTGTAGCTCTATTAGCACCTATTCAGGCTATTGCTTCAGTCTTAGCCATTAATGCAGGCCAAAATGTAATTAATGAGGTGACTGCACATAAGCAATTTTGGACAAGTATAGGTATCTGGATCATAGCTACGGCCTTAACGCAACTTTTGCCACCGGTTGCCACATCTCTTCAAGGAATTCTGGCGGATAAATTAACGGGGTTTATCAATATGAACCTCATGAAAAAGTCTAAAGATCTGCAATCCCTCAGTATTTTTGACAATAATACTTACTTTGATGATTTGCAATTGTTAAAAGAGGGTGCATCTTGGCGGCCAGTTAACTTAATTGTATTTGGAGTTGCAATTATCCAATCTGGTTTAACCTTATTGTTCATGTTAAGTTTGTTAGCTAGATATAATCCATGGGTAGCGATTTTATTGCTAATAGTAATGGTGCCACAAAGCCTTAGTTATTATCGAATCCAGCAACAAGCCTTTGAAACTATGGTAACTAGAAGTAAAAATGCAAGAAAACTTGATTACTTAAGTTCACTGCTTCTAGACAGAAAAGATGCCAAAGAAGTCCGTTTGTTCAACATGTTTCCTGCTGTAATTGACAGATATATCAAATTGTTCAAGGATACCAGGAAAAATGTAGATCAAGTTCGAATGAAACAAATGTATGTTAGTTTATTTTTTTAGGACTTGTGGTGATAGTTTCAGGATACGGATTTTATTGGTTTGCATCTTCAGTTAACGATGGAATTATCGGTGCTGGTGCACTATTAATGTTTGTATCTGTTATCGCTTCTGTTTCTAGTTCCTTAGCTACTTTGGTGGAAGATAGCAGTTTACTTTATGATTCATTGTTATGGATTGAAAAGTATAATCGTTTTGAGAAATATCATGATGATTTTCAAAGCGGATCTAAGCAACTCAACGTTTCAGTTAGCCAAATAAAATTATCACATGTTTCTTTTACATATCCATTTTCTGATGAAGAAGTTTTGCATGATGTCAATTTCAATATTAATAAAGGTGAGAAGATCGCGATTGTCGGTGAAAATGGATCGGGTAAATCTACATTGATCAAATTACTAATGCGGTTTTATGATCCAAGTAAAGGTGAAGTTGACCTTAATGGCAATAATCTAAAAGACTATGATATCAAGACTTATCGGAATAAATTATCTGCTACATTTCAAGATTACTCTAAATTCAAGCTAAGTCTATTTGAAAATGTATCAGTTTTCCGGCATGGCAATGAGGATAAAGTAAAAGATGCTCTAAAGAGTGCTGGATTAAGTACTTTACTTGAAGATAAAGATATAAATCTAAACACAATCCTGAGTAAGAAATTTGCCAACGGTGTTGAATTATCGGGTGGTCAATGGCAAAAGATTGCACTTGCACGTGATATTTACAGTGATGCACAAGTTGAATTTTTAGATGAGCCTACGGCTGCCATAGATGCTAAAAGTGAAAATGAAATCTATGAACATTTTCTTGCCAAGAATAAGGATAAGACTATTGTATTTGTAACTCACCGGCTTTCTGCTGTGAAGTATGCAGATAAAATTCTATTTTTGCAAAATGGTAAGGTTCAAGGATTTGATTCTCATGAGGCTTTGATGAAGACCAATGAAGATTATAGAAATATGTATAATCTTCAGAAGGAAGCATATATTTAATATAATTTCGTAAGATCGAATCAATTTGATTCGATCTTTTATTTTGAGAATAGAGCAGTGTAGGTATAAAAAAGGCTAAGTTGTCTTTATGTCATTATTCCTTAATATGCAAAACTTTTCAAAAATAATAAAATATCTACAATTGTTTTTGGACTATTCCAATTATTGTGAGATCTAACGTGTTAGAATTAAAACGTAAAAATAGAAACAGTTTTATAAGGACACAAAAATGACTGACATTAAAATTATACAAGGTGATATTACTAAAATGAAGGCTGATGCAATAGTGAATGCAGCCAATAATTCACTTCTTGGTGGAGGTGGTGTTGATGGTGCGATTCATGCGGCTGCCGGCCCTCATTTGCTTGAAGAATGTATGACTTTGCATGGTTGTCATACGGGGGATGCAAAGATCACCTTAGGCTATGATCTGCCAGCTAAGCACGTAATTCATACAGTTGGTCCAGTGTATTCAGGTAAGTCTAGTGATTGTGATATGCTAAGGGCTTGCTATCGTAATTCTTTAGACTTAGCTAAAAAAGCAGATTTGCATAGCATTATTTTCCCAGCTATTTCAACTGGTGCATTTGGCTTTCCTGCTAAGATAGCAGCCGAGATTGCCTATGATACGATTGCTGAATGGCAGAAAGAAAACGCAAAATATAAAATGCAAGTTGCCCTATGTGCGTATGATGATAGGATGTATCAGTTATACAAGCAAGTTGCGGCATAAGAAAAAGACTGTTTAGTCTGAAGAAGAACTAAACAGTCTTATTTTTTTATTATTTGTTTCTATAAGAAATTCCCCAGGCAAAGACTAACACTAAAATGAAGTTAATTAATAGTGTGAATCCTGTGACCCAGAAAACAGTTGCATAATTAGAGAAGCCAGAAATGGTGGAACCCATCATTGATCCAAGGACAGCCCCAACAGCTTGGAAGGACTGGTTATAGCTGAAAATCCGGCCAAAGCTCTCAGATGGAGTATTAAGGGTTAATACTGTTTGAGCAGCGGGCAACATCCCTGCACTGGCAATCCCTAAGATAAAACGTAGAAATGCTAATACCCATGGAGAATTTGTCAATGCCATTGGTACGAACAATACAGCTCCAATGATTAAACCTAAACGTAACACGCGTAACGGCCCGATTTCGTCCATCTTGTGGCCAATCTTAGAAGCGGCGATCAATGTACCTAACCCTGGAGTAGCTGCAACTACACCCGCTACAAAAGCTACGTCACCACTACCATGCATCATTGATTTAACATAGAGTGAAACAATCGGATCGATAGACATAGTGGAAGATTGAACGATCATTGTAGTGATAAACATGATAATAATCAGTTTCAAATGAGGCAAACTCTTCATGATTTCGCCCATTGGCTTCATCTTTTCACGAGAGATTGGCGTAAAGTCTTCGTGAACCAAGAATGTTGTACCCAAAAATACAATGAACATCAGGACACCAGTAATGAAGAAAGGAATCCGATAGCCCCAGGCACCGCCTAATAAATTGCCGAAAAAGCTAGATAAGGCACCACCTAGAAGTGGCCCAACCAAGTTGCCAGCAGTACCAGCCGTCATCATCTGGCTCATTACCCAGCCACTTTTTTGATGTGGTGTTTCACTAGCCATTAATGCTGTTGCGTTATTGATATAACCTGAAAAAGAGCCCTGAATAAAACGCATAACGACGATATAAAGGGCGTTAGGAGCAAAACCAGTCAAGGTAATAGTAATTGCCATCACGCCAGAGGCACGCATGCACATTAACTTTCTGCCTTTACGGTCAGCTAAACTGCCCCAATAAGGAGAAACAATTGCCTGGGCAATAAAGGTCATGGCAAAAGCTAGACCTGAGTAAAGGTTGATTTGTAATTTAGAATAATTGCCCAAATCTGAAATAAATAGAGAAACAAAAGGCATGGTCATTGAGTAACCCATACCGGTAATAAAACAGCCTAGCCATAGGGTATAAAAGGCCTTATGCCAGCCGGCAGGAAAGGCACTAGATTTTGCAGTAGTCAAAAAGTCATCTCTTTCAAGCTAAAAATAAATGTTAATCAATAATATTAATTTTAGCACATGCAAAAAGCTAAAATTTTCCTCAAATTCTTATATAAAGCGTAACTATTGCAATTATAATGTGCTACGATAGTGATTCGAGGAAGGAGTTGTCAAAAGATGGCACATATGTCACGGCGAGAATACCGGATGAAAAAAGAGCATAGCCAAGCAGGTGCTGATCAATCCCGGATTAATTATTCAAGAAGCAAAGTAAATAGCCGAGAAAAATTTAGAAGTAGGAAAATTAGCAATCCGCAACCAATTGATCATGCTAATGTTGCTCGTGCATCTAGAGAAAATATCTCTAGAGAGAATTATCATCACGTTAAGCTAAACTTTTGGACGATTTTCTCGGACCGTCCTTATGTTTCCGTAGCGATCATCGTTTTAGCCCTATTCTTCATTATGATTAAAATGTGGTGGGGTCTAGCTGCTTTATTCGTACTTGTCATCATTGGAATTTTTATTATCGGACGCAGTCATCACCCAAATCGTGTACTGAGTCTAGAATTCCATATGAAGGCTTCTAGAAAATTGAGCATGCTACGTGCCTTTGAACTTGGTGGTTCAATGGTTATGTTTTTGGCAACTTATATGAAGCAGGTTGTAACGGTCGACTTCTCATCGGCAGGACCAACCGATAGCTTCCAAATCGTCCAAGGCGTGCTTTCAAATAACGGTGGCTACTACGGTCAACAAGGTTCATATTTCTTAAGCTTGCTTAACACTATCACGGGCGGTCAGCTTTGGAGCTCATATCGTTACGCAACTAACAGTGCACAAATGATGAGTAGTAGTTCTGGGCGCTGGATCATTATTTGGATCATGCTTTTAATGATTGCGCCAGCTATCTGTGTTTTGGCTCAATTCTTTAAAGAGCCATATTCAAGAAATGTGACATTGGTGACATCATTGATTACAACGATCAGTTTCGTTTTAACTCCAGTGCTGATGCGTAGATGGGTTGTTGGTTATGCGATGGAAAATCAAATGACTGGGGCAGCCGCTAATAATGCGGTGCACATCGGAACAATGGCCTATGTCGGCATGGCGTGTTCAATCATGGTGTTGGTCATTGCAATTTACCGTTTTGTAAAACAAGATAATTTTGAATAAGGAAAAAACTTCTGCAAGTATTAATATGTTGTCCACGGGACTAAATATGATGGCTCAAGTTGTAATTAATGGTTTAACAGGATATTTAATTTTAACAGGTAATTTGTCCATAGGTGTATTTTTTAGTATAGGTAATTTCGCTAGTCTTATATTTTCTGAATTAGTTGTTTTGAACCAAAATACGACTATGATTCAATCAGCAAAAGACCTAAATAATAAGCTTTTAGTTGAACTAAAACCTGTCAATAATAAAGAAAATGGTCAAAATAATATTGCTAATTTTGCGAAACTATCAATAGTTAAACTCCAAGAGCATTTTAGTAATGGTGAGGTTGTTTCATATCCTGATATTACAATTAAATCAGGCGAAAAAATTCTTTTATCAGGTGACAGTGGTACAGGAAAAAGCACATTATTTAAGTTAATATTAGGGGAATTAAAACCTACCGAAGGAAAAATCATTTTTAAAGATAAAAATGGTCAGCAAATTCATCCTGATTTAGCTAAAATTGGATATATTCCTCAAGATCCTACGCTTTTTCCAGGAACAATTAAGGAAAATATTACAATGTTTAATAATAAGTTAGATGGTGAAGCTGAAGAAGTTGCTAAAAAAATGCAATTAGGTACAGACCTAAAAAAATGCCTAATGGCATAAATACATACATTAATTTGGATCAATTGAATCTATCGGGTGGTCAAAGACAAAAAATTGTTTTAGCAAGGACTAAGGTCTATGGTAGTAAGTTACTATTAATTGATGAAGGAACATCAGCTATTGATGAAAAAGCTACTTTGAAAATTTTAAAGAATATTTTACAAGGCCCTGAAACAATTGTCTTTATTGCACATAATTGGTCGAAGGAATTACATGATCTTTTTGATAGAGAGATTTATTTACAAGATAATAAATAATGTTATACCTATTGTGGGATGGAGGTGAATCTTCATCCCACAAATTTTTGCCCCAAATAAGATTTAAACGCAACAAAAAAACAGCTTAGTCAATTGGACTAAACTGTTTTTTCTTTTATTTTTCTGGGAATTAAGTAGTGAATAATGAACCTTTATTTTTAATACCAGTTGTGAGCTAACCAAAACTTCTTGGCATTTACCCATGAACCGTAACGGCCGTAAACGTAGTTGTCAGCAGTACGTTCTTGGTTCTTTGGTGATAAGTCGCCACGTAAGTAACTGATATTTAATTGGTACTTACCGTAACAAACACCGTTTCTAGCAGTGTAGCTACCACCTGATTCGCGCATTGCGATCCAGTTCTTAGCAGCCTTTTCTTTCTTTGAAAGCTTTCTGGTTGCGGCTTGTACAGTTTGATTGCCTGAGTTGGTAGAAAAAGTTTCGGCAACTGCGACACATGCAAAGGCAAGTGCTAATGCAGCTAAGATTTTTACTAAAGTAGATTTAACGTGTTTATTCAATTTATTCATTCCTTATTTAAAACTTAAAAAAATTATTTATTTCTTAATGACTATGATTATATAGTACAAGGTCAATGTGACAGCAGTGTTACAAAATGACAACGTCACTCTTACAATCAAGAATAATTAGCCTTTTTTAAACGTTTACGTCCTTAGTTTGGTAAAATTTAAGGGAAATATGTATTATTTAGGAGGTCAAAATGGCTGTAAAACGTTTTTATGAAATTTTTCACCCAGAACATTACGATTTGCGCATCAATGTAAACCGTAAGAATAAAGAGATTAACGGTACTTCTACTATTACTGGTGACGTAATTGAAAACCCAGTATTCATTAATCAAAAGTTTATGACCATCGACAGCGTTAAGGTTGATGGCAAGGACGTTGATTTTGAAGTAGTTGAAAAAGACGAAGCAATCAAGATTGAAACTGGCGTAACTGGCAGAGCCGTAATCGAAATTGCTTATAGCGCACCACTTACCGACACTATGATGGGTATTTACCCTTCATACTACGAATTAGAAGGCAAGAAGAAGCAAATTATCGGTACGCAATTTGAAACTACTTTTGCTCGTCAAGCATTTCCATGTGTTGATGAACCAGAAGCTAAGGCTACCTTCACCCTTGCCCTTAAGTGGGATGAAGAAGACGGCGAAGTTGCACTTGCCAACATGCCAGAAGTTGAAGTTGACCAAGATGGCTACCACCACTTTGAAGAAACTGTTCGTATGTCAAGCTACCTTGTTGCATTTGCCTTTGGTGACTTACAATCAAAGACTACTCACACTAAGGATGGCGTTTTGATTGGTGTTTACGCAACTAAGGCTCACAAACCTAAGGAATTGGACTTTGGCCTAGATATTGCTAAACGCGCAATTGAATTTTACGAAGACTTTTACCAAACTAAGTACCCACTTCCACAATCATTACAACTTGCTTTGCCAGACTTCAGTGCTGGTGCCATGGAAAACTGGGGTCTTGTAACTTACCGTGAAGCTTACTTATTGCTTGACCCAGACAACACTAGTCTTGAAATGAAGAAGCTTGTTGCCACTGTTATTACTCACGAATTGGCTCACCAATGGTTCGGTGACTTGGTAACCATGAAGTGGTGGGACAACTTATGGCTTAACGAAAGTTTCGCTAACATGATGGAATACTTGTCAGTTGACGCTTTGGAACCTGACTGGCACATCTGGGAAATGTTCCAAACTAGTGAAGCTGCTGCCGCATTATCACGTGATGCTACAGACGGTGTTCAACCAATTCAAATGGAAATTAACGACCCAGCTGATATTGACTCTGTCTTTGACGGTGCCATCGTTTACGCTAAGGGTTCAAGAATGTTAGTCATGGTTCGTTCACTTCTTGGCGACGATGCTTTGAGAAAGGGCCTTAAGTACTACTTCGATCACCACAAGTTTGGCAATGCCACTGGTGATGATCTTTGGGATGCACTTTCAACTGCTACTGATCTTGATATCGGTAAGATTATGCACTCATGGCTTAAGCAACCAGGTTACCCTGTAGTTAACGCATTTATCGATGAAGATGGTCACTTGAAGCTTACTCAAAAGCAATTCTTCGTTGGCGAAGGTGAAGACAAGGGTAGACAATGGCAAATTCCATTGAACGCAAACTTCGACGCTCCTAAGATTATGTCTGAAAAAGAATTAGACTTAGGTAACTACAAGGTTATCCGTGAAGAAGCAGGTCACCCACTTAGACTTAACATTGGCAACAACTCACACTTCATCGTTAAGTACGACAAGACTTTGCTTGATGATATATTGTCAGAGGTTGACGAACTTGAACCAATTGATAAGTTGCAATTATTGCAAGACCTTAGACTTTTGGCAGAAGGTAAGCAAATTTCATACGCTTCAATCGTGCCACTTCTTACTAAGTTTGCAGATTCTAAGTCAAGCTTGGTAATCAACGCATTGTACACTACTGCTGCTAAATTGCGTCAATTCGTTGAACCAGATTCTGCCGCAGAAAAGAACTTGAAGAAGCTTTACGATCTCTTATCTAAGGATCAAGTTGCTCGCTTAGGCTGGAAGGTTAAGGCTGGCGAAAGCGATGAAGATATTCAAATTCGTCCATATGAATTAGCTGCTAGTCTTTACGCAGAAAATGCTGACTCAATTAAGGCAGCTCATAAGATCTTCACTGAAAATGAAGACAATTTGGAAGCAATGAATGCTGATGTTCGTCCATATGTTTTGATCAATGAAGTTAAGAACTATGGCAGTCACGACTTAGTTGCTAAGTTGATCAAGGAATACCAAAGAACTGCAGATGCTTCATACAAGGCTGACTTACGTGCAGCTGTAACCAGCACCATTGACAAGGCTGAAGTTAACTCAATCGTTGACAAGTTTGAAGATGCTGACGTCATTAAGCCACAAGACCTTCGTGGTTGGTACCGTGGACTTCTTGCAAACCACCATGGTCAACAAGCTGCTTGGGACTGGATCAGAGAAGATTGGGACTGGCTTGATAAGACTGTTGGTGGCGACATGGAATTCGCTACATTTATCACAGTTACTACCGGTGTCTTCCATACTCCTGAAAGACTTAAGGAATTCAAGGAATTCTTTGAACCTAAGGTAAATATTCCACTTCTTAGTCGTGAAATTAAGATGGACATTAAGGTCATCGAAGGCAAGGTTAACTTGATCGAAGACGAAAAAGATGCTGTAAACAGTGCAGTTGCTAAGGCAATTGACTAAAAAATAAATAGCTAAAGAAATAAGGATCCACTATGTAAGAAGTGAATCCTTATTTTTCGTGGTATAATATCTTTTATTGCTTACCTTAGATAAGAGGGGAGTTTTTCTTTGGGTAAACGAGATTCAGATACAGCATTTTTCGGACAACCAAAGGGTTTGTCCACTTTATTCTTCACTGAAATGTGGGAGCGTTTCAGTTACTACGGCATGCGTGCCATCTTACTTTTCTACATGTATTACGCAGTTACCAAGGGTGGTCTTGGTATGGACCAAACTACCGCTGCTTCAATCATGTCAATTTATGGTTCGCTTGTTTATTTATCTACCTTAGTTGGTGGTTGGCTCTCAGATAGAGTATGGGGTTCAAGAAAGACCGTCTTTTATGGTGGTGTCTTGATTATGCTCGGTCACATTGTTTTGGCTTTGCCAGCTGGTGTTAGTGCATTGTATGCCTCAATCGCTTTGATCGTGGTTGGTACGGGTTTGCTTAAACCTAACGTATCTTCAATGGTTGGTAGTCTTTACTCTGTAGAAGATCGTCGTCGAGACGCTGGTTTTAGTATTTTTGTTTTTGGTATTAATATTGGTTCATTCCTTGCACCACTCCTTGTACCATGGGCAGCACAAGGCTTCGGCTTTAACGTGTTTGGCACCGAATGGAACTTCCATGCCGGCTTTTCACTTGCCGCTATTGGTATGTTCTTGGGTTTAGTGCAATACACTCTTGGTGGTAGAAAATATCTTTCAACTGATAGTTTGACGCCAAATGACCCAATTGATAATGGCGATTTGCTCAACATTATTAAATGGGTAGTTATTGGTATTGTCGCAATCGCTATTGTATTAGCTGCAATGGCTGGTGTAGGTCAATTAAACGTTAATAACGTTATTACTTTGCTTACTATTTTGGCTATTGCGTTGCCAATCTACTACTTCGTCATGATGCTCCGGAGCCCTAAGGTTACTAAGATTGAACGTTCACGTGTTAAAGCTTATATTCCATTATTCTTCGCCGCAGCTATTTTCTGGGGAATAGAAGAATCCGGTTCAGTTGTTTTAGCACTTTTTGCGGAACAAAGAACTGTGCTTCATGTTGGCAGCTGGCACTTTGCGGCAGCTAACTTTCAGTCACTTAACCCATTGTTTATTATGATCTTGACGCCAGTATTCGTTTGGCTTTGGGAACACTGGAAAAAGCAACCAAGTGCACCAGGTAAATTCGCTGCAGGTCTTGTATTTGCAGGCCTTTCATACATGTGGATGGCTTTGCCAGGGATGCTCTTTGGTACCAGTGGCAGAGTTAGTCCATTATGGCTTGTCGGTTCATGGTTCTTGGTTGAAATTGCGGAAATGCTGATTTCACCAATTGGCTTGTCAATTACGACTAAGCTTGCGCCAAATGCTTTCCGTTCACAAATGATGAGTATGTGGTTCATGGCTGATGCAACCGGTCAGGCAGTTAACGCCCAAATTGTTAAATTCTATTCTTCTGGTACTGAAGTTCAATACTTCTTGGCTGTTGGTATAGTGAGTGCAATCTTCGGCATTATTATGTTTGCTTTAGTTAAAAAAATTAACGTCTTAATGGAAGGCGTACACTAGTTGAAAAATAATCCTACTGAAAAAGTAGAAAATTAATTGAGCGAATATCGCCTATAAAACGTTGATATCATTCATTGGTGTGGCTATTTTATCAATGGGAACCACGTTTTTGCGTGGTGGTCTAGATTCATTTACTGCCGTGAACACCGGTATTTCTAACAAATTAGGAATCGGACTTGGTGTTTACCAATTAGCAGTAAACTTGGTGATTTTCATTTTTATTTTGTGGCTGGACCGTAAGCAAATCGGAATCGGTACTATCTTAAACATGGTTCTGGTCGGATTTGAAATTCAATGGTTTACTACGATTTACCACCAATTATTTGGCTACCGAACTACGTTCTTGATTGTGGCAGCTGACACCTTGATCGGTTTGATTTTGTTCACACTGGGGTGCATCGCTTTACATGGCACCGGACCTTGGTGCGGCACCATATGATGCTATTGCACCAATTATCACGCAAAGAACGAAGTTATCTTACCGAACTGCTAGAATCACACAAGAAGTTTTATTCATGGTTGCTGCCGTTATGCTTTTGTCGCACATTGGTAAGCGTACTTATCACACTATCTATAACGCGTTGCAAACGACTGAAACGATGCGTAACAACATGTCTGAATACTCAACTTCTGATTTAAGAAGTCAGTTGAAGATTGTTCGCCACAACATGGCCAACTCTAAGGAAATGTATGATTCATTCGTTGAACAAGAAAGGCTCTTGCAAGATGAGTTGAATAAGAGAATAGCTAAGGCTAAAAACAAGTAAATAAACCTAATAAATAAGGCTCTACGAAAGTAGGACCTTTTTTATTTGCAAGAGTAAACTTTTAAATTTCTTAACGTTCTTATGCTTTAAGGAAGATTTTCTTAAACTGATCATTAATTTATCCGCATAATTTATTCAAATCCTCCGAGTATTCTATAGACAATTAAAATTTAAGAAAAAAGGAGAGATGTAAATGAGAAAAATGATATTTATTGCTAACGGTAATCAAAGAAGAAAAAGGCAATTAAACTAGTAAATTCTAATTTAGCATGATAACAAATTCTTAAATTACACACCCAATCCCCTTGAAACGAAAAGATTCCTGAAACTCGGTTACGAATTTCGGGGATCTTTTTATTGCTTTAAAATCTGTGCAAAGCGACTACGTAGACAACCAAAATCACACCCAAGATTAAGAAAATAATTGCAAGAGTGCGTTGCCATTTGGCTTCGTTTGTACTGTTTTTATTATTTTTCTTAGCATTGTTTTGCTTTTCGTTTAAGTATCTAAAGTATGAAATTGCCGCTACAAACAGGCAAAGAATTCCAATTATTAACATAAGAGTCCTCTCAAAAATCTGTATCTTTTTTATCTAATTTTACGCAAAAAAATAAAACTCTTCAAATTCGAAAAGCCTTATTTTTAATAAACAATTACTGGTTCATTAGTTATGACGTTGTCCCAAACGCTTCTGATTTCTGCAGGACGAATGTTAACACAACCGTGTGAACCACCTTGTAAGTAAGCTGTCTTGCTCCAGTCGGTTCTCCAACTAGCATCATGCAAGCCACAACCACTTAAGGTAAATGGCATCCAGTATTGAACCTTTGATGCGTATTTAGAACCGTCATCGTTAAATCCGCGGAGCACACTTGGTGATTGCTTGTACATGATGTACCAAACACCCTTGGGAGTTTGGCTGCCTTTACCACCTTTAAGAGTACCAGTAACGACATCATTCAAGTGAACTGCCACGCGGCCCTTGCGGACAATCCATAATTCTTGGTTCTTGATAGAAACTACAACGTAGTTATTGCCGATACCGTTGTTGCTCTTGCCATAGCCGTGAGCATAAGTACTGAAGCCTTCGCCGTAGATGTATTTACTACCATCAACAGTAGCATCGCCGTTCATAAAGGCTTTTTCTACAGCTGTAGTGGCTTTCTTTACATAAACGCCCCAGCCGTAGCTTTCGTTAGTAGTGGTAATGGTTTTACCATCAACTTTATTGCCAACGGGAACTGCAATCTTGTAAGTTTTTTTAAGCGTCTTAACTTGGTTATTGATTTCTTTTAACTTCTTAGTTAAGCCCTTAACGTCAGTAAATTGATATTTGCCATCCTTATAAGTAATTTCACGAATCAAATCAGCGGCATTTAGCTTGAAGCTCTTACCAGCAATGTTGTAAGTAACAGAAGCTTTTTGCATCTTTTGCAAGTTCTTCTTTGCTTCGCTTAAGTCCTTTGAGTTGTAAGTGTACTTTTTATTGTTAGGCAAGTCTGTATGTTGTTTATCGAAGTAATTTTGTACAGTTTGACTATCAATTGTTTGGATGTTGGTGTCTCGTTCAGAAACCAACTTCTTGTTTCTCAAGAAGAATACGTTGTCGGCCTTTTCGTTAATCTTGTTGGTAGCCTTGTTAACAGTTAAATTGCCAACCTTGACCCCGTAGATAGTAACGTTAGGGTTGAAGTGAGTAGTCGCAAAAGTGCGTTGCTTTTGTTCGGCTTGAACTCGCTTGTTGTGAATAAACACACCACAAATAATTGCAATTATGATAATTACGCCGATAATTATTAAATAGAGATTATTGCGGTTATTATGTTTTCTAAGTTCTCTTCTAGATTGCATATTGTTATTATCCATCTCTTGAATTTTCGAATAAGCGCTTGTTTTGACACAGTATAGCAAGTGTTACTAATATAGTAAAGTTACGTGCTTATTTTACTTTATTAACAATGTAGATAACATCATTTATTTTAGGAGGGGGAAAATATGAATAATGATCCATTAGTTTTCCAGCTAAGCGTGGCAAAGGATAAACCCCAGTCTTATCGTAAGGATAAGAAGAAAAATGTTTGTCCCTTTTGTGATGTCGCAAGCCTAACTGACATTTACAAAAAAGAGGACGACATTATTTGGCTGCACAATAAGTACCCAACTTTACGTGATACTGTTCAGACTGTTTTAATCGAGTCGAGCGACCATAACGGCGATATAAGCACCTATACTAAGGAACACAACCGTAAATTGATGCGTTTTAGTTTGGATTGCTTTGACCAAATGAACCAAGATACCAACTACGAGTCAGTGGTGTGGTACAAAAATTATGGGCCTCATTCTGGTGGCTCATTGATTCATCCCCATATGCAGATTGTTGGCTTCAAGTATGAAGATGGCTATAAGTACATTCACCCTAACAACTTTGAAGGCAAGACCCTGTTTGATGAAGATGGAGTAGAGGTCAACATCGCGGAACATCCCGTCCGAGGCTACACTGAATTAAATATTAACTTGATTGATCGTATCGGTGTTGATCTTTGGGCCGACTGGTTGCAAAGTGGTGCGAAATACCTGCTTAACGTTATGTATAATGGCAGATGCGATTCGTATAACTTATTCTTTTATCCACGTAACGATGGTGGCATTTGTGCTAAGTTTATAACGCGTTTTGAAGCGCCACCTTACTTTGTGGGTTATAAACTGTCCCAGGTAAACGATGAAATCACGCTGGATAAAGAAGCACATCGCTTTAGAAAATTTTATGATGAAGGTTCTAAGGTAGAATAAAAAAAGCATTCTCGATTGAGAATGCTTTTTCGCTAGAATTCAGTATGAATAATGTTGTCTTCAGGACGGTGAGCTTGGATCCGGAGTACGTTCCAGTCAAAGACGTCGTCTGGCTTAATCAAATTAATGGTCAATTTGCCATCTTTCATGGCAAAATCAAGTTCAGTTCTGTGCTCGATCCATTCAACGCGGTTAGGCTCTTTATCTAGGCCTTCAACTACGATCTTAGCTGGAATATCCTTCAAGAAGACATATTTCTGATAATCAGCATGGCGGTTTTCTAAAATGAAACCATCACTGACAGTTAAAGGGCTAGGCTTGCCTTCGTTAAAGGCATGACCAAATTGGTGCATCCATGAATTAATGGTATCAAGCAACTTTTGGGTAGCTTCATCGAATTTACCGTCATTAACAGGGATGTTAATAATGGTAGCTTCACCATTTTTACGATTATTAACCATCGTATCAATTACGTTAACGCTGGCTAAATCGAGGCCAGCTTGCTCGTCAGCTAAAAAGATCGTGTACTTTTCGCAGGCTTCTTTAAAAGCGGCAGGATCGCTACTCATAACGGCACGGGCACCAATGTTACGTGCAGTTTTAACTAAAAAATCGGCGTCAAAGTCACCAGTTGTTTTAAAATTTAAGACAATTGCAAAATCAGGATTCATCTTTTTGTCCTCCTTGTTAATTACTAACTTAGTTTACCGTAAAGGAATAAAAATGAAAATTATTATTGCCCCAGCAAAAATTATGAAAATCGACCGTGATTCATTTCCCGTGCAATCAAAGCCGGAGTTTTTGACTAAGACCAGAATACTAGAGCATTTTTTGAAGTCACGCACGAAAGAGCAACTAGATACTTTGTGGCATGCTAGTCAAAAGGTGACGGAACAGGGCATTCTTCAATTAAAAAATATGGACTTGGATGATCGCTTAACACCAGCAATTTTAGCCTTTTCAGGCATTCAATATCAGTACATGGCACCAGACATTTTTACCCAGCCAGCGCTTGATTATATCCAAAAGAATTTGCGCATTCTTTCCGGTTTTTACGGGATACTCAGGCCATTTGACGGTGTTTGTCCATATCGTTTGGAATTAAACACCAAGATGATCGGCTTTCGTGACTACAGTCTCTACCACTTTTGGGGCGATGACATTGCCAATAGTTTGTTTAAAGAAGACGATACAGTAATCAATTTAGCCTCAAAGCAGTATATGCGCTTGATCAAGCCATATCTAAATGAAAAGCGTAGAATGATAACCATTGATTTTCAAGAATTAAAAAATGGTGAATGGAAAACCGTTGGTGTCCACGCTAAGATGGCGCGCGGTGAAATGGTGCGTTTTATGGCAGAAAACCAAATAAAAAATCCCGCAGATTTGCGAGATTTTCATGATTTTGAATTTCAATTTGAGCCAGAAGTTAGTTCAGATGATCATTATATTTTTAGAACTGCCTTCGATTTTAGTCAGCGCTAGAATAATGGTTTTAAAAATTGTGCGGTTAGGTCAGCTGCTTCATCTTTGTATTGACCAGTAAAGCTATGATCTGCATTTTCGATAGTATGCATTTCACTATTTGCGTAAACTTCGTCATACTTTTTAGCATACTTAGGATCAACGACTTGATCGTTAGTGCCAACAATGACTGATACCGGACCAGTGAAGCGCTCAGATACTTCGTAAATTGGCAAAACTTGTGCGGTTCTTAAGTAGAAGCCGCCTAATTTTTTATCGCCAAGAGGCACAGTTGCAGGAATGCGATCAGGATTGTAAGTTGCACCTTGTGTATCGCCCTTTAATGCATCGTCCTTAAGTTGAGCTGCAGGGGCCAAAAGCACAACCTTTTTGATAATGTCGGGATAAAGTCCAGCGAGCATTGAGGCAATTACGCCGCCTTGAGAATGACCTACTAAAAAGATATTGCGCACGTGTGGATCGGTACGGACATATTCCAAAATAGCTTGACCATCGGCAATTTCGTTGCACACAGTCATATTTTCAAATTTACCGTTGCTTTCACCATGACCATTGAAGTCAAAACGCACGCTGGCTACATTTTTGTCACGTAAGTCGTCAGCAATCTGTCTTAATAGATCAGTATTTCTATTTGCAGTGAAGCCGTGCATAAGTATAGCCATGTCATAAATTTCGCCAAAAGGCTCTTCACGATCTCCTACTAAGGTGAGACCATCTCTTTCAATTGTAATGCGGGACATAGATTTTCCCCTTTCTTCATGCTTTACATTTATTGTAAGCTTTTTAAGTTTAAAAACGGCAAAAAAAAGAGTTTAAGAAATTGTAAAGATTGGCGCAATGAGCGTAATATTTAGTTATTGAATATGGGAGGAAACAATAATGGAAATTGTATTTATCCGTCATGGTCAAACAGACGTAAATAAAGATAACCGACTTCAAGGTGCAAAAGTTGATGCGGAATTAAATGATTACGGCCACGAATATGCCAGAAAAGCAGCCAAGAATTTTGATGAAAGTGAATTTGATGTTGTTTACTCAAGCCCAATGAAGAGAGCGGTAGAAACAGCCAAGATTTTTACTAAGGGTAAAAAAGAGATCAACTTGGATAACCGCTTGCTTGAATTCGACTTCGGCGATTGGGACGGCATGAAGATGGATGAAATTGGTGAAAAATATCCGGATGTTGTCGATCCTTGGGGCAAGGTAAATCGTGACTATGTTAAATATTCTAAGAATGGCGAAAGCTATGAAGATTTTGACAAACGTTGTGGTGAATTCTTAGATGAAATGTACCGCAAATATCCTGATAAAAAGGTTTTGGTTGTAGCTCATGGCCGTTTAATCAGAATGATGGCTGCTCACTATTTGACTAACGGTGACATGGATAAAATCGATACGCCAGACAACAGCGCCTTAACTAAATTCAGCGTAAAAGGTGGCATTGCACGTTTGGTATACTACAACCGTGTGCTTGCTTAAGAGAAATAAAAAATTTCTCTTTTTTTATATGCATGTATTGACAATGTGTCACAAAGAGTTATTATATTGCATAAGTGACAATTCGTCATTAATAGGGGAAAGAGGGATAACGATGGTTAAGTCTACATTTACAAATTTACCAACTGCTAAACGTCAAAAAATTGAAGCAGTATTGCTGGAAGAATTCAGCACCTATCCTTTAGCACAAGCTAAAGTGTCACACATTGTCAAAAAAGCAGACATTGCTCGAGGAGCATTTTATAAATATTTTGATGATCTAACAGATGCATATCTTTACATGTATCACATTGCAATCGAAACGATTCATACAAATATGAGTCCTGATGAAAAATTTGATCCGGATCATTTTTATGATCGTGTAGTGAAATTCATCGATGAAACGCAATACAGCAAGTTTGAACCGATGATGAAACTGCACATGGCTCAAAATAAATATTTGATTCCGGATAACTTTAAGATTTACTCCAGACAATTGCTTAATATGAGCCCAGAGATCTGGAGTGCCATGGTCTTAAGCCATGAAGTAATTAATCTCTGCTTATCTGATCCTAAAAACAAAGAAAAGAATTTGGCTCGCTATAAAAAGAGCTTGGGAATCATTGCAAAGGGGATGGACTAGTTGTTTTTAGCGATTAAGGAAATTAAGCATGAAAAGCTTCGTTACGGATTAATTATTTTAATGATTTTCTTGATCAGTTATTTGATCTTTATGTTGTCATCTTTATCAGTGGGACTGGCAAGTGAGAATACGCAAGCCATTGGAAGTTGGGATGCACAAAAAGTAATTCTGAATAAGAATTCCAATGTCAGCATGTTCCAATCTATTCTTACCAAAAAAGATGTTAAGAATGCTAATGTAGGCAAGGATGAAGCATATGTTGGTCAATTAGGAATAGTTGTCAAAGAAAAGAATCGTGAGACTGTTTCTGCACAATTTTTAGGGGTTAAGAAAAATCAATTTATCTATCAAGACCAAAAATTAGTTTCTGGTAAGAAGGCTACTAAAAACAATCAAGTTACAGTAGATTCTAGTTTTCGAGATAAGGGTTATAAGCTGGGCGATAAAATTAGCCTAAATGGTTCAAGCAAGAAATATAAGATCGTTGGTTTCGTTCAAAATGCCAAGATCAATATTGCCCCAATTGTTTATGGCTCATTAACTACATGGAAGAAAATGCGGATGGCCGCACCAAATGTAGTTGCCTCAGCTATTATTTCACGAGATAGCAGTTATAAATATAACCATAAGAATGCTAAAACTTATCCAATTGCTAAATTCATCAATAAATTGCCAGGCTACACCGCTCAAAACACAACCTTTGAGTTGATGATTGGCTTCTTATTTGTCATTTCACTTATTATCGTTGCAGTCTTCTTGTATATTTTAACCATGCAAAAGATGCACAATTTTGCCGTTATGCGTGCGCAAGGTATTCCAAGCAAGACCTTGGTTGGGGCAACGATTAGCCAATCAATTATCTTAGTAGCTATCGGTGTCATTATCGGTTTGATTTTGATGTGGATCACTAACGCAGCTTTGCCTGCAGCAGTTCCAATAAGTTTCACGCCAATGATTATGGTTGGTGGAACAGTTGGCATGCTTGTAATGGGAATTATTGGTAGTTTGATTCCAATCAGATCTATCTTGAAAGTTGATCCAGCAAAGGCGATTGGTGAATAAAATGGCAGTAATTGAATTAAAAGACGTAAAGAAAGTTTATGGTAAAGGTGACGCGCAAGTTGTTGCTTTAAAAGATATTAACTTTAAGGCAGATAAAGGCGAAGTTGTTTTAATTATGGGACCTTCCGGTGCTGGTAAGAGTACTTTTTTGACGATTGCAGGTTCATTGCAAAAGCCAACTTCAGGCGAAGTCTTGATTAACGATGAAGATATCAGCGATTTTTCCGCCAAAAAGCGTAATGAATTGCGTTTGAACAAAATCGGTTTTGTTTTGCAAGCTTACAACCTAGTACCATTTTTGACAGTGAATGAGCAATTTACTTTAGTTGATAAGGTAAAAAAGCAAAATAATATCTCACGAGAAGAATTGCAAGATCTGCTTAAGCAATTAGGTATTACAGATTTGGTCAAGAAATACCCCAGTGAATTATCAGGTGGTCAGCAGCAACGTGCCGCTATTGCGCGTGCGCTTTACGCTAATCCAGAAATCCTGCTAGCAGATGAACCTACTGCTTCGCTTGATACGAAGAATGTCGAAGAGGTAGGACAATTGTTCAAGGATCTCGCAAAAAAGCGTGACAAGGCCGTTATGCTCGTTACACACGATCCTCGACTTGAGAAGTATGCCGATCACATCTATGAAATGATGGATGGGCAAATGACCCAGAAAAAATAGCAAAAATAAAAAGCCACATTTGTGGCTTTTTTAGTTTGGATTATAAGTTTGGATCCATCTTGAATCTAAGAGGTGAATCACCGGTTTGTTGCGTGATCAATTTGGCAATGAGCTTCTTGTAAATATCAAGTGCAGCCTTAGCCATCTTGTCGTTAGCTTCATTAACCAAGTCAGTTTGCTTAGATGAGTCAGTTTCATTAGCTAGTTTCGCATCATATTCATGACGCAAGCGCATTGTCTTTTCGCGGGCTTCAGTTTGAGCTGAGCTTAATTCGCTGCCGTATTTGCCCCAATTGCGGTCGACCAAGACGCTAGCCAGTTTGAATACCCAGTAAGCCGAGTTGGAAGAATAAGTTTCCTTGCCGTATTTATACATGGTAGGAACCTTGGTGCCTTGTGGGTAAAATGGCACATAAACACTTTGCGCACCGACACCCATTGCTAACCAATGAACCATCTTTTCACCGTTCAACTCAAGCAAGTGCGATTCTTGCGTGGTAGCAACGGAAATAGGACGGAAGGTAGCGTTGTCCTTATTCTTAGGGTTGGTTAAATCGTAAGGCGTATTTTGGTAGTGATTACACAATACGTCTTGGGCGTTGCGGATTGAGATTGGCTTGTCTGCTTTTTGAACAAATGGCAAGTCAAAACTTTCAGGCTCTTGCTTAACTGATGGAGTTAATAATTTTTGCCCAATCCAAACACGTGGTGTGTTGTAGTGGAGGTCGCTATCGTCGTGCGTACCAAAGATTTCTCTAAAGTTAAAACTTTGATTTGCTGGCCATAACTTGTTTTCTTTAACGAATTCTTGAATTTCTTTTGAGAACATGAAGTTTTTCGCATCGTTAAAGTCGATTTCTTGGATAGCTAATTGGTTAGCGACAACGGCGTATGAGTCGTCAGGGATGCGCATAGCTACCCAGTGGTGACCAGAACCGATTTCCATGTACCAAGCTTCGTCGCGATCGCCGAATAAAATACCATCGGCTTCAGCAGCACCATGTTTTTCCACAATTTTGCCTAAACGTTCAACACCTTCACGGGCAGTTTTTACGTAAGGCAAAACTACAGTAACCATAGCTTCTTCCAAAATGCCTTTTTCAGTCTCAAAAGGATCAGCAGCCAATACTCTTTCATTAGCATAAGCACTTTCGGTGGCACTCATTGCCACGTGATATTCGTTGATGCCGTCTTCTTCAAAGACACCGTACTTGTCAGTCCACTCTGGAGTTGAAGAGTAAGAAAAACGTTCTTTCGGCAAATCCATCTCAAATTTGTTATCCTTAGATTTGAAATGGTTATTTTGAATTATTTTATGTGCGTTAAAAGCAAGGTGTTTTGGCCAAGCAGTTTTGGCATCTTCGTTACGTCCAATAACAACGCTACCGGTCAAAGAAGCCTTTTTACCAATTAAAATTGAAGTACAAGATGAACGACCGATTTTAGTATTCATTTTTTACACTCTTTCTAAATTAATTTGTAATATAATTATAATGTAAAAATGAGGTTTTATATTATTTTTTGGGAAAATGAGGTTTTGATATGAACGATAAACCAGAGGATAAATCGATCGAATTAACGACAGATTACGACGCTCATACGATCAATATGAAGTTCTCAGATAATTTGAAGGACGATCGTGAGCGTGGTTACATTTTATCTGCTGCTTTCTTTTCCTTCTGCGCAGCACAAGGCTTAGATAAGCAAGCAGTTATTGAAATGGTGTCTTCACATTATGACCAATTTACCGGAGACAATGATTCATCATTATTCAGGCGACTATAAAAAATAATAAATAAAACTTGCATTTGTTATTTTTGGGATATATGATGATCATAAAAATAACAAGCGTATTGAAAAGCGCGTTGGGATAAAAATGATTGAGGTGCATTAAAATGGCAAGAAAGAAAGAAATCAGTAAAGGCAAAATTTTAGACACAGCTTATAAGATGGCAATTAAGGATGGTATTGAAGGCTTGACTGCTCGTAGCATTGCTAAGGCAGGTCACTTCTCAACCCAACCTTTGTATCTTGAATTTGACAACATGGAAGATCTTCGTAGTCAGGTACTGAAGAGAATTTCCGATGATTTAAGAGCTCACACTTTGCAACAAAAATACACTGGTGAACCTTTGATTGACCTTGACTTGTCATATATTGATTTTGCCAAGAAACATGTAAACTTGTTCCGTGCAATGTTTGTTGATGGTAAATTCGGTAGCAAAATCATTGCTGACACTTTAATGGACTTAGGCGTTGAAAAATTCAACGAACAATATCCTGATACTGATTATGATCAAGACAAGATTCACGACATTGTTGTAGCCAACTGGATCTCAACTATTGGTATGGCTGCACTTGTAGTTAACGAAATTGCAAGCTTCAACCAAAACCAAATTATCAACGTGTTAAACGCACAGATTCACGATGCTATGCTTAATGATCGTCTTAGTGAAACTCAAGAGAATACTATGTTCGCCGCAGATGACGAAGCTTCTCTTAAGGACAACTTGGCATAACAATTCGCCAATCATTAGCGCTTTTCACCCGCAAGAAGACATTTTCGATTTGAAAATGTCTTTTTCTTTTGTTAAAAAACCTATTTTGTCTTTCTTTTGAATGCATTAAGTTATAATTATTATGAAGTTATTTTCGAAAGGTGGTTTTTATGAAGGTACTAGCTTTATCTGGCTCTAATGCCGATAACTCATTTAACGAAAAATTACTTAGAGTTATCATGAAGAACCTAGATTATAAATATGATTTTGACTTTGCAACAGTTAAAGGCTTGCCAATGTTTAAAGAAGGCGTTGAAGCACCTCAAAACGTACTCGACTTGGGTAAGAAAATTGAAGATGCTGATATGATTTTGATTGGTTCCCCAGAACAACAACACTCAGTGACTAGCGCATTAAAGAGTGCTCTTGAATGGCTTTCAAGTTCTGTCCACCCCTTCCACAATAAGCCAGTAGTAATTGTTTCAACCTCACCAATGCCACAAGGTGCTGCTCGTTCACAAACTCGTTTGAAGAGCATCTTGGCTGCTCCTGGTTTTAGCGCACACGTATTCAACGGCGATGAATTTATGATGGGCTTTGCACCAAAGCAATTTGATGAAGAAGGCCATTTGACAGAAGAAGGTACGCTTAAGTTTTTGAAACACTTCTTTGACGAAGTTGATGACTGGTACGCACAACTTGTTAAGTAGGGGGCTTAGATAAATGAAATTATTAGCAATCGTTGGTACAAATGCTCCATTTTCATATAATCGTTTTTTAGCAAAATTTATTGCTAAACGTTATGCTGAAAAAGCCGATATCGAAGTAAGAGAAATTGATGACATCAAACCATTCTGTAGAACTGAAGAACCAGACGAAGCTACTAAGAAGTGGATTAAAGATATTAAAAACGCTGACGGTATCATTTTGACTACGCCAGAATACGACCACTCAATTCCTGCTGCTTTGAAGAGTGCACTTGAATGGTTAGGTTCACACGCTGGTCCTAACGTAATGAAGATGAAGCCAGCAGCAGTAGTTGGTACTTCATATGGTGTTCAAGGTTCAAGCCGTGCTCAAGAAGACGCACGTGAAATCTTGCTTTCACCAGACATGAGTGCAAATGTTTTGCCAGGTAACGAAATCTTAATCGGTGGTGCTGCTAGAAACTTTGATAAGGAAAGCGGCGACTTAACTGATGAAGCTTCTATCAAGCAATTAGATGCAATGATGGATAACTTCGTAAATTTTGTTGCACAAGCAAATAAATAATTTTGTCAGTTTGCTAACTCAATAGTAAAATTACCGAATAGGAATACTATTCGGTTTTTTTCATTAAAAAAATAAATTGTAAAGAGGTGAGAATTGATGGTAAAACCTGTTGTTTTACCGTTAGAAAAGGTACGCAATCCGCGTGATTTAGGTGGTTATGTTGGCTATCAGGGACGCAAAGTAAAAATGCATCGTTTAATTAGATCAGGAAAGATTAGCAATATCACCTCAAAAGATGAAAAGTTTTTGCTTGATTATGGTCTAACTAAGATTATCGATCTGCGTTCACCACATGAATGTGACAAGATGCCAGACAGTGAGATTCCTGGGGTAGAGCATCTCGATATCTCTATTGCTAAAGATGACAACACCAACGGCGGCAAGAAGGACTTAGATAAAGTTTTTGCAACTTACCGTAAGGATCAATATGCTGGCTTTAGAATGATGTGTGACCGTTATCGTTCACACGTTATTAAAGAGCACGCACAAAATAGTTTGCATCAAATCCTTGAAGTGCTTGCCAATACTGAAGACGGTGCCGTTTTATACCATTGTTCCGAAGGAAAAGATAGAACGGGTATTGTAACGGTGATGATCTTGTATATTTTAGGCGTCGATATGGAGACGATTAGACAAGATTATCTGTACTCGAATTACATGCTCAACGATTATCGTGCTAAGCGAGACCGTGCTATCAAAGAAAAGGGCGGTAACCTCTGCCTTCGCGCCAACATGCGTATTTTGGGCTCAGTGAGCGATGCATTTTTGGATACATCATTAATTGCAATTGAAAAAGAATTTGGTGGGATCGATAATTATCTACGAGAGAAGATTGGTTTAACGCCACAATTGCAATATGCATTGCGTGAATTATATTTGGAAGACTAGAGAAAATGATTAAAGATTTAGCATTAGAGCAAGTAGTCGGACATCATCATGCATTAGGTACTTCAATTACATTGCAGATTTTTGGTACGCAAAAACGAGACCTATTGCAAAAATCATTTGAATTGATTGATCATTATGAGGATTTATTAACGGTTAATAGGGATGAATCTGAAGTAATGGACATCAATCATGCGGCTGGTGAACACCCAGTTCAAGTTTCAAGTCCGGTTTACGGCTTGGTCAAATTAGCGGTTGAAAAAAGCCGCGAGAACTTTGGTTTTAATGCTTTGATTGGACCTGTTGTTAAGTTATGGCACATCGGCTTCAAGGGAGCACATGTACCAAAAGACAGCGAAATCAAAGAGAGAATGCTGTTAACCGACCCATTTAAAGTTGTTTTAGATGATCAAAATCAAACCGTTTTTCTTAAGATGAAAGGTATGGAGCTTGATTTGGGCGGTATTGCCAAAGGTTGGATTGCTGATAGAATTCGTGATCTTTGGCTGGCCTATGGCGTAGAAGCCGGTATCATCAACTTAGGCGGCAATATCTTGCTTGTAGGTGATTCACCTAAGAGAGCTAATGGTCAATGGGTAATTGGGATTCAAGACCCTAAGGAGCCACGTGGCGACAATATTACCTCGGTAATGGTAGCGCAATGTTCTGCCGTTACAAGCGGTACATATGAGCGTTATTTGGTGGTTGATGGTCATAAGTACCACCACTTGATCGATCCTAGAACGGGTTATCCTGTTGAAACAGATTTGGCCGGGGTAACCACTTTTACCAAGACATCGGTTGAAGCCGAAATCGAATGTAAACGACTATTTTTCGCAGGTCATCCAATGAAAAATTGGCGTGATGATCCAGATCGAATCGGTGCGATCTTTGTTTATAACGACGAACACGTTGAATACGATAATTTTGATAAATAAAGCAAAAAAAGAGAACTAAGCTAAACTTAGTTCTCTTTTTTTGGTTATTATCCAACTGTCTTACTAATATTAAAGATATTGTTGAAGACACCGTTGGAAAGACCTGGTGTGTTGTAAATGATAAACCGCAAAAACGATGAATCAATCGTTTGCTGCATGAACCATGGGTTTTGCAAAGCGTTGAACATTGATAAGACAACGTAAACGATGAAGTAGCTGGCAACTAACGAAGCCAAAGCACCTAAAACATTGTCTAAAATGCTGCCTACGTTTGTAGCGTGCGGATTCTTGGCTGGAATCCAGTTTTTGAAGATCTTCATGATCATTTTTCCAACAAAGAAAACAAGGAAGAATGCGACGAAACGCGCGATCATTAATTCAACGTTATTCGTTGCGTTGCTTCTAATCATTTCCCCGGTAAATTGTGTGTAAAGCCAATTGCCGAGTGGATTCTGTGCGAAAATCGCTATCATGAAGACAATTGCGGAACAAATTAATCCGATAATGTATCTCGTAAAGCCGGTTTTATAACCTGTATAAGTTTTATAAGCTAAGTAAGCTAAAACTATCAAAGTAACAATCATTTTTTTAATCTCCTTGCGCCTAATTATACCCTATTTTTCAGGCTGCAAAACTTTGACGATTGCAATAAAATACTTCATAATTATAAAGACGATCTGTCTTTACTTATGGACGCATTTGGCGTTAAATTTAGAATGTGAAACAAGGTTCCACGGGTGAAAAATGAATCCTGAAAAATTTGTCTTAGAACTATCAAAACATAATTTTGAATTAACTGATAAACAAAAGCAGCAATTTAAACTTTATTTTAAAATGTTGATCGAAGTTAACGAACACGTTAACTTGACTAGAATCACTGAAGAAGACGAAGTATATCTTAAGCACTTTTATGATAGTATTACGCCTCTTTTTACTTTTGGCGCAGTTTTTAAAGATGGTGCAACGCTCTGTGATGTTGGTGCTGGTGCTGGCTTTCCTTCAATTCCGCTCAAGATTTTAAAACCAGGTCTTAAAGTAACGATTGTTGACTCTCTTCAAAAGAGACTGAATTTCTTAAAAAATTTAATTAGCGAATTAGGTTTAACCGATGTAGAGCTAGTTCATGGTCGTGCCGAAGATGTCGGCCAAAACAAGCTTTATCGTGAAAGGTTCGATATTGTGACTGCTCGTGCCGTAGCCAGAATGTCAGTTTTGAGCGAATACTGCCTGCCTTTGGTTAAGAAGGGCGGTTATTTTGTTGCCTTAAAGGGCCCTAAAGCTGAGGATGAATTAGACGATGGCAAAAAGGCGCTTGAAGTCTTAGGCGGCAAGCTCATCAAGGACGAAGAGCTTACTTTGCCAGCAAGTGAAGAAGAGAGAACTTTAGTCTTAGTTCAAAAAGTAAAGTCCACGCCGAAAAAGTATCCACGTCAAGCTGGTACGCCGCGGCGTAAACCAATACATTAATTTAGGAGGGAATATTATGTCATTATTTTCTTTTATGCGTCATGATGAAGAAGTTCCTAAAAACAAACAAATTCAAGATATTGAATTAGATAAGATTGTTCCTAACCGTTATCAACCGCGTCGTGAATTTTCAGACGATTCAATCAAGGAATTGGCTGAAACGCTTGATAAGGACGGTTTGCTTCAACCAATCGTTGTTCGTGAAGACGGCGAGGATCACTATGAAATTATTGCTGGTGAACGTCGTTATCGTGCAGCTAAAAGCTTAAACTGGGAAACTATTCCAGCAATCGTCAATAACATGAATGATGATCAAGCTGCTTCACTTGCTTTAATCGAAAACTTGCAACGTGAAGACTTGAACCCAATCGATGAAGCTAAGGCCTACACTAATTTGATGAAGTTGAACGACTTGACTCAAACTGCTTTAGCTAAGGACATGGGTAAGTCACAATCATACGTTGCTAACAAGTTGCGTTTGTTAAAGCTTGACGATGATGTGCAAAAGGCTTTGATTGAAGGCAAAATTACCGCTCGTCATGGCCGTGCTTTGCTTAACTTAAGTGACGATGATCAAGAACGTGTTTTAAAGGAAATCGAAGATAAGGGCTTAAACGTAAAGCAAACTGAAGAAATTGCTAAAGACGTGGATGCCTACTTTAACCCTAAGCCTAAGGAAAAGGAAACTAAGCGTGAACGTGTTGTAAAACGTATTCCTAAGGATCTTAAGGTGCAAATCAACACCATCAAGAAGGCTGTTAAATTGGCTAAGGATTCAGGCATTAAGGTCAAGGTCAAGGAAAACAACGATCCTGATGATTACAAGATCATTATTGAATTGAAGAGAAAGTAGGAAGGATGGAAAATATGGTAAATGTAATTTCGGTTGCTAACCAAAAAGGCGGCGTAGGTAAGACTACTACTACCATTAATTTAGCAGCCTCAATTGCCGACCGTGGTTATCGCGTGTTAATTGTGGACATTGACCCACAAGGCAACGCTACCTCTGGTTTAGGAATTGAAAAATCAGAGATTGACCAGGACATTTACAATGTTTTAATTGATGAAGTTCCTATTCAAGATACAATTCATCATACTTCAACTCCTAAGTTGGACATGGTTCCAGCAACCATCAACTTATCAGGTGCTGAAACTGAACTTATCAGCATGATGGCACGTGAAACTCGCCTTAAGTCAGCACTTGATGCAGTTAGCGATAAGTATGATTTTGTCTTTATTGACTGTCCACCATCACTAGGTCAGCTTTCAATCAACGCTTTTACTGCATCAGACTCAATTTTGATTCCAGTACAAAGTGAATACTACGCTATGGAAGGTTTGAGCCAGCTTTTGAATACCATTCGTTTGGTTCAAAAGCACTTCAATAAAGACCTTGGCGTTGAAGGCGTGCTTTTAACTATGCTGGATGCCAGAACTAACTTGGGTGCCGAAGTTGTTAAGGAAGTTCAATCATACTTTAGCAAGAAGGTTTACAAGACAATTATTCCTAGAATTACCAAGTTGGCAGAAGCTCCAAGTTATGGCCAACCAATTACGGAATATGCTCCAAAGTCACGTGGTGCGAAGGTATATGATGATTTAGCAAAAGAGGTGTTGAAAGCTCATGGCAAGAGACTCAAGAAGTAAGGAGCCAAGAAAAAAGGGCGGCTTAGGTCGCGGGATTGAGGCTCTTTTTGAAGATGAACCTCAAATTGAGGAAATTGAAGAAGTCAAAGAACTCGATTTAAGCGATATTCGTCCTAATCCATATCAGCCAAGAAAGCGATTTGACGATAAGAGCTTAAGAGAATTATCCGATTCCATTAAAGAAAACGGCGTTTTTCAACCAATTATCGTGCGTAAGTCTGTTAACGGCTATGAAATTATCGCTGGTGAACGCCGCTATCGTGCTTCAAAGTTAGCTAAGAAAAAGACGATTCCAGCAATTGTCCGTAAATTCGATGAAAGTCAAATGATGGAAGTTGCAGTCTTGGAAAACTTGCAACGTGAAGACTTAACTCCACTTGAAGAAGCACAAGCTTACGAGATGCTCCAAAAGAACCTCGGCTTGACGCAAGAAGAAGTTTCTAAGCGAATGGGCAAATCTCGTCCATATATCGCCAACTACTTGCGTTTGCTTACTTTACCAAGCAAGACTAAGCGCTTGCTCCAACACGGCGATTTATCAATGGGTCAAGCTAGAACCCTTTTAGGCTTGAAGGATAAAGACAAGATTGATGCCTTGGCTAAGCGAGTAGCTAAGGAAGGGATGCCGGTTCGCAAGGTTGAAGCTTTAGTTAGCGAAATGAATGCGAAGAAGCCACAAAAGAAGACGGTTAAAAAATCCGCATTTATTCGCGCAAGCGAAAATCAACTTTCAAACAAATTTGGCTCAAGCGTTAATATTTCTGAAACGAAAAAGGGTAAGGGACATCTTTCAATCGACTTTGCTTCTGCCGATGAATTGAATAGAATTCTTGATTTGTTAGGTGTTGATTTAGATGGCTAAAGAAATTTCCTACAATTTGGCTGATACGGTTCAAATGAAGAAGCCCCATGCTTGTCAAACTAACGACTGGGAAATTTTACGCATGGGTGCGGATATTAAATTGAAGTGCATGGGATGCGGACACATGGTAATGATGCCCCGTAGCGAGTTCAACCGTAAGTTGAAGAAAGTATTAACTAAGGCTAATGACCCGGTTAATGCAAAAAAAGAACAATATGTGCCAAAAGATCGTATCGCTCGCCCAAATTTTAGATAAAATAGACAAGTAAGAAAAATATAAAATAATAGATTTTTAGAAAAAGAGGACAACAAATGTCATTAACTGCTGGTATTGTTGGTTTGCCAAACGTTGGTAAGTCAACTTTGTTTAACGCGATTACTAAGGCTGGTGCTGAAATGGCCAACTACCCATTTGCCACCATCGAGCCAAACGTCGGAATGGTTGAAGTTCCTGATGAACGTTTAGCTAGAATCCAAGAATTGATTCCTGCTAAGAAGATTGTTCACACTACTTTTGAATTTACTGATATTGCCGGTTTGGTAAAGGGTGCTTCAAAGGGTGAAGGTCTTGGTAACAAGTTCCTTGAAAACATTCGTCAAACTGATGCGATTGTTCACGTAGTACGTGCTTTCGATGACGACAACATTACTTCAGTTACTGGTAAAGTTGATCCAGAAGAAGATATCAACACTATCAACTTGGAACTTGCCATCGCTGACCTTGATGCTGTTAACAAACGTATCGGCAAGGTAAAGAAGGTTGCTCAACAAGGCGATAAGGAAGCTAAGGCTGAAATGGCTGTACTTGAAAAGCTTAAGCCAGTTCTTGAAGAGGGTAACGCTGCTCGTTCAATCGATTTTAACAAGGATGAACAAAAGATTGTTAAGGGCTTGTTCCTTTTGACTGCTAAGCCAGTTATTTACGTTGCTAACATTGCTGAAAGCTCAATGGCTGATCCAGAAAGCGACAAGTACTTCCAAATCGTTAAGAAGCACGCTGAAAAGGAACATGCTGAAGCTTTGGGTATTTCTGCATCTGCCGAAGAACAAATTGCTGGTCTTGACGGCGATGAAAAGAAGGAAATGCTTGAAATGGAAGGCGTTAAGGAACCAGGTTTGGACCGTTTGATTCGTGCCGCTTACCACATTTTAGGCCTTAGAACTTTCTTCACTGCTGGTGGTCCTGAAACTCGTGCTTGGACTTTCCACGAAGGTATGAAGGCTCCTCAAGTTGCTGGTATTATTCACTCAGACTTTGAACGTGGTTTCATTCGTGCCGAAGTTGTTTCATTCGATGACTTAGACAAGCTTGAAACTATGCAAAAGGTTAAGGAAGCAGGTAAGCTTCGTCTTGAAGGTAAGGACTACGTGGTTCAAGATGGTGACATTATCGAATTCAGATTTAACGTCTAGGAGTAAGAATGACTGAAAAAGAGCAAGAAAAGAATAATTCAAATATTAACGCTGAAAAACAAGAAAAATTAAAGAAGCAGTCTGAAGTTGATGCTAAAGACGAAGAGTTGAAAAATGAAGACCCTAAGACTTTGCGTCAAAAGTTAAGTAACAAGAACCAAGACTACGTTTTCCGTTTGGAAAAGGAACTACAACGTCAAGGTTCACTTTCACATGAAGAAGCAGTCGCCATGACTGATGGTTTGCTTAGTGAAATCGTGATTGCACAACGTCATGGTCAACCTGCTAATGGTCTTTACTTAGCTTCACCAAAGATCAAGGCTGAAGAAATGCTTCACCCAGAACAAAAAACAGTAGAAACTCCATTCTGGCAACGTGCCGTTGATGGTGCACTTCTCTACTTAGCAATCTTCGTTGGCTTATTTGGTGTCATTGCCTTGTTTGAAACAAAGCAACCTCAAAACTCACAAATGGGTATTTTGACTTTAGCCAGTGTAGGTATCTTGATGGGTGTCTTCATGGTTAAGTACAACGATTGGGTAATGCCAAAGAACGGTCAACGAATCGGTTTGCCAAAATTGCTGTTAAGTGGTTTAGGAATTGCTGTCGCATTGTTCATTTGGATTTGGATCTTATCATTGCCAGCAATTCGTGTAATCAACCCAGTATTGCCAGGTGCTGTCGACATCGTAATCGCCGCAATTGCCTACGGTGCCCGTTACTTATTTAGACAACACTACCACATCACTGGTTCTTCATTTGCGTCTCATCCACAACGCAAATAACTTGCTTCTTTAAAAAAAGAAGTACATACTAAATTAGATAACTGTAAAAAAGATAAATGGGCATTCCCCATTTATCTTTTTATTTACAAGGATGCATAGAAATAGAAGGGTGGTTTTATATGGTCAAAACATTGAGCCAATCGATTCGACAATACAAAAAATTGTCATTGCTCTCGCCAGTCTTTGTTATTGGTGAAGTTATTATCGAAATGCTGATTCCATATTTAGTTGGTATTTTGATCGATAACGGAATTATGAAGGGCAACATGGCCTACATTAGTAAGCTAGGCTTGATTTTGTTTGTATTGACAATCATTTCATTAGCATTAGGTGCAAGTGCCAGTTATGTTTCTGCCCATGCAGCTGCTGGTTTCGCGGCTAACTTGCGTAAGGACATGTTCTATCACATGCAGGATTATTCATTCGAAAACATCGATCACTTTTCAAGTGCCAGTTTGGTTACGCGTTTGACAACTGACGTTAACAACGTGCAATTGGCTTACCAAATGTTGATCAGAATCGCTGTTAGAGCGCCAATGATGTTCATCGTTTCAATTATCATGTCTGTGATTATAAGTCCACACTTGTCACTTATTTTCTTAGTATTAGGACCAATTTTTGCAATTGCCTTAGGCTTAATTATTAGATCGGCTTACCCATATTTCCCTAAGATTTTTAGAGGATATGACCGCATGAACCAAGTGGTTCGTGAAAATGTACGTGGTATTCGTGAAGTTAAGACTTACGTTCAAGAAAAGCCACAAATCGAAAAATTTGAGAAGTCATCAGGCCTTATTTACAAATTATTCGCAACTGCTCAAAAGATTATGTCTTTAAACGCTTTAGTAGTTGCAGCCGTTTTGAATATTTCAACTTTGGCAATTTGCTGGTTTGGTGCTAGAGAAATTGTTGGCGGTAGCTTACAAACTGGTCAACTTATTTCAATGTTTACGTACTCAAACTCAGTTTTATTCAGTTTGAACATTTTGGCTATGATTACCACCCAGTTGGTTATTTCAGGTGCTAGTGGTCGTCGTATCACTTCTGTAATCACTGAAGAACCAACTATTGAAAATCCTAAGAAGCCACTTAAGCGTTTGACTAACGGTGAAGTTATTTTCGACCACGTTAGCTTTAAGTATGAACCAGCTGATAAAACTGATGCTCTTGATGATATCAACTTGCGGATCCATCCAGGTGAAACGATTGGGATCATCGGTGAAACGGGTTCATCTAAATCAACCTTAGTTTCAATGATTCCACGTCTTTATGATGTAACGTCTGGTGCCGTTCGCGTTGCGGGACATAACGTTAAGTCATACGACTTAAAGACCTTGCGTGACAACGTTGCGATGGTCTTACAAAAGAACGTTTTGTTCACCGGTACGGTTAAGGACAACTTGAAGTGGGGTAACGAAAACGCCACTGACGAACAAGTTGTTGCGGCAGCTAAGATTGCGCATGCCGATGACTTTATTCGTGAAATGCCAGATGGCTACGATACAATGATCGAACAAGGTGGTAACAACGTTTCAGGTGGGCAAAAGCAAAGAATTACTATTGCCAGAGCCTTGTTGAAGAACCCTAAGATCTTGATCTTGGATGACTCTACTTCAGCCGTTGATACTAGCACGGAACGTGAAATTAGAACTTCTTTGGCTAAGGATATGCCAGACACAACGAAGATTATCATTTCACAGAGAATTGTTTCGATTAAGGACGCTGACCGGATCATCGTTATGAATCGCGGCAAGATTCAAGATATTGGAACGCATGAAGAATTGATGAAGACTAACGAGCTTTACAGTTCAATCGCTAAGTTCCAAGAAGAACAAGGAAAGTAGGTGAGCAATTTGGATAAAGCTTTAGAAAATAAAGATCAAGCTAATGGTCACAGAATGAAAACTTTGGGCCGCTTGCTTAGGCTGATTGTGAAGACTAGTCCGTGGATGCTCACCGTTTCCATGATTATGATTGTCTTGGCAGCAGCTAGCAACGTTATCGGTTCACTGTTTATTGAGCGTTTGATCAATAACTATATCATGCCCTTAACTAAGGAAAAGGTACCTAATTATGGCCCATTGGAAATTGCCATTGCGGTAATGTTTGGTATTTATGCCATCGGTTTCCTTTCCAACTACCTCTTTAACATGTTAATGGGTGTCTTGGCACAAAAAGTACAATATCGTGTTCGTAACGAAATGTTTACGCACATGGAAAGCTTGCCAATTTCATACTTTGACCAAAATGAATTTGGTGATATCATGTCGCGTTACACCAACGATATTGATACCTTGATGCAGATGATTTCACAATCAATCCCACAATTTACTAACTCAGCCTTGAGTTTGCTATTCGTTGTATGTGCGATGTTTAGTTTGAGTTGGCAATTAACGCTCTTCTCATTCATCATCTTTGCATTATCAATTGGAATTGTACGTTTTCTTACTGTTAAGTCAGGCAACTACTTCCAAATCCAACAGAAGAAGCTTGGTCAAATTAACGGTTATAACGAAGAAATGCTTAATGGTTTGAAGGTTATTAAGGTCTTCAGCCATGAACCAGAATCAAAAGCTGGTTTTGATAAGTACAACGAAGAATTGCGTCAGGCTTCAGGTAGAGCCAACACTTATGCCACTATTCTTTTCCCAATCATGGGTAACATTGGTAACTTGCTCTACGTATTAATTGCCTTTATTGGTGGTGCCGTTGCGATTAACCAATGGGCTCCACTTTCACTTGGTGCAATTGGTTCATTCTTGCAATTATCAAGACAGTTCAGTATGCCTATTGCCCAGATTTCACAACAATTGAACTCAATCGTAATGGCCTTGGCTGGTGCCGAAAGAATCTTCAATTTGGAAGATCAAGCTTCAGAACCAGATGATGGTACAGTTACGATTTCTAAAGGTGACGAAGTCGGCAGTAACTGGAATTGGAATGTTCCACAAAAAGATGGCTCAATTAAGAAGGTTCCAGTTCGCGGTCATATTGTCTTTGATCACGTTAACTTCAGTTATGTGCCAGAACACCAAATTTTGCACGACATTTCAATTGATGCTAAGCCAGGCATGAAGGTAGCCATGGTTGGTGAAACTGGTGCCGGCAAGACCACCATTTCTAACATGCTTAACCGCTTCTACGAAATTGATTCAGGCACGATTACTTATGATGGTATTCCAATCAAGAATATTAAGAAGGACGACTTGCGTCAGTCATTATCAATCGTCTTGCAGGAAACGCACTTGTTTACTGGTACGATTATGGATAATATCCGCTTCGGTAATCCAGATGCTAGTGACGATGACGTCTACCAAGCAGCTAAGTTGTCTCATGCCGATGAATTTATCCATGACCTTGATCACGGCTACCAAACTGTGATTGATGGTGATGGCGGTGATTTGTCACAAGGACAAATGCAGCTGCTCAGTATTGCCCGGGCAATGATTGCCGATGAGCCGGTAATGATCTTGGATGAAGCTACATCAAGCATCGATACTAGAACTGAAAAGATGGTTCAAGCTGGTATGGATAACTTGCTTGCTGGACGTACAAGTTTTGTTATTGCCCACCGTTTATCAACTATTGTTAACTCAGATTTGATCTTGGTTCTTGATCATGGTCATATCATTGAACGTGGTAATCACGAGGAACTTTTGAAGCAGAAGGGCTACTACTACGAGCTCTACACTGGTAAGAAAGAGATCCAATAATAAGCTAAATAAATTAGAACTTGGAATTTCCAGGCTCTTTTTTTATGAAAAAATAAAGAAAGCCTTGTTCTTAGGCGTTTTGATTTAAAATTGAGTAAAATAGTCGTAAGGTTTGATAAACTGTATATAGAATAAACAAGAGAGATAAAATAATTAAGAACGAGAAGGGGGAAGTTTTCTCGTGAAAATTTTAGTTGTTGATGATGATAAAGAAATCGTTGAACTTTTAAGCATATATTTGAAAAACGAAGGCTATGAACCTATTGCGGCATACAGCGGCAAGGAAGCCATTACTAAATTAACTACTACACCAGACATCGCATTAATGATCTTAGACGTGATGATGCCTAACATGTCCGGAATCGAAGTAATTAAGGAAGTTAGAAAAGATTCAGATATTCCAATTATCATTGTTTCTGCTAAGACTGGCGATATGGATAAGATTCAAGGCTTAATTACCGGTGCCGATGACTACGTATCTAAGCCATTTAACCCACTTGAAGTTATGGCCAGAGTACGTTCACTTTTACGTCGTAGTCAAAAGCAAGTTAAGGATGAAAAGCCAGATATCTTGGAAGTTGGTCCACTTGTCATTAATCGTGATTCTCACGAAGTAAAGACAATCGATGGCAAGGCTATTCAATTGACGGCTTTGGAATTTGGTATTCTTTATCTTTTAGCTAGTCACCCTAACCGCGTATTCTCTGCTGATGAAATCTTCGAACGTGTTTGGCAACAAGAATCCATCGTTTCTGCCAAGACCGTTATGGTGCACGTATCACACCTTCGTGACAAGATTCAAAAGGCAACTGGCGGCGAAGATGTTATTCAAACTGTTTGGGGTGTAGGATACAAGGTCGAGGCGTAGTTAATGAAAAAGGAGCGCGTCAAGCTAACTGGCGCTGAAAAGAGCGAATTGTTTGCAGAAGGGGTCGTAACGGTCATCCTTCTGCTTTTGTTAAATCTATCAATAATTATTTTGCTCCACCTGGCTATTTTGCAGGATGAGAGTCTGGTTAATGGCATCTACTTTTTGAAAAAGACGATGACCTTTGCAGGTGGCTATCACTTATGGTCCTGGCAAAATATCTTTATTATTTTGATGGGGATCGGCGATTTGGTGGTTTTATATTGGCGTTTGATCAGAAGATATCACCAAATGCAGCTGCGTCACGTCATTCTGGAGCTGCATTATATTGCTAATGGTCACTTTGATCACCGTATCAACTTTAGGGTGCGGCCTGAATTGCAGCGTGTAGTTGATTCAATTAACTCACTGGTTGATAGTACTGTGAACTCCATCAATGAGGAACGGGCAATCGAACAATCTAAGGATGAATTGATTACTAACGTTTCACACGATATTAGAACGCCGCTGACTTCAATTATTGGCTATTTGGGATTACTAAAAAGTGGCGTAACGTCTCCTGAAGACCAGCAAAAATATATTAATATTGCGTACACCAAGGCTGAGCAAATGAAGTCACTGGCCAATGATTTGTTCGAATATTCAACGCTGAAATCTACTAATACGAAGCTGAATTTAGCCAGATTACACATTTATTCAATGCTCGAACAAGTAGCAGCCGGGTTTGAACTTGAAGCTGAGAAAAAAGGTATTGAGATTGAAATTGAGGCACGGCCTAAAGATTTAACCATTCAGGCTGATGCCGAAAAATTAGTGCGAGTATATAACAACTTAATTTCTAACGCATTCAAATATGGTACGGGAGCTACCAAGATTAAATTAGTGGCTAACTTAGTTAATAAGCGCGAAGTCGAATTGCGTGTTGAAAACAATGGGGAGCCAATTCCAAAAGATTCACAGAAAAAGATCTTTGAACGTTTCTACCGAGTGGAAACTTCCCGTAATACCAAAACTGGCGGTACCGGATTGGGCCTTTCAATTACCAAAGGCGTGGTCGATTTGCACCATGGTACGATTCGCTGCCAATCAGATAAAAACTGGACTAGTTTCATAATTCGCTTGCCACTTGATCCTAAGAAAGCGCCAAGTAAGCACTAGCTGTGTTATAATTTTGACTGAATGTATTAATACAACGAGGAGAAAATGATGAGTATTTCTTTAAATACCTGTATATTAATTTTAAAAGAGCACCACTTGCTCAAGTCAAGCGCAGTTCAAGACACTGTAGCTACTAAGATGGATTACGTTTCTTACGACTCACGTGATATCCAAACTAACACATTATTTTTCTGCAAGGGTGCAGGCTTTAGACCAACTTATTTATCAATGGCTAAAGACAATGGTGCTATTTGTTACGTTGCTGAACAACCTTATCCTGAAGGCAAAGGTATGCACGCGTTAATCGTTCGTGATGTTTCAAAAGCAATGGCATTGCTCTCAGCCGCATTCTTCCGTTTCCCACAAGATGATTTATACGTTGTAGCCTTCACTGGTACTAAGGGTAAGACTACTTCCGCATACTTCTTGAAGGGGATGCTTGACCAAGCTAATGGTGGCAAGACTGCTTTAATTTCTTCAGTTAATGACGTTGTTGGTCCTAAGCCAGAAGACAGCTTTAAGTCAAGTTTGACCACGCCAGAAAGTTTGGACTTGTTCCGTGACATGCGTACTGCCGTAGATAACGGTATGACTCACTTGGTAATGGAAGTATCTAGCCAAGCTTACAAGAAGAACCGCGTCTTTGGTTTAACTTATGACTTAGGCTTCTTCTTGAACATCAGTCCAGACCACATTGGACCAAACGAACACCCTAACTTTGCAGACTACTTACACTGCAAGCTTCAATTAATGGTTAACTCACGTAAATGTATTATCAATGCGGAAACCGCCCACTTTGATGAAATTTACGCAGCAGCTACAACCACTACTAACCCAGACAGTATTTACTTGTTTGCTAGAGAAAACTTCGAAAATCCAGATTTAAAGGTGCCAATCGACTTTAGATTTGCTTCACAAGAATTGGATATGAAGGAAACTCGCTTCAAACTTTACTGCGCAAGTGATAAGGCTAAGAAGTTACCTATCAATGGTGACTACACTTTGAAGATGTTGGGTGACTTCAACGAATCAAACGGTACTGCCGCAATTATCGGTGCTGGTCTTGCTGGCCTTAACCATGATCAATGTGCTAAGGGTATCCGCGACGTGACTATCCCAGGTCGTATGCAAACTGAAAGAACTAAGAGTCACGGTATGGTTGTTGTTGACTACGCTCACAACAAGGCTTCAATGATGGCTTTGATGAGCTTTATGCAAAATGAATTCGACAACCCTAAGATCATCGTAGTTGTAGGTGCTCCTGGCGATAAGGGCGTTTCTCGTCGTCCAGGCTTCAGTGAAAGTTTGACCGCATACGCTGATAAGGCATTCTTGACAACTGATGACCCAGGCTTTGAAGATCCTAAGTCAATCGCCGAAGAAATTGATTCAGGTATTGACCACTCTAAGTGTGACGTTACTATTGAATTGGACCGTAAGAAGGCTATCCACGATGCCATCGCAATGGCTGGCCCAGATGATGTTGTTTTAATCTGTGGTAAGGGTGCTGACGCCTTCCAAAAGATTCGTGGCGTAAACACTCCATACCCATCTGATATCGTTGTTGCTCAAAATGTCATTAATGAATTAGAAGGCCAAAAAGAACACTTTAGAAAATAAGAGTTGATACTATGAAGCACTTTTTTAGTATTATTGGTGGCATGGGAACCATTGCCACTGAGAGTTATGTGCGGTTAATTAACCACCGCGTTAAGATCGCACGCGACCAAGATTATTTAAATTATATTTTGGTCAATGATGCACAAGTTCCTGATAGAACTGCCTACATCAAGGATCACAGTAAGCCTAACTTCTTTTATGATTTAAAAGATGACGTAGAAGGTCAAGACAAATTAGGTACGGACTTCATGGTTATGCCATGTAATACAGCGCATTATTTCTATGATGATTTGGCTGCATTGACTGACAAGCCATTTTTACACATGATGCGCATTGCCGTACATAATTTTACTGACAATTATCCAGATGAAAAGAAGATTGGTTTAATTGCTACTGAAGGTTCTATATATGATCACTTGTATGCCGATGAAATTAAGCGAGTTGGCCGCAAGGTGGAATTGGGTGGACCAGAAATTCAACCAATGGTTAATGAATTGATCTATTCTGATATCAAAGAAAAGGGTACTGTAGATCACGATCTGTATCACAAAATCTTGAAGACAATGCATGATAAATATGGTTGTAACGTGATTTTGCTGGGATGTACCGAGTTGTCACTAGCTCAAGAAAAAGCACCTGACCATCCATATCACGTAATTGATCCACAATCAATTCTTGCAGATGTTTCAATCGAATTAGCTCTTAAGATCCGTAACGGTATGGATCCTAAAGAAGCTTGCGCAAAATACATGTATAAATGAGTTAGAGAGTCATGAACTAAGTTCATGGCTTTTCTCTTGTGCTAAAACCGAAATTAAATCGGAGGCTAAATTATGAAATATCCAAAACTGGAAGGCGTGGGTACTCACCTTAATATCAATTCAAAAGATAATGATTTTATGATTAAAGTGAGAGAGCTAGTTAATAATGATCCTGAATTGTTGGGCAATAATGATATTATGAAGTTTATTAAGTTGGCTTTGTTTAGAGCTAGTGAAGACGAGCCGGTTCAGGAAATTGCTAAGGAACTTGATGATGAATTGTCAGGTTATTTGGTTAAGACTGATTTTAAACTTGTCTTTTTACCAATAAAAAAGGGTGTACCTGTAATGTCACTTCTATTACTTGTTGAAGTGGCACAGATCCTACTGGGCTTTTACATCTACTATTGGTATTGTTGCTGGTTACTACCAAGGTGCCATCATCGTCGTTGTTGGCGTGGGGATGCTTTTAGCAGGTATTTTCATTAGTGGATGAGGTGAGCAATTATGTTAAAGATTGTTGTTCCATTAATTATTGGATTATTAATGATTATCGGTGGTTGCTATACCATTGTTGCAGCTAAGAGATATTTCAAAAACGTAAAAACTGAAGGAACAGATAATGTTTTTAGTTCACTGGCTATCTATTATGGCTTTGCATTGGTTTCATGATGATCCTTGTTGGAATATCTGTACTTTGAGTAATGTTCAGTTAAAGTTGAGTTGTAGAAAAATAAAGATATTAAAATAACTGTTTGACCCATTAGGTAGAACAGTTATTTTTGCTTTTCGGATAAAAATGCAGAAAACGCCAAGAAAATAACAAGTTAAAAATAACAATATATACAAAGATAAATATAACTTTGTGAAATGATAATTGCTTACTATCCTGGTTATTAAAACATTTTTTAGTCTTTTTTCACTAACTTTTGTATGTGCTTTCAACTATAATGAAAGTAATAAAAGATGCAGAAATAAACTGAAAGAAGGAAGAACTATGACTTATTATTACAAAGGTTTTCCTCAAAGTGATCGGGATGAAAAGATCTCGATGATCAATGTCGATGAACTAGAAGAGCGGGCCAAGAAAGTTATGCCTGAAGGTGCATATTACTACATCGCTTCAGGTGCTGAAAATGAATGGACTTGGCGTGCCAATACTTCAGCCTTTAACCATTATCAAATTGTGCCACGTGCTTTGACCGATATGGATGATCCACAAACTGATACCGAATTTATGGGGATGAAATTGAAGACACCAATTATGATTTCTCCAATTGCTTGTCACGGTATTGCTCACAAGGATGCTGAAGTGGCTACGCAAAAAGGTGCTGCCGCAGCTGGTGCACTTTTCTCATCAAGTACTTATGCTAACAAGAGCGTAGAAGACATTGCGGCAGCCGCTCCAGAAGCTCCCAGATTTTTCCAATTATATTTAAGCAAGGACTGGGACTTCAACAAGATGGTCTTTGATGCAATCAAGAAAGCAGGCTACAAAGGCATTTTCTTGACCGTCGATGCCCTTGTGTCAGGTTATCGTGAAGCTAACCTTAGAACGCACTTTACTTATCCAGTGCCACTAGACTTCTTCACCCGTTATCTTGGCGGTAAAGGTGAAGGTCAAAGCGTTGCGCAAATGTACGCTTCTAGTGCCCAAAAGATTGGCCCAGAAGACGTTGCACGCATTAAGAAGGAATCAGGCTTACCTATCTTTGTAAAAGGCGTTATGTGTGCTGAAGATGCTTATAAGGCAATTGGCGCAGGTGCCGACGGTATCTACGTTACTAACCATGGCGGTCGTGAAGTCGATGGTGCTCCTGCAACGATCGACGTTTTGCCAGAGATTGCTAAAGCTGTTAACCACCGTGTGCCAATTGTCTTTGATTCAGGCGTTCGTCGCGGTTCACATGTCTTTAAGGCTTTGGCACTTGGTGCTGATATTGTTGGTATCGGTCGTCCATATCTTTATGGCTTAGCATTAGGCGGCCCTAAGGGTGTTGAGAGCGTCATTAATCAATTAAATACCGAATTAAAGATCGATATGCAACTGACCGGCTGCAAAACCATTGATGATGTAAAGCGCGCTAAGATCGATCGTATTCATTACGGGTTAGACACTATGCCTTCAAACACTGATCCTAGCCGCATTAAGCCATATCCTGTAACGGCTGATAACCAAATTAAGAGCGAAGAACCAGACGCTACTTCAGGCGCATCAAAGCACTAATTTTTCTTCAAAAAACTATTGAATTCCTCACAACAAGAACTATAATTGATTCAAAAGTTGAGGAAAAGAGATACATACAATGTATAACGAAGAAAAAGATGACCTGAAAATTTGGCTTTTAAACAACATTACTGATTTGTTAGTTGATGAAAATACTAAGTCGGAGGAGCGTAAAGTTTTGCTTAATGCTAAGCACCAACTTGAAAATGGCGAATCCGCAAATTACGTTTGCAACTTGGTTCGGGTTGGTCTTGATCCATTAAGTTGGCAAAGTAAATTGTCTAACGGCGTGATGAAATTCCACCAAGCAATTGTTTCTGATGCTCGTCCTGTCTCACACCAAGCAGGCGCATTAGGTGGCGCTGCTCTTGGCCTGGCTTTTAGTAGTATCGGCAGAAGATAATTAATTGATAATAATTCAGAGAGCTATTAAACTTAAATGAGTTTAGTAGCTTTTTTATTTTTTGAGGAAAATTAGATGAGTAACAAAAATTCACAAAATCAATTTTCAGCTTGGCGCTTAATTCTCTCGATGATCATTGCCTGGGTAATAACATTCTTTGCAATGTGGGCTGCCCGCGGTTTCGGTCAAGACTTTTTTATCATGCCCCGTTTTGCCTTTGTTTTGGTTTTATCTGTAGCCGGTGCAATCATTATTGGCCCAGCGATCTATGGCCTTTTATACATTGGCAGGAAAAAGTAAGCAATAAAAAATGATTGACAAATCCTCTAATAGATATTAGTGTATTAGTTAAGTGGTACAGAAAAATAACTAATATGACGGAGGTGCAATCATGCTTTATCTTTTATATATTTTTGTTGGTTTGTTAATTATTTTTGGTGTGAACTTGATGATCACAGGATTGTTGGCAGTGCATGATATGTACACTCGTCGCGATGATGAAGAGCCAACCTTTGATACCTTTAATGAAAAACGCCCGAAAATCCCCGTATTTTAATGCGGGGATGGATAGGGCC
>OLPK01000113.1_pt1 | contig 101711 bp, 69 predicted proteins | sample 1672261 | NCBI WGS metagenome assembly OLPK01 (sample SAMEA3136665, study PRJEB25190) | human gut metagenome
AACGGGGGCGGGATACTGTTGCAATATAATTCCCCATGTGAATTACACGGTGTTGGGCCGTATGACTCACACGCTTATGGTTTCCTCACCAATGGGAACAATATATGGGGAATCGATCAGCCTTCCTTGGCTTCGGCCTCACGTTCAACGGCTTTGTCCACATTGGCTGCGGCCTTGTCAAGGTCCACGTCCGACTTGGCGTCGTGCTTGGCGGCCCTTTCGACGTCCTTGATCGCATCCTTCTCCTGATGCTCGGCCTTATGCACGTCCACATCGGCCTTAAAGTCATCGAACCTCTCTTTGAGCGTTTCGTGGGGCTTCTTTTCGTCTGCCATAACGACCACCTTTCGTGTGAGTAGTCTGTAGCCCATCTGGGCCTATCCCCCATTACACCGCATCCCGCATCTCGCCGTGCCAAGCGACGCTACAAGCGTATATTCGACCGTCATTTTTTGGCGATTCCGCATGGCATTGGCTTGCACGCCAAAACACGATGGCAACATGCATTATTCCCGTTTTCCGCGCAGCACCGAAGCCCCTATGCATATGGGCAACGCGGTGTTAGGTTGAGGGCAGGCGCGCAAAAAGACGCGCCGAACATCCATCACAACCATACGCAAGTCCCGAGGTGCCATTGTGTTCCATCCCCGTTTTTCACACCCGTCCGCACACGTCACCGCCGCGGTCGCTTCCATCGCGGCGCTTGGCATGTTGCTGGCCGGCTGCGGCACCAGCGGCGGCACCGGCTCCCCCAGCGCGCAAGGCTCGTCGAGCACCGCAACCACTTCGGTGATCACGGTGAACAACGTCGAACCCTCCGCCAACCTGTTGCCCGGCAACACCAACGACATGGCCGGCTGGAAGGTCGTGACACAGCTCTTCGAAGGGCTCGTCACATTCTCGGACGACGGAAAGCTGATCTACGCCGACGCCAAATCGATCACCCCGAACAGCGACGCCTCACAATACACGATCACACTGCGCGACGGTCTGCAGTTCTCCGACGGCCAGAAGATCACCGCGCAGACCTATGCCAAGGCCTGGTCGTTCGCAGCGAACGCCGCAAACGGGCAGCTCGGCGCCGCGATCTTCTCCACCATTCAGGGCTACGAGGCGCTGCAGGACGCCAACGGCGACAAAGACGCACAGTTGAGCGGCCTCAAGGTGGTGGACGACCACACGCTGCAGGTCACGCTCAACGCCCCAGACTCCTCGTTCCCCTACAAGGTGGGCGACGTGGCGTTCCTGCCCATCCCCGAAAGCGCCTACCAGGACATCGACGCGTTCGGCGAGCACCCGATCGGCAACGGCCCTTACATGCTCAAGCAGTGGGACCATGATTCGAGCATCCAGCTTGTGCCGAATCCGAAGTACACCGGTCCGCGCAAGCCGAAGAACGGCGGCGTCACCTTTGAGCTGTACACCGACGTGCAAACCGCATACGCGGACGTGGAGTCAGGCAATCTCGACGTGATCGACACGATCCCCACGTCCGCCCTCGCCACCTACCAGCATGAAAGCGGCATCCAGGCCTTCAACAAGCCAGGCCCCGCGTTCCGCTCGTTCACAATCCCGCAGAGGCTCAAGCATTTCTCGGGCGAGGAGGGCCGGCTGCGCCGTGCGGCGATCAGCCATGCCGTGAACCGCGCCAACATCATCGAAAAGGTGCTCTACGGCACCGCGACCGTGGCCACCGACTTCACCGCGCCCACAATCGCCGGTTATTCCAAGAGCCTCAAGGGTGCCAGCGTGCTCGACTACAATGCCGAGACCGCCAGGAAACTGTGGAACCAGGCCAATGCGATCAGCCCGTGGAGTGGCGTGTTCCGCCTCGCCTACAGCGCGGACAGCGGCGACAAGCAACGCGTGGAGGGCATCACGAACTCCATCAAGAACGCCTTGGGCATTGACGCGCAGCCATACATCATCCCCACGCAGAAGGAGCTGAGCAGCGCGATCCACGACCGCACGATCAACGCGGCGTTCCTGCAGGGCCTGCAGTCCGACTACCCATATCCGGAAGGATATCTCATGCAGGCCTACGATTCGTCAGCGGCTGACGGCAAGGGCCTGAACAACGGCGATTACAAGAGCACGGCCTTCGACAAACTGATCGATGATGCTGCGCGCCAAACCAACGTGGATGATGCGATCAGCTATTATCATCAGGCTGAAGAGGTGCTGTTCAAGGATCTGCCGGTGGTTCCGCTGTGGTATGCGAATGTGACCGCGGCGGCCGGCGGGCATGTGCAGCATGTCGGATTCAATTACATGGGCGTGCCGAAGTACAACGAAATCACGAAGTGATGGCATATGGGAGCAATTGCGAACGATGAGATGATCACCGCCAAAGACGGTCAACAGCACAGTTGGAAGTCGATCAAGCTGCTCATCGCCACGCTGATTGTCAGCACGCTCGGCGACGGCTTCTGCGGTGTGATGATGGCGGTCGCGCTCCCGAACATCTCGGAAACCTACCATGTGAGCATCGCCACAGCCAACTGGGTGACGGTTGGCTATGCGATCGTCGCGGCCACGGCGGTGATGACCGCCGCCACTGTGCTCGCGCGCATCGGCTTGAAGAAACTGTTCTTCTGGAGCCGCGTGCTGCTCATCGTCAGTTCGCTCATTGGCCTGTTCTCCCTGAATTTTCCGATGATGCTCACGAGCCGCCTGATCCAGGCGGTTGGGTCGGGACTCATGTTCCCAACAATCAACACGGTGATCATCCGTGTGGTACCAGCCAAGATCTCGGGCCGTGTGGTGTCGCTCAACAGCGCCATCATCGGTCTGGGCATCGCGGTGGCCCCGTTGCTCAGTGGCGTGTTCCTGACCTATGTGAGCCTGACGTCGATGTATGTGGTGCCGTTGGCGGTCGGCATCATCTCGATCCTCATGGGCGCGAAGTTCATGTTCGACGTCGAACCGCGCAAGCAGCATCCGATCGACGTGCTGTCGATCGCGCTCTCGTTCGTGGGCTTGGCCGCGCTGATGATGGGCTTCTCTGAGCTGACGCACCGCCCGCTGTTCGCCGTGCCCATGCTCATCGTCGGCGTGGCGGTGCTCGCGTGGTTCACCGTGCGCCAGTTCCATGTGGACGTGCCGCTGCTCGACCTGCACCCGATGAAGCACTTGTATGTGTCGATCGGCGTGCTCATGTACATGGCGGGTGCGATGGGCCAGCAGGCCGTGTTGTTGCTGTTGCCGCTGTACTTGGAGCGCGCGTGCGATTACACGCCGTTCGTGGCCGGCTGTTTCCTGCTCATCATGACGTTGTTCTATTCGGGTTCGGTGATTGTAGGAGGCAAGACCGTGGACCGTTCCGGCATGTGGCCGGTCGTCTCGAGCGGCTTCCTGCTCATGGTCATCGGCCTATTCGCCACGTTCTTCGCGGCCCCCACCAAGATCGCGTGGCTCGTGGTGCTCATCGGATCCGTTGTGGTTGTCGGCGACGCGCTCATCAACGTGCCCGACAAGGATGTGGTGCTTGAGGCGCTGCCCGACAATACGGTGCCCGACACGAGCGCGATCTTCTCGACCGGCAACCAGATCGCCGGTTCGATCGGTTCCGCACTGTTCGTCGGTGTGCTTTCCGCCGATGTGCTCAGGCAGACCGCTGAGGGCATCAACCGCCATGCCGCGTATGCCAACGGCTTCCAGCATTCGATCCTCATCGCCGCAATCTTCGAAGTGGTGATGCTGCTCGTCTCGGTGTGGTACTCGCGCGAGATGGTGAAGCACGACCGCGCCAAGATCAACCAGCCGGCATAATCTCAGTCCTCAGCCGCACTGCATGACACAGCGAACGCCGGGACCCGCATACACGGGCCCCGGCGTTCGTCTATGCGCCGCCCTTACACGGACGGCATGGTGTTTCAGTTGTTGGCAGCCTGCTGCTGCTCTTCCACGCCGACCTCGGCCTTGAGGCGGGCCAGTTCGTCGTCCACCGACGTGGAGCCGCCGGCGAGGTACTTGTTGGCGATGTCTTCGTTGCTCGCCTGCGTGTTCAGCTCGGCCGTGGCATTGGCCTCGTTGAGCATGCGGTCGGCCTTCTCCTCCATGCGCTCGAACGCGGCGCTGTTGCGGGAGGCCCTGCTGGTCTTCTCGGTGGCTTCGTTGACGTGCTGCTGCGCGTTGGCCACGGAGACCTTGGCGTGCACCGCGGCACGGCGTGCCTGCAGGCTGTTGATGTCGTTGACAAGCTTGTCGTGCATCTGACGCATTTTCGCCGCGTTGTCCTCGGCGACGGTGGCTGCCTCCTCGAGCGAGTTGAGCGTGCTCTCGTACTGCTGCTTGGTGGCGAGCAGCTTGCGCGCGTCGTCGTCGTTACCGGCCTTGACGGCGGCCTTCGCCGCCGCCTCGTACTTGGCGATGTCGGCCTTGCAGTCGTTGACCTGCTGGCGCGCGTTGGTGGCCGCGGCCATGACGCTTGCGGTCTCCTTCTTGACCGCCGCGAGGTCTTCGTTAAGGTCAAGCAGCATCTGGTCGACCATCTTCGCCGGATCTTCGGCCTTGTCGAGCAGCGCATTGATGTTTGCGCGCATGATGTCGCCGAATCGTTTGAGAATAGCCATGGCTATTGTCCTTTCTGTTCCTGACCAACCTGATCGTTGTGATCTGCCTGATCATATTTTTCCAAAATCGGATCGCGCGCCTCGTCGAGCGGTGTGGTGACCATGCGTTCCACATACTGTTCGTGCTCGCGTTTGCGTTTGATGAGCATCCAGGCGACCACGGCGCCGATGGCAAGGACGCCAATCACAATGACCGCGATGATCACCCACTTGTGCACATCGTTCCTGGTTGTTGTCTTGGTCATGATGCGGTCCGCGGTCGAATCGAACGTGGCCACGATCGCATCGTCCGTCGACCGGTCACTGAACCAGTACTCGTCAAGGTACGTCCAGAAGATCTCGGTGGCCTGCGCGTCCATGATGCTCGAGACGTGTTTGCCGTTGACAAGCGTCATGTACCCCACATCGTTGTCCACGTCCTGTTCGGCGAAATACACGAACAGCAGCGTGTCTTCGTTGTCGATGTGGTCGTCGTACCATTCGCGCGCCCACGCCTGTTTCTCGCCATCGGTTGTGAGCTTCGGGTTGTATTTGGCGAACAGGATGTACGGCTGTATGCCGGTCTTGTCGTAGAACACCTTGAGGCGTTTGGCCGCTGACGTGCGGTTTTCGAACCAGCCGAGCTGGTCGTCGATGCAGTTCGAGTCGTATGGCAGCCCGGAATCGAGTTTGGTGCGGTTGTATGTGCTCTCCGGCACCGTCACATTGTAATCGTTGCGGTTGGGCTCATTGTTCGAGCAGCTGGGCATCATGAAGATGAGCAGGAAGATGACGAACGCGGCCAGGATGCCGATCAGTGGCATGAGCCCGGCAAGCCCTCCATTGGGCTGTTTGCCACCGTTGTTGTTGCCGCCGAACGGCGTTTGCGTGGGGGGTGGGGTCACCGGTGGGCCACCGGCCGGCGAGAACGGCCCCTGTGCCGGGCCTTGCGGGCCAGTGCCGAACGGGCCGCCCGAATACGAACTGGGCATCTGCTGACCTCCGTAATTCTGCGGTCCCATCGCGTCGAAGATCTCGTCGGGGAACGGCATGCCCCGTCGTCCATAACGGGTGCGGGAAGAGCGCCGCCCTGCGTTGTAACCGCCCGCCATGCCTATGCCCGCCGCACGGAACAGATCCCCCAGATCGAACGAACCGCCCGATCCGGTGGACCCGCTGGATTGCGGGAATCCGGCCGATCCTCCGCCCCCGGCCCGGCGACCCAAGCCCGGCATGCTCGGGCGATGCCCGCTGGACATGCGTGAACCACCGTCGTGGCCGCTTGACGATCGGCCCGACCCTGAACCGGCACCAGCTCTTGGCATGTGAACGTCCTAACCTCGTTGTGAGTATTGGTAACAATATAGACGATGCGGGTGTGGCTTGCCCGACAATCTCACCGTTTTATTGCGCACAATGAACATTCTTGCCCTACGCATGCTCAGCGAGTACGCGTGCCATGCCGGCGCTTCGCTCGCCGCCGCACCACGATCGCGGCGGCGAGCGCAAGCGCGAACACGGCGACGCCCACCCCTACGGCGATCAGGGTGCCGTCCCTCTGCGTGGACGCGGCGGGGATGCTCTGCGGCACCGGCGCACGCACGCCCGTGACGAGCAGACGGTCGGTGTTGACGCCGATCGGCGTGCACGTGACCATCGTCACGGTGGCATCGCCTGACTGGTGCGCATCGCGGATCTGCTGGAGCGTGCGTTCCATCCGCTCGGGTGTGATGGTGCGCACGTCGGTGATGCGGTACCCCTGCTCTCCCCCAAGCACGTCGAGATAGAACACGTCTCCCTGCCGCATCTCGCTCAGCCTGGTGAAGAGCATGCCTTGCACGCCGCCGGAGTGCGCGGCGAGCACCGTGTACGTGTGCGGATCACCGACGGGCAGTGCGGTGCCGTAGATGTGCCCGACGCCTTTGCTGAGCACGTCGTCGAGTGTGGTGTGGTAGACGGCGATGTTCACCGATATCTTCGGGATGCTCAGCCGCGCCATCGCCCCACCGCCGTCCACCGAGAGCGCGCGCATATAGGCGGCGTCGGCGAGTTCCTGCGGATTGCCCTGCTCATCCGCGGCGTCGGCGGGGATGCCGCCGCCGAACCGATCGGCGAGCGTGCCGTTGTATGCGCGGGCCCGCTGCAGCACCGCCTTCGGCACCAACTCGTATTGCACCACGCTGCCGTTGTAGTTGTATCGGGTCATGGTGCCGGGCACCGCCACACCTGTCGTCCATCCTTTGCCTGGGTAGATGGCGGAGGCGTCGCCAATGATTGTGGGCTCCTTGTCTTTCATCACATAGCCCTCGGGGATCAACGCCTTGTCCGCTGAGGACATGCCGCTCGTGTGTGTGTGGGGTAATCGAGGCCCAACGCCGGGAACTCATCGAGGTTGTTGGCGTAGGAATGGGTCAGGTCGTCCAGCGCGGCATAGTGGTCGACGCCATCGACCTGCCAATGCAACCGGGCGATGACGGTGGATTGCCCTGTCACCGAGATGGTGGCCACGCCCTTGTCGGATTTGGTGATCACGAGCGGCTGCATGGGCGATCCGTCTGTCTTCTGCGCATACAGGCCGGTCTCCAACGCCACGGATTTCTGCGCGTCCTGGTACAACGTCTCGTCCGAGCAGTTCAGGATGAAGCGCCCCATCACGGTTGTGGCCGGCAACGTGTCCATTTCGATCACAAGGGATTGTATGGCCGACCATTCCTTCACATCCACCGCTTCTACATATCCATCGGTGGATGGTTCGCTGCCTAGTGCCGTGGTGAACGCGACCGGTTGCGTGGAGTAGCGCACGGTGTAGGAAGGCAATGATGTGCCGCTGCCGTTGAGGTTGTCGAAAGTGACCGGTCCGGTCAAATTGAGCGCGAACGTGGAGTCGCCGGTGGATTTCGGGATCGCCACGAATTCACGGATATGCTGCAACGGTTGGGATTCGTTGTTGCTCACGCTCACGGCGAAACGCATCAGCGTGGGGTCGTCGTTGTACGCATCAAGGCTGTTCATGGCGCTCAGGTCGTTGGACGTGGTGTGTGATTCGAACATGTCGGCGGCGTTGCCCTGCGACAGTTCGGTCGTGCGCGTCTCCTTGGCCGCGTTGATCGTCCATGTGCCCTGCCCCACCAGATACACATCCTTGTCGGCGCCCTGCACATACGTGGTGTCCGCAGGCGGTGTGGTGGGATCCGCCTTCGTGTCGATCTTGGTCGTGGGGCGCACCATGTAGATCTGCCACGGGTACGTGCCCGATATGGCGTCGGGCTCGTTGTTGAGGTACACCGCGTTGGTGGCACCCGTCTGGGTGTAATACTTGTAGCCGGTGCCGGTGTAGTCGATCTTGACCACCTGCCTGCCGTCATCCGCCTGGAACGTCGTCACTTCCGGATCGCCGGTCACACCGCCATGACTGTTGGGCCATGTCAACGGGTCGTTGTTGTAGACTGTGCCGCACGGCAGCACATAGTAGAAGATCGGTTCGTAGATGTACGGTGTGGTCGGATTGCCGCTGACGCTCACCATCGTGGAGAGGAAGCCCGCGTTCTTGAGGCCGGGCTGCTTGTCGCTCCCCTGCTGCCCCCACGTGCCCACCGCAGCCACAAGCTGCTCTTCGAGCACCACTTGCTGCGTATTGGACACCGTCTGGGTGAAGGTCACCAATTCGCCGGTCTGCGGGTCCCTCATTCGGACGCTCGGAATCGTGATGGTGAACAGCGTCTTGATCATGTCGCCGCCCTTGACCGGTGTGCCGTCGTCGTACTTCGCCGCCAACGACCCCTGCAGGTACATCTTCGACTTGCCCGCGCAATCGGCATTGTCACTGACGAGCGTGGTGCACGACTCCGCCCGGTCGGTGTACGCGCCCGACGCGAGCATGTTCGCGTACAGCTTGACCGTGCGCATCGGCGAATCCTTGGTCTGCGTGATTGTGTCGCCCGACTTGGCCACTCCGGTCATCGTCGTGCCGTCGAGCAGTGTGATGCTGTACCGGTATTGCGTCAAACCGGGCAGGGTGCTCGTGGCCTTCGGCAGCACCAGTGCGGTGGCGTCGAACCCGCTGGGCACGTCGATCGTGAGTTCCACGTCGGTGAAGTTCGAAGCCGAGCTATTGCTGAACCCTAGGAAATTCAGCGTGGGGATCTTGCGCGCGGGGTCGAGCAGAAGGTTGTTGGCGGTTTTCTCGCCCTTGTTGTTGCCGTTGATGCTGAGCACAAGGCACTCGCTGCTTCCGCTCGGGCACGGCACAAGCCCGTCGCCGGAACGCAGGTATTCCGTCCATGCCGGAGCGCGTGCGGTGAGGGTCCGCTCCTGGCCCTGCGGGTCGACGATCGTCTGCGTCACGACCGCTGGTCCATCCGCCACAAGTTTCTCACCCGCGAGTGGCGGGGTGGCCTTGAATTGGCCCACGAAATAATACGGCTCCGCGTTCTGCCAATACTGGCGACCGGAGCCTTTGGGCACAGTGATGACGATGTCGGATGAAGCGCCGCCGGGCTGCATGATCGTCGTCTCGTCGCTGAAGCCGTTGCGGGCGGCAGTGGCGCTTTCGTCGAGCGTGAAGTACCGTGGCACCGGCACACGGATCGTGGTGCCGTAGTTCACCGCCGAATTGACTTGGCCGGTCGCGTAATCCGCACTGCCGTCGATGCCGTCGCCGCCCCCCCCCCCACCGAGAACTGGTAGGCGTAATCCTGGTTCGCATAGATCGCCTTGTAGGTGCTGCTTGACGGCAACACACGGGTAACGGCCTGCGGGTTCATGACCGGCATGATCACCTGAGTGAAATCAACCGGGTCGAGTTGCTGGCCGGCATAGGTCCACGTGATCGATTTGATGGAGGTGCCGATGCCCTTGATGGGCGTGGGCTGGGCATTGTAATTGTTGTGGAGGGTGAAGTTGATGTTGGCGGCAACAGATGCCACGGAATCGAATCGGTAGGTGAAGGTCTTGGTGTGGTTGGTATTGTATGTCGTAGAGATGACGGTGCCGGTGGCGGCTGAAATCGGGTCCGAATCGCCGATGGTGTAGACGCCGGTGCCGTTGGTGAGCGACTCCGGCACGGTGATTGTGTAGACATCGCCCGGGTTGGTGCGCACGTCGAACACGAGCTGCAGCGGTGCGGTGCTGTCCACATTGCCCACGGCGTTGCGCGAGAGCGTCAGTGTGGCGTTCCCGGATGAACTCGAGACGCTCGTGCCCGCCGCGCCGTCGTTCTGCGTGCTGCCTGAACCGGCATCTGCATCCGCAATGGGTTCAACCGATGCGGCTTGGGTCGATTCAACCGGTGTGGGCCCTGGGCAGACGCCGCCCCGCATAGCGGGAACGCTCCCAGTTCAATCAGTATCGCCAATGAAGCAACCGCCGCCGTAACTTCGCGCAGCATGATAACGCATCTCTTTTCCTTGACAGGCTACTATCCTCATCGAAAGTGCCACAGTCGAGAGAACTCAAGTCTGTACTTGCCACCCCTCATCATAGGCAGAAACATAACCCTTGTTTTTTCCTCTGCAGGTGAACGAAAATGACGCCGGTGCACCGCACATGTTGTGCGGTGCACCGGCGTCATTGGGACCACTTTGCTAGGTGGTCAGCTGATCATGCCTTGGCGACATGCACCTCGAGGGCATCACCTTCCTCCACCTGCATCGACGTGGACAGCGTCTCCGAGCAGATCAGATCACGGAACTGCTCCACTTTCGGCAGGTCGTCGGCAGGCACCGTGAGCGTCAGTACGATGCGGTCGGACACCTCAAGACCGGCGTCCTTGCGCGCGTCCTGCACCGCGCGGATCACGTCGCGCGCATAGCCTTCGGCGATCAGGTCTCCCGTGAGCTCCAGATCGAGGATCACGAATCCACCGCTGGGCAGGATCGACGATGCGGAATCGCGCCGTGCCGCGGCGTCCGCCTCTTCCACGCGTCGGGTGATGTCGTATTCGTCGCCCTGCAGCGTGATTGTACCGTTCGGCGTCTCGATGACCGGATCGCCCGTGGCCGGGTCCGTATGCCAGTCCCCGCTCTTGGAGGCCTTGATCGCGAACTGCACCTGCTTGCCGAGGCGCGGGCCTGCGGCGCGCGCATTGACCTTGAGTTCGTCGATGATCTTGAGCCCGTGGTCCGCGGCCTCATCGAGCGTGGAGTATTCCACATCCTTGATGTTGAGTTCGCTCTTGAGCAGCGCATCGTAGCCATCCACCTGCGACGGCTCGTCCACCACCACGGTGAGCTTGGCGAGCGGCTGGCGCACACGCATCTTCTTCGCCTTGCGCAGTGACAGCGTGGCGGAAACGACCTCGCGCACCTTGTCCATCGCGGCCACCAGATCGCCGTCCTCCACGAGCACACGGCCCAGCGCGGTGTCTTCACTGGTCGCGGGGTCGGTCAGGTATGGCCAGTCGCCCAAGTGCACCGAGTCACCGCCAGTCAGGCCGCGCCACACCGTCTCGGCCTCCATCGGTGCCAACGGTGCGAGCACGCGCATGAACGCCTCGAGCACGGTGTACAGCGTGTTGAACGCGTTCTCGTCCTCGTTCCAGAACCGGTCACGCGTGTTGCGGATGTACCAATTCGTGAGCATGTCGATGAAGTCGGAGACCTCGTCGCACGCGTCGGAGATCTCGAACGCGTCCATATGCGCGCTCACCTGTGCGATGAGCCTGCGCGTGCGGGCAAGCAGATAGCGGTCCATCTGCGGCAGGCCCGGCACTTCGTCCGCGGTCAGTTCGCGCGCGTCGTAGCCCTGCCCGTTGTTCGCGGCGTTCGCATACAACGTGAAGAAGTAGTACGAGCTCCACACGGGCAGCATGATCTGGCGCACCGTGTCACGGATGCCCTCGGACGTGACGATCAGATTGCCGCCACGCAGAATCGGCGAGCTCATCAGGAACCAGCGCATGGCGTCGGAACCGTACTTGTCGAACACGCCATTGACGTCGGGGTAATTGCGCAGGTGCTTGCTCATCTTCTGGCCGTCGTCGCCGAGCACAATGCCGTGGCAGATCACGTTCTTGAACGCCGGCTTGTCGAACAGCGCGGTCGCCATGACGTGCAGCAGGTAGAACCAGCCGCGGGTCTGGCCGATGTATTCGACGATGAAGTCGGACGGGAAGTGCTGTTCGAAATACTCTTTGTTCTCGAACGGGTAGTGGTACTGCGCGAACGGCATCGAACCGGACTCGAACCAGCAGTCCAGCACGTCGGAGATGCGGTGCATCGTCGACTTGCCGGTCGGGTCGTCGGGGTTCGGACGCGTCAGCTCGTCGATATACGGGCGGTGCATGTTGATGTTGCCCTCGTGGTCGCGCGGGTAGTCGCCGAAGTCGGCCTTGAGCTCGGCAAGCGAACCGTAGACGTCGACGCGCGGGTACTTCGGGTCGTCGCTCACCCACACCGGGATCGGCGAGCCCCAGAAGCGGTTGCGTGAGATCGACCAGTCGCGGGCATTGGAAAGCCACTTGCCAAACTGGCCGTCCTTGACGTTGTCCGGGATCCAGTTGATCTCCTGGTTGAGCTCGAGCAGGCGCGGCTTGATCTTCGTCACCGAAACGAACCAGCTGGAGACCGGCTTGTAGATCAGTGGCGTGCCGCAGCGCCAGCAGTGCGGGTACGAGTGCACGTAGCTCTTCTCCTGGAACAGCAGCGCGCGCTGGTCTTCGGGCATCTGTGCGAGCGGGCCGTCGCCGGCACGCAGGTTGCGCAAGATCGGCAGGTTGGCGTCGAACACGAACATGCCTTCGTAATCCGGGCATAGTGATGTGAAGCGGCAGCCGGAGTCGAGCACGTCGACGCTCGTGATGTCATGGGCGTTGAGCGTGTTCATATCGTCTTCGCCATACGGCGCCTGATGCACCAGGCCGGTGCCTTCCGCGGTGTCGACGTAGTCGGCGGTGAGGATCTGGTAGGCGTTGGGGCCGGGCGTGCCGCCTTCGGCTGTGGCCTGTTCGGACGCGAAATACGGGAAGACCGGGTAGTAGCGCCAGCCCACCATGTCGGAGCCCTTGAGCTCACGCAGCACCTCGTAGTCCTCGCCGAGCTCCTTGTTGTAGGAGCCGAGCAGGGCCTTGGCGAAGTAGAACTTCTTGCCGGCGAACTTGCCTTCCTTGGGGCGCACTTCCACATAGTCGATGTCTGCGCCCACCACAATCGCGAAGTTCGTGGGCACGGTCCACGGCGTGGTGGTCCAGAACACCGCATAGGCGTCGTCTTCGTCGCGCAGCTTCACCGCGACCGATACGGTCGTGTCCTGACGGTCCTGATACACGTCGGCGTCCATGCGCAGCTCGTGCGCGGACAGCGGCGTCTGGTCCTTCGGGCAGTACGGCAGCACGCGGTAGCCCTTGTATGCCAGGCCTTTCTCGTACAGCGTCTTGAACGCCCACATGACCGACTCCATGTACGGGATGTCGAGTGTCTTGTAGCCGTGTTCGAAATCGACCCAGCGCGCCTGGCGGTGCACGTAGTCACGCCATTCGTTCACATATTTGAGCACGGAGGCACGGCAGGCGTCGTTGAATTTGTCGATGCCCATCTGCTCGATCTGGTCGACCGAGTCGATGCCGAGTTCCTTCTGCGCTTCGAGTTCGGCGGGCAGGCCGTGCGTGTCCCAGCCGAACACTCGGTTGACTCGGCGGCCCTTCATGGTCTGGTAGCGCGGCACCACGTCTTTGGCGTAGCCGGTCAGAAGATGGCCGTAGTGCGGCAGGCCGTTCGCGAAGGGCGGCCCGTCGAAGAACACGAACTCATTCGAGCTGTGCTCGCCGCTGGGGTTTTCGTCGATGGATTTCTGGAAGGTGCCGTTGGTGTCCCAATAACGCAGCACATCTTGTTCGAGCTGCGGGAAGTCGGGATTCGGCGCGACGTTCGCGCTTTGTTCGCCGACCGATGCCTTGGGATACACGTGCTGTGGTGTTTCGCTCACCATTGCTCCTCATCTTGCAGGATCTGTCTTTTCCTGCGAGGACGATGGCTCCGGGCGGATTGCTTGCCAATCCCCGCGCCACCGCGGTACCACCTCGCTTGCCACGCGCACGTGCATGCACGCGTGACCGCTTGTGTTCGGCTGTACGGGCCGACCCCGTCGGTTCTACTGGGTCGGGCGGCGCGCCGCCCGGCTGTTCTTCCGAAGGCTCCCCGCTGATGACGGATCACTGCCTGGTTTCGTGCGCCACTATACCAGCAACGCGGGAACGAATGCGCCCCTGAAACACGAATGACCCGCCCCATCACGCCTGCCGTTCGACTCACACACCCTCGCGCATGCGGCGTGGTGTGTCCTGGGGAACGGGGCGGCTCGATGGGCGGGCCATTTCAGGGGAACACGAATGATGGTTGGTCTAGGTGTTCGTGGCACTATGTGCCATCAATCACTCGGGGACTTCCATGTGCTGCCAGGTGTCCGCGGACTCGAACAGCAGGTCTTTCTCGTTCTGCTCGGCAACCTTGCGCTTGTGGGCGGTTTCGCAGCCCTCGGCGTCCACTTCCGGCTCACCGGTTGCCGGATCGACCTGCGGCTTGTCCGTTTCGCTGACCACCTCTTGAAGTTCTTCGACTTGTGCGGCGTCGAGTCCCTCGAGTCCTTCCGCTTTCTTGGGTTCGGTTTCCGCCATAGGGTGCCTCCTTAACAATCGACTCTCGTCGTCGATGACGATATGTTCACTATAGCGTCTTTTCCACTGCCACACGCGCAGCGTCTCACGTCTTTCCCAATCAGCACAACACCATAAGCGCTTCAGTTACTTGCGTCATCGGTGAGGTAGAAATCGCGCAGCGCACGCAGGTCGGCCTCACTGAGCCCAATCGCCGTACGCAGGTAGCCGACGGGGCCGCCGAACGATGCAGTGGCGTCGATATACGTCTGGAAATAGAGCGGCGAGGCGACGAGGAACTCGTCGATGTCCGCATGGGCCTTGGGGCCGAGCAGTGCTTCGAAGGTGTCGACGAACGCCGGCGTCTCCGCGGACATGTAGAGGTTGGTCTGCAGGTAATCGTCGCGGATCACGTCTTCAGGCACTTCCAGCGCAGCCAGAATGAGCGCCGCCGCGATGCCGGTGCGATCCTTGCCCTGTGTGCAGTGGAACAGGTAGCCACCCGGCTCGTCGATGAGCAGACGGAACATCCGCTTCCAGCACGCGACCGCGGCGTCGTCGAGCACGAGGCGCGGGTAGAGGTCCTCGATGAACGTGCCCGGGCGGGTGACGATGTCGCGCAGCTGCAAACGCAGCGCCTTCGTCTCGCGGAACGTGGGCAGTGCGTAGAACGACCAATCCTCGAGCAGGCGGTCTGGCTTCAGGTCGCGTTCGGGATCGGTGCGCAAATCGATGACGTTCGAGATGCCCCTATGCGCCAGCGTCTCCAGGTCGTCATGGCGCGCATCGTGCAGGTTCGCCGAGCGCACCAGCAGTCCCGGGCGCACCATGCGTCCTTGCTCCGTGTGGATGCCACCCAGATCGCGGCAGTTCTCCACGGTGGGCAACGGCAGTTTGCGTGACACTACGCGCATAGGGCTCCTCTCAGGTGGGTCAGCGACTCACTTGTCTTCGAGATACGGGTCTTCCCACTGGTTTTCGTTGTCGGTCTCCTCGGGGCGGTCGATTGCGAGCTCCTCGCGTTGCGCCGCATCCTGCTTGGCTTCCTTGGAGGCATCGCTCACACCCACCTCGTTTTCCGGAATGTCCTCATTCGGCTTGCCGGTGATCGGGTCGGTGTACGGATGGTCAGTGTCGCTGACAATCTGCTCCATCTGCTTGACCTGATCGGCGCTCACCGCGCCAAGGCCTTCGTGTGTGTTGGTGTCTGGAATGTTCTGTTGCTCTGCCATGATGGCTCCAATCTCGAGAGCGGCGCGGGTGCGTGTCGCACCCGCTTCCTATCCCCCCACTATAGCCTCGTACACAAGGGGTGCCCGGCGGACTTTGCCCAGTGGGGAACATGCGTGCGGGCCCAGCGTATAAGGAAGCCCCTTGCCTATGTGCGGCAAGGGGCTTCGTACGTACGCCGGTGTCGATTCGCCCGGCGTGCACTCCCCTACTGGGGCGCATGCGCGGGCGGTTCGGCGGATCAGTGGGTCTGGTGGGTCTCTTCGTGCTCGGCGACTTCCTTCTTGTCGCCCTTTTCCGCACGGGAGGTCTCCCAGCCTTCCTTGACGTCCTTGAGCTTGTCGGTCAGGTCACCGACGCTCTTCTTGATGTCTTCGAAATCATCCTTGTGCTCGTCGATGCGGGCCTTGATCTCTTCGAAGTTTTCCTTCATCTTGTCGCTCATATCAACCATGGTGACCTTCCTTTACTGGTAAACGGGTTGCCTGCTATCCATTACAGCACGTTGGGGCCGGTTGCGCAGATAGGGAAATCGCCGCGCGCGGCGTCCCGCACATACCAAAGCGCGGCCGTGCATTGCACACGGCCGCGCTTTCGCTTTACCGGGGCCCGCTACTCGAGTTCGAGCGAGCCGGTGTAGAGCTGGTAGTATTCGCCCTTTTCCGCCATCAGCTCGTCGTGCGAACCGCGTTCGATGATGCGGCCGTGGTCGAGCACCATGATGACGTCCGAGTTCCTGACCGTGGACAGGCGGTGGGCGATGACGAACACCGTGCGCCCCTTCATCAGGTTGTCCATGCCGGCCTGGACCACTTCCTCGGTGCGCGTGTCGATCGACGACGTCGCCTCGTCGAGGATCAGTGCCGGCGGATCCGCGACCGCGGCGCGCGCGATCGAGATGAGCTGGCGCTGGCCTTGCGACAGTCCGGAGCCGTCGCCGGACAGCACCGTCTGGTAACCGTCGGGCAGCATGCGGATGAACGAGTCCGCGTTGACGAGCTTCGCCGCGGCGATGCATTCGTCATCGGTCGCGTCGAGCTTGCCATAGCGGATGTTGTCCATCACCGTGCCGGTGAACAGGTTGACGTCCTGCAGCACAATGCCGAGCGAACGCCTCAGGTCCGGCTTCCTGATGCCCTTGACGTTGATGCCGTCGTAGAGAATCATGCCTTCCTGGATGTCGTAGAAGCGGTTGATGAGGTTCGTGATCGTCGTCTTGCCGGCGCCGGTCGCGCCCACAAGCGCGATCTTCTGGCCAGGCTTCGCGAACCACGTGATGTCATGCAACACTGGCTTGTCCGGGTTGTATCCGAAGGTCACGTCGGTGAAGCGCACGTCGCCGCGCAGCAGCGTAAGCCTGCCGTCGGCCGACGTGACCGCCTCTTCATGCGCCTCCTCGGCCACTTCGGCCGCCCGCTTGCTGAGCCTCTTCGCGGCTTCGCGCGAACGCGTGCCATCGTCGCTCGCCTCGCGCTTCCACGCCCAGTGACCGGTCTTCTTCGGCGTCTCCGTCATCGTGCGGCCGTCCGAAGCGAGCTCGACGTTGACGAGCGTGACCGTGCCATTGTCTTTCTCGGACGGCTCGTCCATCAGCGAGAAGATGCGCGACGCGCCCGCGAGCGCCATCATGACCATCGTCATCTGCTGCGAGACCTGGCCGATCGGGTTGACGAAGGACCGCGACAGCGTGAGCAGCGAGATGATCGTGCCGATCGTGAACGCGGCGCCGGAGAAGCTGAGGTTGCCCCAGTTGCCGAGCGCGGCGAGGCCGCCGAAGATCGCGGAGAGCACATAGAGCAGGTAGCCCATGTTGCCGACGACCGGCATCAGCACGTTGCCGTAGGTGTTCGCGCTTGCGCTCGCATGGTACAGGCGTTCGTTGCGTTCGTCGAACGCCGCCTGCGTGGCGTCCTCATGGTTGAAGACCTTGATGACCTTCTGCCCGTTGACCGATTCCTCGACGAACGCGTTCACGTCGCCGAGCTCCTGCTGCTGCACCACGAAGTAGTGGCCCGAACGGCTCACGATCACGCGGATGAGCAGCAGAAGCAGACCAGTGAACACGAGCACGAAGACCGTGTACGGAATCGACAGGTAGAGCATCGCGATGAGCGCCGCAAGCGCGGACACACCGGATGCGAACATCTGCGGCAGCGACTGGCTGATCGCCTGGCGCAGCGTGTCGGTGTCGTTCGTGTACCGGCTCATCACGTCGCCATGCTCATGCGTGTCGAAGTACGAGATCGGCAATGTCTGCATGTGTTCGAACATCTCGTCTCGAATCTCCTTCATGACGCCCTGTTCGACGCCGACGAGCAGATACGAGTACAACCACGCGCTGAACGTGCCGAGCGCGTAGAGGATGCCCATGAAGACGAGCGCCTGGATGAGCGGCGCCCAGTTGGGTACGCGTTCGCCCACGAGCGGCATGATGTACCGGTCGATCAACGCCTGCAGGAACAGCGCCGAACCCGCCTGCGCGACTGCGGACACGATGATCGCGATGATGATGAAGACCATGCGCGCCCGGTATGCGAACACGTATTTGAGCAGTCGCTTGAGCGTGCCCTTCTTCGCCTTCTCGCGTGGCATGCCCTGCGCGCCGTTCGCCTCGGGCATGCGCGCGTCGTCGTTGAGGGTCTCCTTGTCGGTGACGGTGGCCTGTGCCACGGTTGCCGCTGCTGCGCTCATCGTTGCTCACCTCCCTTGATTGCTTCGATGTCGTGGGCCATATGCTCCTGTTGTTCGCGTTCACGTTCCTTCTGCCGCGCGATGATGTCGCTTGTGCGCGTGTCTTCGTTGTAGTCGGTCGTGAAGCCGCTCGCTTCGGCCTCTTCTTCGTGCAGATCCTGCGATTCCTTGTCGAGGTCCTGCTGGCTGTGCTGCTGCGTCTGCGATTCGTAGATGCTGCGGTATTCCTCGCAGCGTTCGAGCAGCTCGGCGTTCGTGCCCTGGTCGAGGATGCGGCCTTCGTGCATGACGACGATCTTGTCGGATTCCTCGACCGATGCGACGCGCTGCGCGATGATGATCTTCGTGGTGTCCGGGATCTCGTGGTGGAACGCTTCACGGATGAGCTTATCCGTCTTGGTGTCCACCGCCGACGTCGAATCGTCGAGGATCAGGATCTTCGGCTTCTTGAGCAGTGCGCGCGCGATGCACAGGCGCTGCCGCTGGCCGCCGGAGACATTCGTTCCGCCTTGCTCGATGTATGTGTCGTATTTGTCGGGGAATTCCTGGATGAACCCGTCGGCCTGCGCGAGCTCGCACGCGTGACGCAGCTCTTCGTCGGTGGCGTATGGGTTGCCCCAGCGCAGATTCTCCGCGATCGTGCCTGCGAACAGCACGTTCTTCTGCAGCACCATCGCGACCTCATCGCGCAGCGACTCGAGCTCGTAGTCGCGCACGTCGACGCCACCCACTTTGAGCGTGCCGGCCGTGACGTCATACAGGCGCGGAATGAGCTGCACGAGCGACGTCTTCGCTGAACCGGTGCCACCGACGATGCCGATCGTCTGCCCCGAGCGGATGTGCAGGTCGATGTCGTCGAGCACTGGACGTTCTGAGTGTTCGGAATAGCGGAACGACACGTGGTCGAAGTCGATCGAGCCGTCGGCCACGGCCGTGACGGGTTCGTCCACCTCACGGATCGTGCTCTCCTCGGTGAGCACGCCGCAGATGCGTTCCGCGGACGCGCGCGAGATGATGACCATGACGAAGATCATCGAGAGCATCATCATCGCCATCATGATCTGCATCGCATACGTCACGAGCGCGGTCAGGTCGCCCGTCGTCAGGCCGAGCGCGGCGTTGTTGCCGGACGCAACGATCTGGCGCGCGCCGATCCATGCGATTGTGATGAGCGACACGTACATGCACAGGTTGAACAGCGGGGAGTTGATTGACAGCAGCTTCTCCGCCTTGCAGAACTGCTCGTAGATCTTCAGGGAGATGCGACCGAACTTCTTGTCTTCGAAATCCTCGCGGTTGAAGGACTTGACGACGCGGATGCCCTGCAGGTTCTCGTCGACGACGTTGTTGAGCTCATCATACGTGTGGAAGACGCGTTCGAAGATCGGATGCACCACGATGATCAAGCCGAACAGGCCGACCGCGAGCACCGGGATGCAGGCGAGGAACACCATCGAGATCTGCGGGCTGATGCGGAACGCGAAGATCCATGCCACGACGAGCATGACCGGGGCGCGCATGCCCACGCGGATGAGCATCTGATACGCGTTCTGCACGTTCGTCACGTCGGTCGTGAGCCTGGTGATGATCGAGCCGGTCGAGAAACGGTCGATGTTCGCGAAGCTGAACTGCTGCACCTTCTCGAACTCGTCATGGCGCAGGTTCTTCGCGAAGCCAGAGGAACCGATGGCCGCGAACCGACCGGACAGGAAGCCCGCGCACAACGACACGGCCGCGCAGGCGATCAGGATACCGCCGTACTTCCAGATGTCCGGCATGGATTTGCCGCTGATGCCCTTATCGATAAGAATCGCGATGACGGTGGGGATGGCGATCTCTATGACCGCCTCAACAATGACGAATAGCGGCGAAAGCAGGCTCGCCGTGCGGTATTCCCGAAGGGACTTCGCCAATGTCCTGATGACATGCGCCTTGGAAGGCTTGGTGTCGGCTGCCGTAGTGGTGCTCATGCTGCCTCATCTCCTTTCTGCTGGTGGTGTGTGGTGTCTTGCCTGGTACGTGTGGCCGGCTCATCCGGCGTGCGCTCGCAACCCACGAGCCCGGTGGCCGCCAGATTGGCGCGCATACGGGCGAGGTCGTCCATGAACCGTTCCTGCTCGTCCGGGGTGAATCCAGTGAACAGCGTCGTCTCCAACTGGTGTGCGGCGCGCATGACCTCCACAACAAGGTCGGACGCAGTGGGCGTGAGCTCGATCTTGCGCACGCGCGCATCCCAACCGACGGCGGAACGCGTGATCAGCCCCTTCTTTTCCATGAGTCCGAGCACGCGTGACGCGGTGGAGCGGGTGATCGAGAACGCCCGTTCGATGTCGTATTGGAACACATCCGAGTCACGGTGTTCGTGCAAATACAGCACGATGGGCATATTGGCGCCCGACATTCTGGAATCCGGCGGCACGATGCCATTCCAATACCGGCCGATGAGATTGTGGAGCACCTTGATTTCGAGGCTCGGGCGCAGCATGTCCGGCGAATCCACACCTTGCACCTGGTCCATGCGCGCTCTCCTCTTTCCGTGATATTTCGACGCGGGCATATTGCGATGCCACAACGTCGTTACTGCAACAAAACACTATAGATTGTTCTGTATACAACAGTTGCAGATACAACTAGAATATGCCGACAGTGAACCGCGTGCAACAATCACGCGCGCCAGCGCCTCCACATATGCAAGCGATCCGCGCCCTGCAGCACGCAGGTCGCGGATCGCGCACATGATGGGCCAGTGGCTACTGCCGACCCGTCACATCAGTGGATTCACTTGACTTCGTTTTCGGAAACGAAGGTCAGGAAGTCGTCGGCCTGCGTGCGCAGCGCCTCCTGATCGGCCCCGGTCATCGCCCAGTCGCCGGTCTCAACAGCCTCGTCCGGAACGGACAGGCCGACCTCGACCGGGAAGAGGCGCATGCCGGCGTCCTCCAGCAGATCGCCGACCATGATGCGCGGATGCAGCTCTTCGAAACCGCCGACACCGGAAATCGCGACCGGCTTCTGGTCGAGGACGTTCTTGCCCTCTTCATCCTTCGTGGACGGCAGCGACAGCCAGTCGAACAGGTTGCGCAGCGAATCCGGGATCTCCTTCTTGTACTCGGAGACGACGACCCACACGGCATCCGCATTGCCCAGCTTGTCGCGTACGGCGAGCGCGGCTTCCGGAAGCGGATACTCCGGGGCTTCGCCGGCAAGCGGCAGGTCCTCGTAGTCAATGGTGATCGCTTCAGCACGGTCACCGACAATGTTCATGATCTCCTTCGCGAGGTCCGCTTCGAACGAACCGTCGGTGAGCGAAGTCTCAACAAATGCAATAGTCGGCTTGTCTGCCATGTTTCCTCCTTGCGCCCCCGGCCGGTGGCATGGTGGTCATGCACGGCCCGCTGAGCTGTGAACTGCTATCCATCATGGTGTGTCCGCGCGCGGCGCACCCGGAAATAGCCACAAGTGAACAAAGTGCGAGATTGCGCGCAATGGTATGCGCGGGCGATCCACAGGCCCGGCGATACTGGTGGGCGTGGCACGAACCCCATCCGCAGACTCCCCCTACGCGCGCGGCACGCGCAGCTACACCATGTCGCGCATCCGCGGCAAAGACACGTCGATCGAGAAAACCGTGCGCTCCTACCTGTTCGCGCGCGGGTTCAGATTCCGCAAAAACGACAAGCGGTACCCCGGGCACCCCGACATCGTGCTGCCCAAGTACCGCACGATCGTGTTTGTGAACGGCTGTTTCTGGCACATGCACGAGGGGTGCGAATCGTTCCACATGCCGAAGTCGAATGTGGAGTTCTGGACGGCGAAGCTCACGCGCAACCGAGACCGCGACCGCCGGCAGCACGAACAACTGCGGCAGATGGGGTGGCGCGTGATCGACGTGTGGGAATGCGAGCTGCGCGGCGATGCACGCGAACCGCGGCTCGAGCGGCTTGCACGGGAGATTGCGGAAGGCACAGACGTGGACGACAATGCGCGCGATGACGAAAATCAGCCCTGAGCCTCCTTGCCCAAACGCCATATGCCATACAATCGACGAATAGGTGCGCCGCCGCGATGCGCACCGACAGATCAATGTGCTTGACGTCGATATGGTGAGGAGCGGCACGATGTGGAAGAAATCAATCCAAGTGGGACTTGCCTATGTGGGCATCATCGTAGGTGCGGGTTTGTCTTCCGGGCAGGACCTGATGCAGTACTTCATCAGTTTCGGCAAGATGGGGCTTGTCGGGGTGGTGCTCCTTGCCGTGCTCAACATCATCTTCGGCAGGATCATCATCGCGCTCGGCTGTTTCTACCAGTCGAACAGCCATGATGAAGTGCTGGAGCAGATCGCGACCCCGTTCACGAAACGCGTTTTGGATGCATCCCTGGTGATCTCCGGATTCGTCATCGGATTCGTGATGCTCGCCGGAGCCGGGTCGAACCTCCAACAACAGTTCGGCATCCCCTCTTGGCTGGGGGCATTGCTGTGCGCCGGCCTCATCATCGGCATGAGCTTCCTCGATTTCGACAGGATCACCAAAGTACTGGGCGTATTCACACCGATCATCATCCTCATGATCGTCGGCATCACCGCATGGACATTCATCGGCAAGTCCTATGACTATGCGCGCATGGACGCCATAGCGCAGACCCTCCCCTCGCCGATGCCCAATGTTTGGCTTTCGGTGATCAACTATTACGCATTGTGCGCCATGACCGGAGTCTCCATGGCGTTTGTCCTTGGCGGGTCCCTGATACGCATCCGTGTGGCGAAGCGGGCGGGTGTCATCGGCGGAGCGCTCGTCGGAATCATCATCGTGTGTGCGACCTGCACCCTGTTCGCGCGCATCAACGTGGTGAAGGACTCAGACATCCCTATGCTCGAACTGGTGCAACGTGTGTCACCGGTGCTGGCGATCGTCTATGCATTGATCATTTTCGCGCTGATTTTCAACACAGCCTTCAGCCTCTACTATTCGATGGCCAGACGTGTTGCGGGGACCAGCAAAAAGAAGCTGGTCATGACGGTATCCGCCTTGGTGGCAGCGGGATACATGCTGAGTTTCTTCGGGTTCAAACAGCTGATTTCGGTTATGTACCCGATCTTGGGATACCTCGGCATTGTGATGCTCGTCGTCCTCCTGTACGGATGGCTGTCGAACCTGCGGGCCATCCAACGCGAACAGCGGACCCGTACGAAGATGATTCGCATCATGCACAGGAAATTCGACGAAGACACCCCATACACCGAACAGGACAGGGCCGCATACGACGAACTGGGGCAACAATCCGTGGTGGATACGGAAACCATCAAACAGGGCATTCACGATACCGTGAAACAGGAGCACGAGAACAACTCGTGAGCATGGCTCCTAGCGCATGGACCACAGGATCCAGTCGATATGCCGAGGCATCCAGCCGAATGTTGACGTGTTTGTGCGGCATGGGCCGCGCAACCCGAATCCGGTTGTTCGCCACACGTCCGAACTATGCGCGCGGCCGCAGGATGCTGTCATGGTGGATTTTCTCATAGGACAGTATCGCGGCGCCCTGCAGACAGAAGATCACGATGCAAACGATCTGGATGATGTGGAAGTCCACAGCCAGATCGGTGCGGGGAATCTGGAAAGCGTACACGCTCATGATCGCATCGGACAGCCACAGCCCAATGCGTTCCGGAAGTCGTCTCATGGAACGCATTGTAGGAATCCACCATCGGGGTTTCAGCGTTCGCCGAACATGGGATGTTCGGAGGAGCGCGTGTTGGTGCCGCCTACCTTGAGTTGGGTATGCAGTGTACGTACTATATAGCCCGTACGACTCGCTCTCGTTGGACGGGCGACGACCTCGGGTACCGTGACAATCGCCCATATGCCGGCACTGAGGCCATCTTGATCCGGGTGGCCTTTCGTCCCTCTTCACGTAGCACCCCTTCGATTCGTTTCCAGATACCAATCTACCGGGTGTTGTGTTCTATTTAGAGCACTGGATAGAGAAGTATCCCCCACAGTCGTTTACAATATTCAATACCATGGTGAAGGAAATGCTGGCATGAAAACGCAAGGGCTTGATGTCTTCTATGACAGCGACTTCGAGCAGTTCCTCGCCGAGGACCACGATGCGGCGACACTGAAAAAAGACACAGATGACGCATTGAGGACCTATTGCAGCATGTTCCATGAACCATTTTTCAACATAGAGGACACCTCTATCAACGTCTCCGACGAAGAGCTGTACCGATGGGTCAGCTGGTGCATCTTCTACGGGCGGTCAAAAGACGAGTATCCACTCGCGAACAGGGAGACCCCGGCCAGCGCAGACGATCCTGATGCCCTTGACGACCCTGACGACCTTCTATTGGCCGATTTTGCGCAGATTCTTGAAGAAGCCAAGGCGTACGAACATGCTGACATGCTCGACAACATCGCCATTGCCGGTGAATTTGCCATAGGTTTCGACTTTGCGATGCTTTCCTGCCGAGAACTCGGTATTACTCCACCTACTCAGCTGCTCCAGTCCATGATGGGTTCTCCACGGTGTGAAAAAGGTTCGCATGCCTACGAAATCGGCAACACCCTGCTCAGGAAGGCAAAAGCCACTGATGCAGACAATGAGCCACCTGAGACGGTAGTGCGTGGCTGAGTCTAGCCGCGGAACACCGTCGGAGCGGCTCAAAATAGCAGTAGGTGGCTAAGGTCAGTCACGGGAGTCCAATAACTGCGTCCCCCATGGCTGTCAATGTCTGGACATCGACACCAACAACCGTGTAGGTGACATAAACGGCGAATTCGCGTTGACCGTGGCACCACCGCCGCTACGGGTAGTGCCCCTCCCGCTACGGGTAGTAGTTCCTCGGGCAATTCCCACCTACAATCGTTGAAATATGGCGGATCATAGTGACGAGCGCGCCAGAAAAGCACTACCCGTAGTAGAAAGAACACTACCCGTAGCAAAAACAGACACTGTTGCCATCCCAGAAGGCAGTAACAGACGGTAAGAGTGGCGGGTGCATTTTTGAACCGGACCAGCCAATTAAGGCATTACGCGAAAACGGCGAAAGAAGCGGTTCCCAAGAGCCAATAACGGGTTCGGAGGAAACCGCTCAATACGACTCTACCTCAATCAATGGGGCCTAGACTAGCAAAAGAGCACAATCGTTAATCACACGGTTTTTCGAATCGTCCTTACGCAGGCGAGGCCCACTAGCGACTGCCACGCCAAAACACATAGTGGTTTTGCGACTCGTGCAATGAAATAGAAATAATGAAATAATGAAATAATGAAATAATGAGTATCAAGGCAACGGAAAGATCACACAAATTCACCTTCATGCCAAGCCAACTGCAGCCAGTGACCGACGAGCAAGAATTGGCGGCTATATATCGTCGCACCGGAGTGTACCCATACCCCAAAGCCAAGCAAGAATGGATTACCCAAGAAGTCAAGCGACTTCAGGAATCGGACGAGTATTTCGATACTGAGCAACTAGCAAAACAATACGACGCTCTAAAAGCTGACGGGAAGCTATAAATAAACTCATATGCTATTAGCGCTTATCTCCATTGAGTAAAAGGGGTAGGAAGACATCCGGCACAATCCACGTTTGAGCCCCTATCTAAACCATCTTAGACGTCTTGGCCGCTTCCTACACATGTGGAATCAACCAATCCAATCCGTTAGTCCCATGTCATGCTATGGCACGGCTTTTCTTCATGAGATCGCGGTATGCCTCAAGCGCATAGCCATCTTCTGGATCAAGTTCTCTACCGGTCTGAGCGAGCATATCAGGCGGCACATCAATGCCATCTTCCCTCGCATAAAAGATGCCGGTACCCAATGCAATCGTCGGCTCACCTGAATCCAAATCCTGCAATACATCAACTGCATGTTCATGATTGACGCGGTCTATACGACGCGCATATTCCCCCACGAGCTCCACTAACGATGAGGTGGAATCATGATAACTGTTTGCCATCCAGCCTCCTCACTATATACGCATTCAGAAACATGTCACGGAAATCTATTGATGGACCAACAATCAATCATGCGTGGTCGTACTGAGAATAGAATAAACACATGGACACAATGCGCGAGGATCGATTCACGTTCATGCCCGAAGAGGGGCAGGCAATTACGGACCCAGACGAACTCGATTTGATATATAAAAAGACCGGAGTATATCCATTGCCACCCCAAGAACAGGTTTGGATCAGCGAGGAGGGCTGCCGTCGATGGGCTGACGGCGACTTTGTGTCGACCGACGAGTTGAGAGCCGAATATCACAAGCGCAAGGCACAGGGGAAAATCTGAACATCGACACTCGTACTGCGCCCTGAAAAGCCGGCTATAGGTCTATTAATCGGTTTGCGCTGATTTAGCGCTAGCAGGTGTTGCGTGGACAGTAATAAGTGCGCAGGTGGCGTTCACAAGAGATTTCGGACAGTTGCCATGCCCAAATGTCGCAAATATCGATGCTGCCACGTTATTTCGGACAGTTACCAGTCATATCTGTCTTAAATATCACTGTGGCCACGTGATTTTGGACAATTACAGACAGTCGTCATGCTCAGCGGCTCCGGACATGACTTTCGTCAGGGGCACTCAGGGATTCGTCATGCAGCAGCGCGAAACGCGGTTATGGACTGGGAACCTAAATAACACCCCAACACACTTACTGCCGCAACGCCAAACCCGCAACATAATCAACACATTTTGACCTATAGGCCGGATTCCTGGAGTTGATAGCTGGACGCATCACGACGCAATGGACGTCTCCGCTTTTGCGAGTAGTTCATGACCAATCACATCGGCATAGGAGTCTTCCTCACACCACGGCGAATCCAGCGCCGCGTGAATCAATCGTGTGTCTGGAATCAGACCACGATCCTTGAACGCTAGCATCGCGTAGTCGAAACCACCAGCATATTCACCAGCATCAGCTGCACTTTGCAGCATATCCGCATCTGCATGGGCCTTCCCATCCAAGAGGACCTGGATGAGGTCCTGCAGAAGCAGATCAGTCGAATTTGGTTGCCTACTCATTGCTCGATTGTACGGCGGCTGATTGATTCAGACTGGTAGAATGCCCTTATGTCGATCAGCGAGGAACGATCAAGGCGATACACGTTTGAGCCTGACCAGCTCACACCGGTCACGAATCCAGAAGAACTCAAGCGTATCCACGAGAAGACTGGTGTGCGCCCACTGCCAGATGACGAGCAGGCATGGATCGCCGAGCAGTGGAAACTGAGATTCGACACAGACCCCGAACTGTCCACATTCAAACTGAGCGACGAATACCGACAACTCAAAGCCCAAGGCAAGATCTGAGATACATGCGAGAAGCAGATTGAAGGCATTATGAGGTACGAATCGATAATCGGTGCGGTGTTCGCGCTCAGCACGGCCGCGAGTGCATGGTTCGCATGGCCACCGTTGGTCACGTTCGGTTGCGCGATCATCGCCGCGGCGTTCTCGCTGCTGGGTCGTGCGAAGCGTGATTGAGCCGCATCTGGGAGCAAAACAGGTTGGCGAGCGTTTGAGATCACGAGCGGTGGCCTATTCAACCTGAGGCCGCCGGAGCCGGATGCGATAATCGGCCGCATGCGCGGCTAGAAGGCGGAGAGATTGACACGTGGAACTCCGCAGTCCTGGCTGTGGCGTGGTGGAGGTCGTCCGCGCAAACAGGCCGGCGGTTAACCATGCCGTTACACGACCCACATGGGTTTGTACAGCAGGAGATTCTCCCTCATATCCTTGGTGAGCACGAATCATCCCGTGCTTGCAGAATAAGCGAACAGACATCTGCCTCTTCAGTTCTATGCAAAAGGCCTCATAATAGGAGGCTTTGCATTGCTTCATTGATTCATGAGTGGATATTCTTCCTTTAATTTCCCGTAGAAGATACACCAGCAGACCCACTGGTACAGTTCTTCATCAGAAACGTCGACGGACGTGTCCTCTATATTGAGGAACGGTTCATAAAACATGCCGTGGTACATTATCGACGCGTTCCCAATGGCATTTTGTAATGTTGTCTCATCTAATGTTGTCTCATCACAGCCATCGGCGAGAAACTGTTCAAAGCTACCAGCACAAGCAGCATCGAGTCTAAGGTTTTTCATGCTAGCACTTCCTTCATCATGGTATTAATCATCATCCCCGCGCATGCGGGGCAAACCAACATGTGACGCGTAGCGGCGCATTCCATCTCCCACGGTATGCTCGGCTGCGTTCAGTGATAGACATGATGGTCATTGATTAACCATGATAAAAGCATTACGATGACAGGTGGTATGTGGGATAATTGGGTCACATATATGTGAAGGAATCCGATGTTGAAATGGTGCGTGCAGCGAAGGCCGCACGCAATACGCGCAATCTTGCGCTTGCCCTCCATTCCGCTGAGATGGAGGGTGGTCACGTGTCGGATGTGTTCCTGCATGAGGCGCGTGATTACGCGAATGGGTTGATTGACGCCGCGACGTTGGGCCGTCGTGTACGTGCCCGGTACGGTCTGGACGAGAGATAATACATACCGCGATGAGCGAACCGGTGTTCGATCCGTATCTTGTTTCTGGTACGGATTTACTGCGCAATCTTGCCGGTGCGCACACGCAACGGGAATTGGCGGAGATCGAGCATTCGCTTGTCACGGCGAGGCACCGTAGCTGATGGATGATCTTCCTGTCCCAGATGGCACGGTAGCGCAGTTGCGTTCCATCCACAGGTTCCTATCCCAGGACGTATATGACTGGCCAGGGAGATCAGATCATACTCAAAATCGGCCACGCCTTTCCCGCCAAGAGTGATTACATCCACATGATGTCAATCGCCCATCCATGTATGCAGCACATCACTCATAGCGACAATGACACCATTTCCACCGGGTATGCATGCACATGAATATCCAGTACAGCGAACACACGTCGAGCCTCGCTCAGACTCGCCAAACCACTATCGCGCAGCGAGTACGCAGCCTGAATGCTGACATGCGCATCCTTCGCCAGCTGCTCCATACTCAGGTGCCGGTCATCCACCGCCTCACGCACACGGCGTGCGACAGCTTGCGGAGTTGGCAGATAATCCACATGCACCACTGGACGATGTACTGCATCAGCATATGCCGTCACATCATTGTATTGGCTCAAATCCAACGTCGTGTACATGTCAGCGCACCCTCCGCGAATATGATAGTACGCAACTTTTCGTGATTCATCTTCGATGCTAGAGCCGTATGAGCTGTCCGCGCAGTAACCAGTACTCGGGACTCTTCGCCTGTGTGCCATGTCGTTGGAACAACATGCAATACTGCAGACCTTGATCTTGGAGCCGCCGACACAATTCCGCATACAGGGTTGCCGTTGAATCGGCCAAAGAGTCCTGATCAAGATGGAGAGCATTCTCACCAACATAAGCCAACGCATAGGAACGCATGATGGAACGATACTTCGCAAGCGTCCAAGGTTTTTCTGTCAATGGAAGGACGACATGCCAGCGGGGACCACCACCGGAATCATGACGGATGAAACCAGCCGTCGGACTTGTCTCGTAGTGCACTGATCGATATACAGAGCAATTCGAGAAACCGAGCAATGCACACCAAGCGCGAGCATTATCAGTCCTAGAAGGTACTTTCAGCCCAGTGGGCGTATGGCTATCTTCCGTGCCTGCAAGTTCGTCAACATTCGTCAATCCAAAAAGTCCCGAGTGCACTTTCTCTGCGGTACGTGCAGTTACAATCGAGGCGAGTTTGAGCAATCGCATCGTCACAAACTCATTTCCCCTGTTGCGCGGAGTCATCTCCCATAGGCTGGCTCCGAATTTCTGCTGAATTTCAGGCGTGGCTTTGGTTCGATTCAAAGACCAATATGATGGTTCTCCCAACGCTCCGATATAACGTTCATCCAAAGTCGTCTGCAATGAATCAATAGCATCACGTCGATCTCGTTCGAGCGCTACCCATTCCTCACGACCGGCTACCGTACCGATGCGAGGGCTGAGCGTAGCTACAGTTTTCCCTTTACCTGCATAAGAGCCACGTGCATTAAGCCACTGCGACTTATTCCAACGTTCGGCATGGGCACGCACGATATGAGCGCATTCCATCTCGGTTATTTCGTCATTTGTCTCCACCATCAGGGTGTGCCGGCCGCTCCACCACAATCTACAAATGCGGTCTTCCGCGGCATCTTCAAGTATGGACGCCAACCCAAAACCAAGCATGTGTGAAAACGCATCATCGTAATCGGCAGGAATTCGCAGAACGCTCATTGATCATCGTCCTTCCATGGATATCGTCACATCAGCGGCACGAAGCAAAGTTTCCAGAAAAGCGATGCCCCACAATCCGTAACGCTCATTCGTTCGTTCCATGATGCTCTGCCAGTATCCTGCATCAAATAACTCTTCTGCTGCGGAGCGGATGGCATGTATGGTCTGGGAGCCATCGCCATTCTCTTCGGAAACGGTCTGGATGATTGCATCTGGTATGACCTGTTGAGCATTCATCGGAAACATGGAACGTCCATGACCATGAGATGTCCCCGCAAGTCTAGTCACCAATTCCTTGTCATGAGCCTGCAAAGATTCTGAGTCAAGAGCCCAGCATTCAGCGGCTGAACGTTGTTCATGCCGCCATCCTTCGAGCCTCAACTCGATGCGCTTGGCACGTTCCCAAGATGAGGAACGATACATACTTTTGGCCAATGGCTCGGCTGGCGCATTGGGCATGCGATACCGTAGCAATGTTTGGAAACGCGGATCTTTCTTCCCGTCATCATGGTGTAATCCGGCAGTTCGTATATCAGCAACAAGTCGGAAATCAAAGCCCAGCTTTGCGGCGAATAGCTCTGCGCGTGACCCTACGGATTCCTGATGGCTTCCCGGACCATCAAGCAGCACAGGACCTTGGCGATTAAAACGCCCAATTTCCTGCAACTGGTCTCCATCTGCTGCATCCGAGGACTGCAGCACTATGAATACTGAAGAATCACTTGAATCACCGTCGATGAATCCATCTACGAATGCGATACTAAACCCGTGATTATTAATCGCACAGGAATTCAACGCCTCTCGCAGATTTGGATACTTCGAGACATCAATCCCCTGATACTCGGCTTCAACAGTCTCATCAGTATCAGTTTCTGCGCGAAGCACCTCAGACAGTTCCTCATATAGCGCAGGTTGTTTCTCTCTATTCGCATGAAGGACAGCTATCGATTGCTGACATTTGTTGAATACATCCCCCGGCGACGTTATTTCGCCCTGAAGCTTTTTTGAATGTTTATCGTCCTTGCTAAAGGGATCGAGCATGGGAATCCCCTCAGAAAACACTCTGGCTCCGTCATCGACAATGAGCACATCTCCCGAGCGCAAGGTTGGATCTGAATCTGCCCGCTCATCTAAAAGATGTACGGCATTACCATTCTCACTTGAATTCGTGCGCATGATGAATACTCGGTGCCCCTTTAACTTGTTTTGTAGAGCATCCAGCATTGCATATGATGTTACCGGAAATAATTCATGCGAATCCGGAGGCGCGGCTGCCAACAGTCGCTGAGCGAGAAAATCATCCTGCGGAAGCGTACGGATAACTACTGCAACATCTGGCGTGACTCGATCAGCTAAGTCATCCCTTAACCACAAGTCAATATCCGCAGGATACGGGCGCCCTGCCGCTCTATGCTCAGCAAATACATCTTCGCTGGTATGGGATAGATTCTCAACATCCCACCATTCCAACCGCTGAAGTACCATACGTTCCAATTGCGCAGGAGCAGGCGGTTGAAGAACAGATGACCATGCCGTTAGTCCCTCCACAGGTAGCGATTCCAGCCACATCTGAGCAGCTGTTAGGTCTTCCTCCGCATACGGACCACGAATCTTTCCACTGTTCTGACAGCATACGACAACTGGCCCTTCTGGTCGCATTCCTCGTCGATTCACTCGACCAGCACGTTGCACGAGAGATGCGGCCGGAGCCAACTCACTAATCATTCCACTGAAGTCAGCGTCAATACCTGCCTCAAGTGTCTGCGTAGCAACAACGAATTTCAGTCCTGTCTGTGCAATCGCAGACTCGTCACCTCGAATTGCATCATAAATAGGTTCTGTTGAGCCCAATCGTTGCACGAATTGGTCTCGCTCATAATCACGCATAGGGCCCACGAATGCACGAACTGCATTGCCACCGGCATCCTTCCCCAATGCTTCCCTGAGCCTCTTAACTACTTCGCTGGCACGCGGAACCGTGTTGACGAAACATACGACCACCCCACCAAGGCGCTCCTGCAATGCAATGCTTTCCTTAGCCATGCAGGGGGCGATCTGCTTGTCATCAACTGAAAGAACTTGTATAGGGCGCGGCGTCCGCAATCTCCTGCGTAGCTCTAAATCGACTTTGAAATCAGTTTCCTCCACACCGCAGATGCTCTGCCCATCTTGCAGATTGGATATATTCTCCTCTGGAGGGGTGGCTGTTGTCACAACAACTTGGAGAGGAGAGACCGGCAATGGCTCACCTTGGCGAATACAGGCTTCAATTCTTGGAATCTGCTGAGCGGTGTAGGCGAATTGTCTACTCAGCTGCGCTTCATCCACTACGATGACTGCATCATAGGCAAGCAATGCAGCCTCCATAGGTTTTGCTGCGTCGCTGACACCATATCCGCTGAATAACAGTCGGCTGCCAATCATGTCAGGAGTACCACACAGTATCTGGCATTCGAGCGGTTTATACCGCCAAGCGCGCATATCAGCCTTATCATCAAGACCTCCACGCAAGCGTTGCGCAGAGCAGACGACCTTACCCTGTTCCTGACACTGGAAAGCCAGCTGGTCAAACGTCCACCGTCGATCCATTAGTTCCGAATACTGTCTCGCATACAGACCGACTGCAATGAGCTTAAGAATCTCAGATTCCGTTTCATCGTCTACTGACACAACATTGTTGATGTGAGCGCATGCGGCCGAGGCTTCCAAATACTGATCATCCACGATGCCACGTCGATTGACTGTCACTGCCATACGTCGTGGAAGGGCATCCAATGACAGGCTTTTCAGCAAACGATTCAGTTCATTTGGCAGCGGAACATCATCCAATGCAGTGAGCCCTGCCAATGCATTAACAAAAAGGTGCACGTCGATGACGGCAGTCTTTCCAGAACCGGTCGGCGCGGATATCAGCTTCATCCACTGTCCGTTATTGACGACTTCACGCATCAAACGCGTCTGCCATAAATACGGCTTACGCCCCTGATGCAGCGATTCCACGAAAAGATCATACAGTTCTATGAGCATCTCGTTTGGGGTTGTTGCATTCATCTCCATTTCGGTTGCCCCTTCGTTGTGAAACAGCTTTCGGGGCAATCCATAGGAATGAGTAAACCTCCACCAAAGTGCCTACTTTGCCCGATAGCGAGAATCTCGTCTTCGATCACATTCTCAAATGCAATCAAACCGGTAGATGCTGTAATCATGAAGCCCTCACGCATTCTGTGCACATAATCTCCCATATCTGGGCGAGCCACACTACGCGCCGCAAGAATACGTACAAAAGAATCTTCTGCAATCACTGCATCAATGAGATCCCAGTACTTACCCCTGCCACTTTTTTCGGCAATTTGACCACGGAACACGTTTCGAAATACGTGCCCTATGGAAACCGCAAGATTGCATTTCGCGGTCCACGACCTGCGTTGTCCGGCGGGGCTTTTTTCGGCTTGTGTTTCATTGACCGAAAATGGCATAGGTGACCATATTCGACGCATACCATCCCGTGGCTTACTCCACAGATGCACCCCTTCTCCAGGGATTGGATTCCCTAATCGGAGTGCAGGCTTGCTGTGTGAATAGTATATTCTGGAGTTGGCCAACGAACGCACTAGCGTACCCAATTTCCGCAATGCCCCAGCATCCATTTCGCTGGGAATCATCAAAATGAAGGCAGGAAGAGACTCTGCGATTCTCTGGTCTGCAATCAACGACGCATAATCTTTCCGCAGAACTTGAATGGCGATGTTATTCGCTGGACGTTTAACCATAGAATCGGTGGACCACCGGCCGGTCAGATATGGACTAACATCCGTACCCCAACGTCGCACTAATAAGCGGTGCAACGCCACACACCATGCAGTCAATTCATCATCCCGAGGATTCCACGCCGAAGCATTGGACTCCACGCGCGCGGGAATGATAATCATACGAGTCCATGGCAGCTGTACTACCAACTTGGCTTGTTTCTGAGAGCTGTAGGTACTGTGATGTACACATTGCAATCTTTTCTCAGATCTGACTTCTGTGTCTTTTTTTGTGGATGAATCCTTCGGAATCTTAGAGGCTGGATGTGGATTAGCCTGAGCATAATGCTCCATCAGCTCCTGATGAAGCCCCGGCGCAGGGCAAGGCAATTCGCGCGCACGCTCGACTTCCATCAATGATTGTGATTCCGGACGCAGCATATACGAATCAGGAAGGGGGAAATCAAATCCCTCCTCGACAGTAATACGTACAGGACTTCCAGCGCCACCCAAGAATGGAATCTCCCAACACAAATCTGCAATTGTACTGCGCTCTTCGTCGTCCGGGCCATTTCTCCACTCGAGGATCATATCCCCTTGTTCATCAGTGCGGTACATCACAGCTGACCGGGCCTGCTCCGCTTTGGGAGCTTTGTCTGCTTTACGCCTATAAGCAATGGCATTATGGGAGGTTGGAGATTGTGAGACTATCTCCGGAAAACGAATCGCTTCCGGCGGATTCGATTCCAACCATTCGAGTGCTGCGTTCAAACGTTTGTCAAGCATACCCTGTGAATTTTCAGATGAAAAAACGGTATGTGCGGCTGATACCATTGCCTGATATAAACGCATGGGAGTTGGAAAAGATTCCTTCTCCCCATATTCGCTTGCTCCTTGATAGGAAGCAAGAAGGAAGTGGATACAAATCGCGAACGTCATAGCGCCATCTTCCGGTTATCATTTATCATCGTCGTCAGCAGCGCTTGCAGATTCAATCACTGCAGGGTCGCCTTGCACAGTGATAATTTGCCCATGCCAATCAATGCCTGCCTTTTTCTGAGCTTGTGCATATGCCTGAGCCAACAGCTCATCGGCGTCTTCCAGCGTAAGCATCTCCAAATCATCATGTTTACCGCCACGATGATCCAGAACGGTTTTCGGCTCATCAGCTTCCACAAGGAAGCAGTTTTCCCGTAGATGCAATTCTGCATTGCTTCCAACCATTGCATTGATCAACGCTGCAGCCAGCAGTACGCGGATCGCTTCATCACCCTCTGGCCCTTTACCGAAGTGCATAGCTCGGAGCATGGAGAAACTCAGGACATGTGTGCGCGTAATACTACGAACTGCGATACCATCAAGAGCATTTGCATCGGTTGACGGGGGAATCGCACCAATGACAATAGTTGAGCCATCCCCGCTACTCGCGAATTTGCTGAGCTTCTTGTCATTCATTGTTCCTTTAATGCGCTCAGCAATTTTCTTGGCTTCATTTTTGGTTAGATGCACTCCGGCTGCAACTGGATCAATACGCGCGCCTGCACGATGAATTGGAGACTCATGCGTCTGATCAGCAAGCACCGCATAAATCTCACCGTTGAAGCTGGCGGGAATACGCAGTTGGTTCTTGTTTCGTGTTGAGTCCCAGCACCCAAACATCACTGTCACTGGTGAGATCGCCAGCATTGCAGACAAATCTTCCAAGGAGGAGTTTCGTGCCGCCATGTAGTTGGCTTTGTCGGATTCACTGAATTCAGCAATGCGAATATGCGCGTCCACCGCACGATGGGGCAATTGCACATCATCGAAATACCTGACGCTGCTTTCGTCTCCTGGGATCATCTCATACCGTACACGTACTTGGGGCATCCTACTGAAAATTGGATGCCCAGCTTCAATCGCTCGGCTGATGTAGTCTTCCAAACGATTGGCTTGTGACGTTCTAGAATCAATGAGCACAGTATCAACACACTCATCATTTACCCAGCGCTTCTCATACACATACGTCGTTCCATTGCCAGCGGTATATTTTGCAGGAGCTACGATGCCATCCATACCTGCTGCCGGCGCGAGTGACGTTACTTCCGTCAGCGCATTCGAGCCCCCTATTTTTGCCGCTTCATTCAAGTCTTGTAATGTGAGTTTGCGCATCATTGCCCTTCTCTCTATATGTTACGGTGAGAAATAACCTTTGCCATATCGTATCATCACTATATAACAACATCAAATCAACACATCGTTTTATCAAATGCAAAGAAGCTCTGGGGCATTTAACAGCCCCAGAGATGTGAAGAATCTGAGACATATTCGTCACCGCAACATACCTCAATGAAGCTCCGGAGATTTGCCCGACAAGGCGGCAGCGTGTTGTTGTACACGCAAACCATTACCACAGACATCCGCAATAACACTTCGGAGAAAGCACCATCATACATCCTGACACACATCGACATAGGCAATTATGTGAGAGGCTCACGAATCCAGCAAATCCAACAGCTACATATGCACACCGGTACAACTCAAAATCCCGACATTCTCGTTTCCTCTAATCGTTTTTCACACCAAACCAGCACTCAAATCACTGTCGGCACTCTCACATCTTCATAGTTTCGCGATCCTATAAAAACAATCGACTCAGAAGCCTTCGCATCATCCAGCCGAGCTATAACCACCGAATCTTCTGCACCATTGATTAACGTATGAAGTCGCTCTTCCATCCTCACAAGTCTTACCTCCCGCATTTCCATGAGAAAAACGCTGTACTGCAACCTATTCCCATAACTCTGCAACAGCTTGGCAACACGAATCCTTCGAGAATCATCCTTGATGTCATAAGCAACGATATACCGCTGCATCAAATTATTCATATAATCCCCCCATTAACGCACTCGTATTCCCCGATAACACTCAAGGCTCCCCTCCAATCGCCCCAGCACCATGCGTGCCTGGATCTCCACAATCCTGCGCCATGATGCCCGATATGCATAAACCGGATGCTTCAATTCTGTTGCCATCCGTCGTTCATACGCACCGATCAGAGTCTTACGAGTCTCATCACGTAACCGCACAGAGCCCATCACATTAGCGAATCCATTTCGCTTGATTTCCCCATTGTTCACAACCGTCTGCACAACGGAATCCGCAATGGGCGCACGAAATTCCTCCATAAGATCGAGGGCAAGAGCCGGTTTATTACGTTTACTACTGTGCAGAAAACCTGCATGTGCATCAAGTCCACAAGATACAATCGCGCGAATACAATCGCTCAACAAAAGAGAGTAGGTGTAATCCAGTAATGCGTTAAGAGGGTCAGGCGCAGGGTGTCGCATTTGTTCTGACCATGGCCACTCATTTCGCTTATTCACACTGATAAGATGATGAAATTGCGAAAAGTACAACGCAGCAGCTTGCCCCTCCAAACCTAGAATATCCTGTATACGATTGGCATTCACCACTGATTTCTCTATATGTTTCATATCAAACAAAACATTGTTGTTTTTATCGGACCGTCGGAGCAATACTATTTGATTGTGAATTTTTGCCGATATGAACTCACGAGCAAGATCCAGTCGCCCTTCGTGCGAAGCGACATGTTGAGCGACACGAGTCTCTCCATTGGGCCCATAGGAAGAAACCGACCAACCCATCAGTCGACCTGTTCCACTGCACCAGAGAATAGGGATATTACGCCACATCAGCTCTCTCATCAAACCACTTGATACATCTACATTCCCGTGTATCTGGAGAGCCTGAATCGAATCCAGGGGAACCGAGGTGATTTCATCACCATTTTTGGAGACATGCATACGTCCTGACTTCAAGTAGGCACGTGCGCCAGGCGTCGCTAGATGAGTAACCGCATGATCCGGCACTTTCACCATAATACGATGTTCCGGAATGTTATGCGCGCGTTCTTCAGGTAGACAGATACCTGCATGCGAGCAACGCATGCACCGCGGATCATCCTCAAAAGGCAATGGAGCTGTTTCACACTCAATAAGCTTACGAACCTCCTGCACGGAACCGTAAGCCTCCTCGTAATCGGATTTTCTTAGTTCAACAGGAACAATCCGATGGTGCGAGGTAAAGAATATTTCAGTCCCATCTACTCGATAACCCATATCCTCCATGCATGCAGCCTGCAAGGCGAGCTGTATACGCATGGCATGTGTCACATCCATACTCCTACGCACAGGTGTAGCTTTATATTCACGGATAATCACACCGTTGTCTTCATTCAACCGGACCGCATCTAATCGCCCCGACAGTCCCCACCCCTGATGATTCACATTAACTGCCCTATAGTCAGTATCCCCGCGGCCACCGTTGGCGTCATCCACTGCACGATGGTCATGAAAACCGCGCTCCATCTGTAACGACTCAATCTTCTCACCTTGGATTTCTAACCATGCCCTTCGTGGACAAAAGATAAAGTCACATATGAGACTAATTGGTAATGTATCTTCCAACCCTTCACCTCGCTTCATTGCGTTATTCTCAGCATACTTCATTTTTGCTTAGATAAAAATCAGAGTGCTTTGAATCATGTCGAAAGTAAAAAACAAGAAAAGTCAGAGCAAAGATTTCTAAGACGATCAACTGACTATAAGTTCAGGTGTCCGATGCCTAATTTTCCGCGAGTCTCCGAAGCCGAAACTTCGAAGATGACCTCGGCTTTACCCTCCAATATCCTACTTGAATATCTCCTCAATGAGGCTCCGAAGCCGAGACTTCAGAGATTCGCCGGGATCTCGGTGTCCACGGTCTTCGCGAACACTCCTCAATGAAGCTCCGAAGCCGAGACTTCGGAGATTGTGTCTGTGCCATGCGGGCCGCGTCCTCGGGCCGTCCTCAATGAAGCTCCGAAGCCGAGCTCCACGAGCTTGCGGTAGCCCTTTCCTCAATGAAGCTCCGAAGCCGAGACCTCGGAGATAGCGGGCGCACGGTGATATTGCCGTCACGCGGGTCGATTCCTCAATGAAGCTCCGAAGCCGAGACTTCGGAGATATCCACCGCGCATACTGGATCACCGATTCAACCACTCCTCAATGAAGCTCCGAAGCCGAGACTTCGGAGATGCCCATGGGGCCCACATGAAGCCCACGCCCGTGGCGATTCCTCAATGAAGCTCCGAAGCCGAGACTTCGGAGATCGGCTGCGCACGGGATGGATCATTAAGCAGTTCGCGTCCTCAATGAAGCTCCGAAGCCGAGACTTCGGAGATATTGCCCTTTTGCGAGAACATGGGTTTGCCGGTCCCTCCTCAATGAAGCTCCGAAGCCGAGACTTCGGAGATTGGGCTGAAATCCGTCATGCCATCGGCCGAGTTAGCTCCTCAATGAAGCTCCGAAGCCGAGACTTCGGAGATGTGCAATTGCTTTCCACGGTGGCGAGCACATACATGCATCCTCAATGAAGCTCCGAAGCCGAGACTTCGGAGATGAGGCTGCGCGCAATGAGGGTCGCCCCGTGTTCAACCATCCTCAATGAAGCTCCGAAGCCGAGACTTCGGAGATTGGCGGTGACGTGCCGGTATGTGTGCTCGCTGCCGTCTCCTCAATGAAGCTCCGAAGCCGAGACTTCGGAGATTCCAAGCGGCCTGCACATGCCCGCGGTAGAGACCCTCTCCTCAATGAAGCTCCGAAGCCGAGACTTCGGAGATGTGGAACGAGGGCGCGTACGGGTGCGCCATCAGACATCCTCAATGAAGCTCCGAAGCCGAGACTTCGGAGATTCGTTTGAAATCGTCGACGCTCAGGTCGAGCGGTAGTTTTCCTCAATGAAGCTCCGAAGCCGAGACTTCGGAGATAGCCCAATTCGGTCAGGGCGCGTTCGAGGTTTTGGGTTCCTCAATGAAGCTCCGAAGCCGAGACTTCGGAGATGTTGGCCATGTGGGTGAGTTGGTTGCCGCTCACTCCTCCTCAATGAAGCTCCGAAGCCGAGACTTCGGAGATGGCAGGGTCGTCTCCGGGCGGCATGGACGGCAGATTGCTCCTCAATGAAGCTCCGAAGCCGAGACTTCGGAGATAATGCCCCGCCGCGTTGCGCGCGGACGTCCGGCGGTCCTCAATGAAGCTCCGAAGCCGAGACTTCGGAGATGCGTCAGGCTCCTGCTCGGTGACGGCGCCATCATCGATCCTCAATGAAGCTCCGAAGCCGAGACTTCGGAGATCTGGTTCGGCACGCCCATGTCGCGCAACGGATTGTCTCCTCAATGAAGCTCCGAAGCCGAGACTTCGGAGATGGCGTAATGGAACCGGCGTGCTTGTAGAAAATATTTCCTCAATGAAGCTCCGAAGCCGAGACTTCGGAGATGGGGCGAATGCAAGCACAGCAAGAAGGGTATTTCATCGTCCTCAATGAAGCTCCGAAGCCGAGACTTCGGAGATAGTAGCCATAATACAGACTGATACACATAGTCTGATAAGCGCTTTTGCGAGAGGTAGACAAATTGACGTGATACAAACGACTGATTTATCTACACAAGCTCAACAAACCCTTACAAAGTATTGATGCGAGAGCTTCCCCGCTTTATGCTGCATGATGCAGTCCTCGCACGGGATAGCCTCTACCCCTGCCGCACCTCCGGCCACTTCGCGTCGCCCGGTACATCCGCGAGCGTGTCCCCGACGCCCAGCACTTCGGCCCAGTAGTCCATCGGCTGGTCGTAGGGCTTCGCCTCTCCCCCGCGCGCCTGCAGCACGGCCTTTGCGGCGTGCACGTCTTCGCCGGTCAGTCCGCTGAAGTACGATTCGAGGCTGTTTCGGCGCTCCACATCGTAGAACAGGTTGCTCACGATCTGCGTGAGCAGTTCCGCGCGCTCGATCGGCAGCGAATCCCAGTGCCGCATCTCGATGAAGTTCTTCAGGCGCACGTCGTTGAAGTGCGTGGAGAGCACATGGTTGATCTCGTACGCATTGAGTTCGCGGTCCGGGTACAGGTCGGCCGCAGTCGTGTAGAACGCGGCGAATTCGATGTCGTGCACGGACGCGCCTTCTGCTTCCGGCGTGTGGGTCAGGTCGGCGAACATGAGCGGGGTGCTCAGCACGTCGGCCGCGTAATCCTCCCAGCTGAACCGCTCATCGTACAGGCCTGGCGTCACGTTGGTGCGCTGCACGTCGAGGTAGTCCCACATGCGCTGGCGGCACAACGGCCACGGGTTCGGCGCGCCTTCGAAATACGGCGTGTTGCGGAAGAACCATGCGAGGATCGGGCCGATCGCGGTGCCGAGGCGCATCTTGTCGATCGCGTCGCGCTCGCTTGTATAGTCGATGCTCACCTGCGTGGAGGCGGATGCGCGCATCATGCACGGTCCGAACTGCCCGATGCGCCCCAAGTACTCGTTCATCGCGGCGTAACGCAGTTTGGGGTTGAGTGGGATGTCTGCGTATGAGCTCTTCGGCTGGTAGCCGTAGTTCACCAAGCGGAAATCGAGTTCGTCGAGGATCGGCGCAGCTTCGCGCATGAACTGCCCGTGCAGTTCGAGCAGATCCTCGGGTTTGCGCAAAATGCCGATCGATGTCTCGATCTGCCCGCCCGGTTCGAGCGAGATGGCGATTCCCTCACGTGCCAGCCCGACGAGGTGATCGTCCTGCCAGTACTCCTGCGCGGGGTCGTAGTACGGGCGCAGACGGCGCAGCAGTTCCTCCACGCCGTTCGGCTCACCGTACGTGACCGCCGTGTCGTCGGCGTTGTGCACGGGCAGATGTTCGATCTCCACGCCGAACCCCCCGGTCCCCGGCGCGGAGCACCCCTCCTCGAAGAAGCGGACAAGGCTGCGCACGTGCCGCGGGTTCGGCTGAACCAGCAGGTGCGCGTAGGAAACTCGTGGTGCTGTCATAAGTGCCCATACTAACGTGCGCGCATGGGGACACGGCGTGCAGGTTCTAAAAAATCCCTATAATGTGCACAAATCACGCACTGTTGCGGACTGCTGCGGCGTTCTTCTTCGCCGCGGCGATCATCAGTTTGATGCGGTTGAGCTGGTTCGCCTCGCTCGCGCCGGGGTCGTAGTCGATCGAGACGATGTTCGCCTGCGGGTAGAGCCGGCGGATCTTGCCGAACATGCCACGGCCCGTGACATGGTTCGGCAGGCACGCGAACGGCTGTGCGCAGATGATGTTGGGGCAGCCCGATTCGATGAGCTCCACGATCTCGCCCGTGAGCAGCCAGCCTTCGCCGGCCTGCACGCCGATCGAGGTGACGGTCTGAGCCTTGGCCACGAGCTGGTCCATCGGCAGGTCTTTCTCGAATTTGCCGCCGCTCGCGTCAAGCGCATCGTTCACAGGCTTCATGTAGGCGTGGATCACGCCTTTGAACGCCGTGTACAGCGCCTTGTTGCGCCCTGTGCCCAAATTGTGCTCGTTCCATTCGTTGATGTATGGGCGCATCGTCATGAAGTCGATGATGCTGGGCACTACGGCCTCGCAGTCCTGCGACTCGATTACCTCGACCACGTGGTTGTTGGCGTCGGGCTGGTACTTCACCAGAATTTCGCCCACAACTCCGACGCGCACCTTGCGCTCGACGTCTTTCAGTGGCAGCGCGTCGAAGGTCTCCACGATCTTCGCCACGAGCTTCGCATACGGCCAGTATGCGCTGCCGTACAACATCTTCGCGGTCTTCGACATGCCGTGGTTGAGCAGTGTCTCGCGCACGATCACGTTCCACCGCTCGTACAGGCGGTTCGCGGAACCCGGATTCACCTCGTACGGGCGCACACGGTACAGGCACTTCATGAGCAGGTCGCCGATGACAAGCGACTTCGCCGCACGGTGCAGCAACGGCACCGTGGGCGTGAAGCCGGGATTGTCCACAAAACCTTGCGTGGAGATCGCGAGCACGGGGATCTGCGGGTAGCCTGCATCCACGAGCGCTTTGCGGATCAGTGCGAAGTAGTTCGTGGCGCGGCACATGCCGCCGGTCTGCGAGATCGCGAGCGCCGTGGTGTCGGGGTTGTACCGCCCGGATTTGATGGCTTCCACGAGCTGGCCCACGGTCATGATCGCTGGGTAGCAGGCGTCGTTGTTCACGTATTTGAGGCCGGTCTCCACGTCGGTTTTGCTGGCGTGTTCGAGCACGTCGAATTTGTATCCGGAGGCGCGTATGGCCGCTTCGACGAGCCGGAAGTGGATCGGGCTCATCTGCGGCGCGACGATGGTGTAGTCGCGACGCATGTCCTTGCCGAAGGGCACGCGGTTGGCGTAGGCGCTCATGGTGGCGCTTTGCCGGTTCTGCTGGGCGCCGGCTTGCCGCCCCATGACGGCGTCGAGCAGAATCTGCCGGCCGGGTGTGGGCGCTGCGGTGCCGGTATGCCGGAAGGTGTCGGCGCCAGCTGCGGGCGTAGCGGCGCGCTGGGCGTTGCGTTCGCGTTCCTCGACGGCGGCTTTGAGTGAGCGCAGGCGGATTTTGGCGGCGCCGAGGTTGGAGACTTCGTCGATTTTGAGCATCGTGTAGACGTCTGCTTTGTCGGCGAGGATCTCGGACACCTGGTCGGTCGTCACGGCGTCGAGGCCGCAGCCGAACGAGTTGAGTTGCACGAGTTCGAGCCCGGGCCACGACGCCACGAACTGTGCGGCGCGGTAGAGGCGCGCGTGGTAGGCCCATTGGTTCATCACGCGCAGTGGCATGGTGGTGAGCTTGCGGTCATCGACGTGCCGGAACCCTTCGCTCGTGTGGGCGGCCGGGTCGGTCTCGTCTTCGGCGAGGTATGCGGTGAGCGCGGGCACGTCGTTGGGGTCGAGCCAGCTGACGGAGTCTTCGGAGAGCACGACCATGCCGAGTGAGCAGATCGTCTCGGGGATGCCGTGGTTGACTTCGGGGTCCACGTGGTAGGGGCGCCCGGCGAGCACGATGCCGCGGCAGTTGTGCTCCTTCATGTAGGCGAGCGCGCGCACGCCTTCCTGCTGCACGTCGTGTTTGAACACGGTGTCTTCAGCGTAGGCGGCGGCGACGGCTGCTTCGGCCTCCTCGCGCGTCACGCTGGCCCATGCGAATTCCTCGACGATGCGGTCGACCATGAGGCTGTGCTTGGAGAGGTTGAAGTAGGGGCGCATGAACCGTATGCCGTCTTCGCGCAGTTCGGGCATGTTGGCGCCGATGACCACGGGGTAGTTGGCTACGACCGGGCAGTTGTAGTGGTTGTCGGCTTCGGGCACCAGGTCGTCTTCGAACGAGACGCATGGGTAGAAGATCGTGCGGACGCCTTTGTTGAGGAGCCACTTGATGTGCCCGTGTACGAGTTTCGCCGGATAGCAGATGTTTTCGGACGCGATGGATTCGATGCCGGTTTCGAACAGTTCGTGGTTGGATCGCCCGGAGATGACGACTTTGAATCCGAGGCTGGTGAGCAGCGTGAACCAGAACGGGTAGTTCTCGTACATGTTGAGCACGCGGGGTATGCCGATCTCGCCGCGCGTGGCCTTTTTATCGGTCAGGCGGCGGTAGGCGAAGGCGCGCTTGTATTTGAAGTCGTACAGGTTGGGCCGATCGCTGCGTTTGCGTTTGGCGTCGCCGCCGCGTTCGCACCGGTTGCCGGTCACATAGCGCGATCCGTCGTGGAATGTGGTGATGGTGAGCTTGCAGTGGTTCTGGCACAGTTTGCACACGTCGCGTTCGGTCGTCATCGACAGCTCGTCGAGGGCCGTGCCGTGCAGGATGCTCGAGACGGTGTGGTCCACGCCGTCGATGCGCGCCACGTGCACGCCGGCGGCGTCGGTGTCGTCGGCGATGTCGTCGTAGTGCATGCGCGCGGTGAGCGCCGCACCATAGGCGCCCATGAGTCCGGCGATGTTGGGGCGCGTCACCTCGCGTTCGGTGAGTAGTTCGAACGCGCGCAGCACAGCGTCGTTGAGGAACGTGCCGCCCTGCACCACGACCGTGCTGCCGAGCTCGCCCGAATCGCGCAGTTTGATGACCTTGTACAGCGCGTTGCGCACGACGGAATAGCACAGGCCGGCGGCGATGTCTTCGATGCTCGCGCCTTCTTTCTGCGCCTGCTTGACGCTCGAGTTCATGAACACCGTGCACCGCGAGCCCAAGTCCACGGGGTGTTCGGAGGCGAGCGCGGCCTGTGTAAACTCCTCGATGGTCAGGCCCATGGAGCGCGCGAAGGTCTGCAGGAACGACCCGCAGCCCGATGAGCAGGCTTCGTTGACGGCGATCGAATCGATCACACCATCGTCGACGGCCAGGTATTTCATGTCCTGGCCGCCGATGTCGATGACGGCGGTGACGCCTTGGCTCACCATTTCGGCGCCGCGGTAGTGGGCCATCGTCTCCACCACGCCTTCGTCGAGGTGCAGGCCGGTGGCAATCAATCCTTCGCCGTAGCCGGTGGCGCAGCTGCGCGCGATCCAGGCGCCTTCGGGCAGGTCGTGTTCGATCGTGCGCACGATCCCGATGGCGGCGGTCAGCGGGCTGCCGTCATTCGTGGCGTACGACGACCAGACAATCTCGCGGTCGTCGTTGACGAGCGTGGCCTTGATCGTCGTCGAGCCGGCGTCGATGCCGAGGAAGTGCGGGCCGCGCGCGCCTTCAAGCGTGCCGATGTGCACGTGTTCGCGGTGGTGGCGCGCGTCGAACGCCTCACGTTCGGCGTTGTTGGCGAACAGCGGCGGCATGGTGGCGGTGTTCGCCGGCAGTGTGCTCAGGTGTTTGAGTGCGGCGATGACGCTGTCCGCGGTGCGCGGCACGTAGTCACCGGCGTGTTCGATCTGGTCGGGTTCGCCGGCGGTGAGCGCGGCGCCGTACGCCACATACAGGTGCGCGTCGGCGGGCGTGATGAATTCGCTGACCTTGCCATCGAGCGCGCGGCGGAACGCTTCGCGCAGCTCGCTCATGAAGAACAATGGCCCGCCGAGGAACACGACGGTGCCGTGGATCGGGCGGCCCGAGGCGAGGCCGGCGATTGTCTGCGTAGCCACGGCGGTGAAGATCGACGCGGCGAGGTCCGGTTTGGCGGCGCCGTCGTTGATGAGCGGCTGCAAATCCGTCTTCGCGAACACGCCACAGCGCGACGCGATCGGGTACAGCGTGGTGTAGTCCTTCGCCATCGCGTTGAGTCCGGCGGCGTCGGTGTCGAGCAGCGTGCTCATCTGGTCGATGAACGCGCCCGTGCCGCCGGCGCACGAGCCGTTCATGCGCTGTTCCGGCGTGGGCTTGAGGTAGGTGATCTTCGCGTCTTCGCCGCCGAGCTCGATGATCACGTCGGCCTGCGGCACATCCTGGTCGATCGCGCGCGTCTCGGCGATCACCTCCTGCACGAACGGTACATGGAGCGCGTCGGCGAGCGCCAGACCACCCGAGCCGGTGATCGCGAGCGCGATCGGCTCGTCGGCGCGCCCGAGCGTGGCGAGCGTGGCGAGGATGTCTTTGAGCAGGCCCTCCATGGTGGCGCGCACATTGGCGTGGTGGCGGCGGTAGTCGGCGAACAGTGGCTCACTCAGCGCGTCCGATTCACCGAGCACCACGGCTTTGACCGTGGTCGAACCGATGTCGAGCCCCACGCGCAGCGGGCGCGCGGGGTCAGCGCGCTGTTCTGGGTGGGCGGTCGGAATGCGGTTCGGCTCGGTTGTTGTGTTGTCGTTCGGCATGCTCATGGGTGCCGTCTGAACCATCGATACCTCGTTCATCTTCGGGACGTGCGTTGGTGGGCGCGCACCGTCATCTGTGTTGTCGTGCGCGCGACTGCCATAATCGTCAATAATCCGATTATCTTAGTGCCGAGCGGGTACGTTGGTAAGAGGCGGTTCAGCGTGTGGCTCACTGCGTAGACACCCATCTATAATTTCCCTAACCGATTTCACATGCGCGCCATTGCACCCCGGCGGATTCGCCTTTCCCCGATGGCGCGAGAAACGAGGCAGGGATGAGCGGTCGGAGTGCAGACGGGTCTGGGCAGACGCAGCCCACGCAACGCATCGACGTTGCGATGGCGCAGTTCGAAGAGGATCCGCCAACGCAGGCGCTGCCGGTCCATGAGATCCGCGCGAGCGCGGCGCAGGCGGTGCCGCCGAGCTATGTGGCTGGCGGCGTACCGGGTGTGCCGCAGCCGCACAAGCGCAAAAAATGGCCGATTGTGGTGGCGGTGATCGCGGCCATCGCGCTGATCGGCGCGGTGATTGGCGGCGTGGTGTACAGCCACAAGCATTCCGAGGCGCTCGCCCGCTGCCGTACAGCGGTCAGTGAGTTCAGTGACGCGCGCAAGGCGCTGCTCGCCACTTCGGACGATTCGCCGGCGATCCAACGGTTCATCCGCAATGTGCTCGGGGTGGATGACATCCTCGACGCGGTGGCGAAGGCCTCGACCGCGGCCGAGGGCACTGTCTCCGAACAGGGGTGCGCCACGAATGCGACGATCATCCAGCTCAATCTGGTGGCGAACACGCTCAACAGCGCCACGGATTCGCTGCGTGACTCGACGAAGCAGATCGAGCAGAAGGCGCAGGACGAGGTGGATGACGCACTCGGTGGCGAAGACCTCAAGCAGGGCGCGTCCGATGCGCTCGATGAGGCGGGTGAGACGACTGGTGACGCCGTCGACAGTGCGAAAAGCGGATTGCGGTCCGCGCTCGACCGCGCCGGCGACGTGCTCGACGACCTGCGCGCGCACTACGACGGCTCGACCGTCGGGTCATACCTGACCAGCGCGCTGCAGAAGGCGGTCGACGCCGGCCAACGGCTCATCGACGACTCGGGCATCAAGGATTCCAAAGTGTACAAAGCGGCCGAGGTGACGATCAATGAGGCGATCGACGCGGTGAACACGTGGATCGACACGCAAGCGGCCAAAGCGGACTAGCGTGCCGTGCGCGTCAGCTCGCGTCGCCTTCGCCGGCGGCGCGCTCGTGGCCGTAGATTTCGGGGATGAACCGCTCCTGGTCGTGCAGTTTGCCCCAGATGACCACGTCGCCCTGCTCAAGTGATGCGGGCACGTCGATGATGCGCTGGTTCGACGAACCACGGAACTGCAGCAGCGAATCGTGCAGCGTCTTGATGTAGCGGCCGTCGACGAGGATGTCGATCTCGCGCAGCAGGTCGAGCTTGTCGGGGCTCTCCCCCTCGCGCATCAGCTCCTCCCACGTGTAGCCGGTCCAGCACCAGATGTCTTTCGTGTGGCCGAAGCGTTCGCGAATCTTGCGGGCGAGCGGCAGCAGCACGCCGGTGTTGAGCAGCGGTTCGCCGCCGAGGAACGTGATGCCCTGCACGAAGCTCTGCGCAAGGTCGTCCATGATCTGCGCCTCGAGCTTCTCGTTGTATTCGTGGCCCGCCTGGAAATCCCAGATCGACGAGTTGTAGCAGCCCTCGCAGTGGAACGGGCAGCCCGACACATACAGCGAGCAGCGGATGCCTTCGCCGTCGGTCATGAGGAACCGCTTGTAGTCGGCGATCATGTTGTGGCTCATCGCATTCGTCCACTGCCCCGCGCGCGGGTTGTTCGTCAACGGGCTCGGCACCGACGGGCCCCGGTATTCCTTGGTCTTGACGAAATCGTGGCGTGTGCCTGCCTGTACCATGCGTTCCTGCTCCTCCATGCCCAATCTGCATCCATCATGGCACAGGGCGGCACATCCCGCGTTCACCGCGGATGTGCCGCCCTGCCGGTCGCGCTATGCGCGTGCGTTTACTTCGTTTCCTCGAACCATTCGCGCGTCTCGCCGTTGCCGAGCGTGACGCGGCCGGTCTCACCAGCCATGTGCTTGACGCGGTGGGCGATCTCCTCGTGGCGTCCGTGCACCATCGGGCGCTGCACCGGGTTGCCCAAGTAGCCGCATGTGCGCTTCGTCACGTTGCACTTGTCCGGGTCGGAATTGCCGCACTCAGGGCACTTGAAGCCCTCTTCGGTCGGCTCGAAGTCGCCTTCGAAGCCGCATTCGAAGCAGTGGTCAATCGGGGTGTTGGTGCCGAGGTAGCCGATGCCGATGTTGTACGCGTAGTCCCACACGGCCTCGAGCGCCTTCGGGTTGGCCTGGAGGCACGGGAACTCGCAGTAGTTGATGAAGCCGCCCGAAGCATAGTACGGGAAGTCCTTCTCGTAGTCGAGCTTCTCCATCGGCGTGGGCTGCAGCCACACCGGGTAGTGGAACGAGTTCGTGTAGAAGTCGTGGTCGGTCACGCCCTCGACCTCGCCGAACTTGTCGCGGTCCATGCGGTTGAAGCGGTCGGTGAGCGATTCGGCCGGCGTGGAGTATACCGAGTAGTGGTAGCCTTCGGCGGCGGACCAGTCCTTGCACAGCTGGTTCATGCGGCGCACGATTTCGAGCGCGAATTCCTTGCCCTGCGGGTCCCAGCCGTGGTCGCGCATCCAGTTCTTGCCGTAGAAGACCGCGGTCGTCTCATACAGACCGATGTAGCCGAGCGATACGGTGGCGCGCTCATTGCGGAACAGCTGGTCCACATTGTCGTTCGCGTCGAGGCGGCCGAACGCGCCGTAACGGAACAGCGTCGGCGCGTTGACCGGCGTGGCCTGCTTGCAGCGCATGATGCGGAACTGCAGCGCCTGGTGCGCGGTCTCCATGCGCTCGTCGAACAGGCGCCAGAAGCGGTCCACATCGCCGTGCGATTCGAGCGCGATGCGCGGCACGTTAACCGTGACGACGCCGAGGTTCATGCGGCCGTCTTCCACGTCTTCGCCCGTCTGCGGGTCGATCCAGCCCTGCAGGAACGAACGGCAGCCCATCGGGGCCTTGAACGAGCCGGTGATCTTCACAATGTTGTCGTAGAACACCACGTCGGGGTACATGCGCTTCGTCGAGCATTCGAGCGCAAGCTGCTTCAAGTCGTAGTTCGGGTCGCCTTGGTCGGCGTTGACGCCGTGCTTGATCGTGAAGACGAGCTTGGGGAAGATCGCCGTGTGGCGGTCCTTGCCCAGGCCGCGGATGCGGTTGAGCAGGATCGCGCGCTGGATCTCGCGGGCGAACCAGCTCGTGCCCAGGCCGAAGCCGACCGTGACGAACGGCGTCTGGCCGTTCGAGACGCGGTTCGAGTTGATCTGGTATTCCATCGTCTGCATCGCGTCGTAGATGGCCTTGCGGGTCATGATCTTCGCATAGACCTCACGCAGCTGGTCGAGTTCGGGCAGGTCCTTGTCGAACGCCTCGTCCATCGGCAGCGGCTCGCGGTTCTCGAAGTGCAGCCAGCGGGGCTCCTGCTCCTTGAGGCCACGCACCATGTCTTCGGCCACGGCGATCGGTGTCGAATCGGGTATCATGGCGTGGGCCATGTCCATGTTCTTCGCATAGTCGCGCTTCGCGTAATCCTCAAGCATCTCGTCGGCGCGGTTGACGGTCTGGCCGCCGTACTGCGCACCCGCGATGTCCTTGATGATCTGCGTGATCTGCGTGGCGGCGGTGCCGATGGACTTCGGCGAATCCATCATCGCGTTGCCGAGTGCGAAGCCATGGCGCAGCATGTCGCCGAAATCAGGCAGCGAACAGTTGTTCATCGACGTGAATGGCGAATAGTCGGCGTCATGGAAGTGGATGTCGCCCTTCATGTGCGCGTTCGCCACCGCGTCTGGCAGCATCGAGAACGCGGACGCCTTGGAGACGGCGCCGGCGAGCAGGTCGCGCTGCGTGGCGTAGACGTTCGAGTCCTTGTTCGCGTTTTCGCGCACGAGCGACTCGTCACGGTTGACGAGGCGCTTGACGGCCTCGTTGATGTCGGTGGCCTTGGCGCGCTCGATGTCTTTGTTAAGGCGGTAGTTGGTGTAGGTGCGCGCCACTTCGTACAGGTGGTCCTCGATGAGCGCATGCTCCACGAGGTTCTGGATGTCTTCGATCTTGGCGGGGCCGTTGTAGCGTTCCTTGATTTCGCCTTCCACCTGGCCGGCCAGGTCGCGGATCATGCGCTCCTCTTCGGGCCCGACTTCTTTGTCGAGGTCCGCGAAGGCGGACTTGACGGCTTCGACGATGTTGACGGGGTCGAAATCCACGATGCGACCATCGCGCTTTTCGACCAACACCGTGGTCGCGTTCCTTGCCTGTGTCCGCGGGGCGTCCATGACCTGAGCTTCCATGCGCTTTCCTGTTCTCTTAAGGGACCGGTGCCACCCGGCCGTGTTGCCGAAGCGCCCGCAGCAGTGGGGCGCCGTACTTGCCTGACAGAACTGTACGCCAAAACCACCCCCATATCTAGTACAACGCGCCGGCAAATGACCCATATCTTGGGTTTTCGTTGAAATTCCGCCCCAAATGTCATGCGTGTGATACTCGTCACGAACCACCTTGTTCGCCGTGCGGAAATCCGCGCGAGCCTATGGTATCCCAAGCGCCCGGCCGAGGTGCGCGCCGGTGCGTTCGCCGGCCGGGAAAACCAACCGACACGCCGCATTGCGCGCCTTGACGATGTCCGTTCGCTGATGGAATCTAGTCAGTATGGTTTGGAACAACAACAACGGCTCGGGCGGCGCCGGCTCGCCGCTCGACAGGCCGCGCACGGCCGACGAGCTGCCCAGGTTCGCGCGCGACACGACCCCTGAAAACCCGTGGCCGGTCTCGCTGCTGAGCCAGCATTTCCACGACGCCGTGGAACGCTGGCCCGCCGCGTGGATCGAGGGGCAGATCATCGAGATCAACGCCCGCCGCACCGGCACGGTGTATCTGACGCTGCGCGACAGCTTCCAGGAGGTGTCGATCTCCGCGCTCGGCTTCGGCGCGTTCGCGCAGAAGGCGCGCGCGTTCCAGCAGGGCGACCGCGTGGTCATGCATGGGCAGGCCGACCTGTGGGTCAAATCGACGCGCCTGAGCTTCCGCGCCGACGACATCCGGCGCATCGGTTCCGGCGGCATCAAGGAGCAGATCGACGAACTGCGCAAGAAGCTCAAGGGCGAGGGCCTGTTCGACGAATCCAACAAAGTGCCGATCCCCGAATTCCCCACGACGATCGGCATCGTGTGCGGCCCCGGCGCCCGCGCGGAAGGCGACATCATCACGAACGTCAACCTGCGCTGGCCCATTGTGCACTTCGCCGTCAAATACGCGCATGTGCAGGGCCCACAATGCCCCACCGAAGTGGTGCAAGCCATCCAGGAGCTCGACGCCGACCCGGCAGTGGACGTGATCATCGTGGCGCGCGGCGGCGGCAGCTTCGAAGACCTCATCGGCTTCTCCGACGAACGGGTGGTGCGCGCCACCGCCGCCTGCGTGACGCCGATCATCTCGGCGGTCGGGCATGAGGACGACTGGACGCTCATCGACCTGGCGTCCGACATGCGCGCCTCCACCCCCACCGACGCCGCCAAACGCGTGGTGCCCGACGTGCGCGAACAGCAGCAGCTCGTCGCGAGCGCAATCGGCACGATGAGCATGCGCATGCGCGCGATGGTGGACAACGAGTCACGCCTGATCGAGGGATATGTGAACCGCCCGAGCCTGACCCACCCGCAGACGATGGTCGAATCCCACGAACGCGACATCGCCGACGCCGTGCGCGCGATGCGCATCGGGCTGACGCGCATTGTGGACGACGCGCAGATGCATGTGGAGAAGCTCAAGGCCACCCTGACCGCATTAAGCCCGCAGTCGACGCTCGACCGCGGCTACGCAGTGCTGCAGAACGCCAGCGGCCATGTGGTCGACGACGCGGGCGACGTGCATGTGGGCGACGAACTGACGATCACCCTGCGCCACGGCACCGTGGTGGCGCAGGCGCAGGCCACGCACGTCTAAACGCTCCGAACAATCCCCTATAACCGCAATCAACCAGCACTTCAACCATCACACCATCAAGGAGACACCATGGCAGACGACATCGAAATCACGCAGACCGAAGAGACCATCGACACCAATACCGCGCAGCCCGCCCCGCAGGCGGCCACGAGCCTGACCCAAGAGGAACGCGACCTCATCGCCGCCATGCCGTACGAGGAGGCGCGCGACAAGCTCGTGCAGGCCGTGCGCGCGCTGGAGAATGGCGGCCTGAGCCTCGACCAGTCGATGCGCCAGTGGGAGATCGGCGAGGCGCTCGCCCAGCGCGCCGAGTCCCTGCTCGCCGACGTGCGCGCGCGCCTCGACGCCGCACAGGCGCAGCAGGCGCAGACCGCGAGCACGGCCGGCACGCAGGAGAACCTGCAGTAACCGCCCGCTCAGTGGCGCGTGAAGTCGAGCGTGGCGAGCAGTGCGCGGTGATCCGAGCCACCGATGCGCATCGTGCTTACCTGCCCGACGACCACACCACGTTCGGTGACGATGTGGTCGATGCCCGAGAACGCCGGCAGCCACGGTTTATCGGCGGGCCAGCTGAATACAAGGCCGTGGCCGCTCGCGCGCGCCGCGTCCTGGAACCGCGATCCGAGCAGGTCGCGGAACACCGCGTGGTCGTAGGTCGCATTGAAATCGCCCATGAGCACGTATTGTGTGCCGGTGCGCGCGGTCAGCTGCTGCATCTCAGTGAGTGATTTGCGCCATAGGTCCCACGACTGCGCGGTGGGCGACGTGGTGTGCACACTGACGAACCGCACCGGCAGCGCGCCGTTGTCAAAGCGAATGGTGCCGGCGGGCATGGCCGAGGCGCTCGACGGGAACTCCGCGTCGGCCGGTTGCTGCAACGGCTGCGCGGACCACAGGCCATTGCCATACCCGCTGCCTGACGACGCGCTGACCGCGTACGGCAGATAGTCACCGATCCCCGCCTGTTCGAGCCGCTGCACGAACTGCGGCGTGGTCTCCTGCAGCGCGAGCACCTCGACATGCTGGTCGCGCACCGCATCGACGATCGCCTGCGGGTCGGCGGCGCCCTTGTACACATTGCACGTCATCACGCGCGCGAACGCGTCGTCGGCGGCGGGTTTGGCCTGCGCCACCGCGGCGATGGCCTGCGCGCCGAGCGGCTCGCCGTTGCGGTAGAACGGCAGTTGCCAGTACCCCTGCAGCACGATGCACGCCACGGCCACCGCGGCGGTGAACCAACGGTGTGCAATGCACGCGCAGACGAGCGAGACCATCGCGGCGAGCACGAACCACGGACTCAACGCGATCACATACGGCACATAGGGCAGCACCTGCATATCTTCGGGCAGCAGACGGGCCGCACAGCCGAGCAATGCGACGAGTGCGAGCAGGGCCCCCACGGAAGCCAGAACAGGGTGCCTACGCGATGCCATATGATGCCTCCTTGCGGGCGGTTGTGTGAACTTACATCGACAGCATATGGCCGGCTCGCCCGCCAGGGTCCGCCGGCCGCATGCCACCCACGGTACCCGCGGCCGCCCGACCGGCGCCATCCTCCCCGCGAATGATTCGCAGCGCGCCGAAAACCACAGCGCTGGCCACAGGCCGTGGCGCTGTGTATAATGGCAGGTTGTTTGCCCTGGTAGCTCAGTGGATAGAGCACCGCTCTCCTAAAGCGGGTGTCGTCGGTTCGAATCCGATCTGGGGCACCATGGGCGGGTATGAGACCCGCCGGACGTGCGCGCGTGCCGAACGGTACAGTGGTGCGAACCAGCCGTTGTACAAACGAAAGAAGGCCCACGATGACGATGGCCGCATGCGGTTCCGTGACCGCCGAAACACTTGGATTCGAAGCCTCGCAGGCGATTCCCGCGGCGAAAGGCACCCTGCCGAAGGGCCTGTTCGCGGCGAAACCGACCGCTCCCCTTTCCGCGAAGACCAAGCAGCATCTGGTGCACAGCATCGCGTCGATCACGATGCTCGCGCTGCTGCGCCCGGCGAACACCGGTCTTGAGACGAGCGCCCGCATGCCGGAGATCCTGGTGTTGGGCCTGCGCCTGGCCGACGGCGTGCAGGAGACGCCGGACGATGTCATCGAGCTCATCGCCTCGCAGCGCGCATCCGGCATCCTCTTCGCCGTGGTACGCACAGCCGAGCATGAGGGCACCACGCGCGAGGAATGCCAATTCGCCGTGCGCCGCGCGATCCCCGTGCGCGCAGGGCACACGCCCACGTTCTGCGTGTTCCACAGCGCATGGGAGCCGGCCGGCGAGATGTTCCTCGATGTCAATGGTGCCACGATGGACGAGCTGTGGGCATCATTGTGTTCGCAGACGATCCTGGGGTCGACCGATTTCGCCGACTTGGACGCGCGCATCGCCCGCGTTGAGCGGATTCGCGCGCTGGAGGCGGCGGTCGCGAAGCTCACCGCCGACCACAAGCGCGCGAAGAACCCGGCGCAGCGCAATGAGATCTACGCGAAGCTGCACAAAGCGAAGAACGAGCTCGCCGCGCTGCAGTAACACCCTGTTCAGAACCCGAAGCGCGTGCGCCCGTACTGGTCGAGCCAGCGCAGGATCGCGCCTTCGCGCAACGCCCATGGGCACACTTCGATTTCGTTGATGCCGAGCGCGCGCATGATCTCAACGGCGATGATGCCAGCGCCCACGATTGTCATGGCGCGGTCCTGCGTGATGCCGGGCAGTGCGGCGCGCTGAGCCGGTTCGATCGCGGCGAGGCGCGGGATCCAATCCTCGAGCTGCCCGCGTTCCACGCACAGCGCGTCCTCGCGCCCCGGCTGGTGGATCATGGTGCCGGCGAGGCGCGCGAGTGAACGGATCGCCTTCGACGTGCCGACGGCGTGGCTCGAATAATCCTCGGCGGGCACGGCGTCGACGACCGGCGCGATCATCTTGCGCACTTTCTTGTATGCTGCGTCGAGGTCTTTCGCCGACGCCATGCCGTCGGGAAGCAGGTCGCGCGTCACGACACCGGCGCCGGCGTTCACGGCGGCGGCGATGGTGGGCTCCTCGTCGGAGCCAAGCGCGACTTCGAGCGAGCCGCCGCCGATGTCGATCATGAGCAGGCGGCCGGCGTCCCACCCGTACCAACGGCGCGCGGCGAGGAACGTCAGGCGCGCCTCGTCTTCGCCCGAAAGCACGGTGACGCGCTGGCCGATGATCTCTTCGACGCGGTGCAGGATCTTGTTGCCATTCGGCGCCTCATGCATCGCCGACGTGGCGAGCGCGAGCAGTTGCGAGACCTTGTATTGTTCGGCGAGCCGCATCGCGTCGTCGACGGCGGCGAGCAGCGCGTCGACCGCCTGCTTCTTGATGCTGCCGTCGTCTTTGAGATGGTCCATGAGCCGCACGGTGGTCTTCGAGCTCGCCTCCGGTTCGGGGCGTGCGCCGACGGCCGCGTCGACGACGAGCATGTGCACGGTGTTCGACCCGATGTCGAGCACGCCCAAGCGGGTGGACCGCAGTTTCAGATTTGCCATAGGGGTTCCTCTTACGTCGTTGTTCTTCAGTCCTGCCGCGTGCCGGCGAGCCCCTGCACGAAGGCGCCGAGCCGCGTCAATCCTTCGCGTAGGTCGTGGCGTGAGGCCGCGCACGACAGGCGCACGTGCGTGTCGGCGGTCGCCTCGCCGAAGTCGGCGCCCGGGGTGAGCGCCACATGCACCTCACGCAGGGCGCGCTCGCAGAATGCGGTGGCGCTCAGGCCGGTGGAGCTCACGTCGAAATACACATAGAACGCGCCGTTCGGCTCCACGTCGACCGGCAGGCCCAGGTCACGCAGGCCGTCGATCACGATCGCGCGCCGGGCGAGCAGTTCGAGCCGGCGCTTCTCACTGACCGCGAGCGCCTCGTCGCCGAACGCCTCGACTGCGGCGATCTGGGTGGGCGTGTGCGCGCTGAGGAAGAAGTTCGCCGCGAGGTTGTCCACCGCGTCGACGGCGGCGGGCGGCACGACGATCCAGCCGAGACGCCAGCCGGTCATGCCGAAGTATTTCGAGAAGCTGCTGCAGACGATCGCGTCGGGGTCAATCGAGAGCACGGATGGCACACGCGAACCGTCGGGCTCGACATCGGCCAGGTCGAGGTAGGTTTCGTCGACGATGCGCCATGCGTCGCGCGCACGCGCGGCGTCGCAGACCGCGCGCAACGTGTCCGGGGCGATTGTGGTGCCGGTGGGGTTCGACGGCGAGGTGATCATGACGGCGCGCGTGCGCTCCGACCAGTATTCGTCGAGCAGTTCGGGCGTCAGGTGGAAGCGTGTGGCGGCGCTCGTCGGCACGTCCACGACGACGCCTTCGAACGCGCGCACGAGCTCGCGGTTGGTGGGGTATGACGGGTCGGCGATGAGCACTTCACTGCCCGCGTCCACGGTGAGCGCCACGGCGAGCAGCAGGGCGGTCGAACCGCCCGCCGTGATGACGATGCGCCCGGGGTCTACGTTCACCTGGTGTTGCGTGGCGTAGAATTCACTGATCTTGCGGCGCAGTTCGGGCAGCCCCTTCGCCTCGGTGTAGGGCAGCGCGCGCCCGTCATACAGGTCGCGCATGGCCGCGCGCACCGGTTCGGGGGCGTCGTAGTCCGGCTGGCCCAGATTGAGTTTGATCACGTCGACGCCCGCCGCGATCATCATGTCCGCCTGCGCGCCGATGCGCATCGCGCGGAACGGGTGCACCGCGCCGGCGCGCGTGGCGAGCGGCGGCAGCGAGCGCAGATTATGGGATTCGTCCATCATGTCTCCTTTGTGGGGCGCACATGCGCGCCCTGATGCACAATTCATGCTCCGTGGTTCATACTACGCGTTGGGCGTCATGTGACGCGGCGCGCACGGCGAAGCGCCTACGGTGGGAATAGTGCGGCCGCGCGCCGCACTGGAATGTTTCCATAAGAAAGGCGGCCATGATGACCGATTCCATCCAATCCCAACCCGAGTCCACAACCGGAGGGACCGACACAGCACGCCCGCTCAATGTGGCGATCCTGGGCGCGGGCCGCATTGCCCAGACGATGGCCAAGACCCTCACGATGATGGCCGACTCCCCCACGTACAGTGCGATGGTCACGCCGTATGCGATCGCCTCGCGCTCGCAGGACAAGGCGGACAAGTTCGCCGCCACCTACCATCTGCCGCACGCCTATGGCTCATACGAGGCGATGCTCGCCGACCCGGCGGTGGACCTGGTGTACATCGCCACCCCGCACAGCCTGCACGCCGAACAGGCGATCGCCTGCATGCGGGCGGGCAAGCCCGTGCTCGTGGAGAAGGCGTTCGCCGCGAACCTCGAGCAGGCGCGCGCGGTCATCGACGAATCCGACAAGACCGGCCTGTATTGCGGCGAGGCGATCTGGACGCGCTACATGCCGTCGCGCGCGGTCATCGACCGGATCATCGATTCCGGGCGCATCGGCGCGGTGACCGGCATCAACGCCAACCTGTGCTATCCGATGACGCACAAGGCGCGCCTGACCGACCCGAATCTCGCCGGCGGCGCGCTGCTCGACGTCGGCATCTACCCGCTCACGTTCATCGACATGGTCATGGGCGCCCAGGAGATCGACCACTTGGCCACCTCGATGCAGCCCTACCCCACCGGTGTGGACGCGCAAAGCACGACGACGCTCTACTACGCCGACACGACGATGGCCACGGCGCTCAGTTCGATGCTGTGCGTCTCGGACCGCGGGGGCATGGTATACGGCACCGAAGGCTACCTGGTGTGCCACAACGTCAACAATGTCTCCGCGGTCGACATCTACAACACCGACCATGCGCGCGTCGACCACATCGACATGCCCGAACAGCTCACCGGTTACGAATACGAAGTGGCGGCAAGCGTGCAGGCGATCCGCGCAGGCAAGCGCGACACCATCGAGATGCCGCACGCGGACACCTTGCGCATGATGGCGCTGCTCGACCAGATTCGCGACGAATGGGGCCTCGTGTTCCCATTCGAGCATCAGGACTGAGCACCCGCGCGCACCGGCCGCCATGTGAACCGTGTGCGCGACACACTCTGAGACGGGCGCGTACACATCGTAGAACCCTGCCAGTGCCGCGCCCGGGAAACTGCTAGCGTGAACCGTGTGCGCACCGGACCGGCACGCCCGACAGGCCCCGCGCCGCGCGCACAGCCACACGAGGCCGCCGACGGCGCCGCGGCAAGGGGACGACACATGACAATGCGAGCTGACAGTTCGAACATCGCGCAGTACCGCGAACTGACGCAGATGGTGGATTTCGTGGAGACCGAATGGGGATTCGACGAGGAATTCGACGGCCCCACGTTCCTATGGGACCCCACCATATCGTCATGCTCGCAACACGAGGACGCGCGGCGCAACCCCACGCCAGTGGCACGGCCCGATGAGGCACGGCTCGTCATGGCCCAGCCGATGCAATGGTATTTCGATGGCATCGCCGCCTTCACCCCCAGCGCCACCCCCACGCCCGAAGGCGGCATGGACGTGCCATGCAAGGACATGCCGTCGTTCCGCATGGAATCGCAGGCGCTCGCCGGCGTGGAAGCGGTCGTGGCCAACGCGCTCGCGAGCACCCAGTGGCTCGACGCCACGCGCAACCTGTGCATGGCGGTCGAACTGACCGCACGGTTCATCGGATCGTGCGAGGACCGCAACCAGGAATGCCTGGAATACCTCAAGGAACTCATCCAGCTCGTGCGCATCTACATGGATTCGGTGGCGCGCAACGCGGACCCCGAGACGAGCGCGCAGGCGCTGCGCATGGTGACCGACGTGGCGTGCAACGAGGACTTCCGCATCAACCCGATGCCGATGGTGGAGCTGCTCTCCTGCTGCCTGTCGTTCGCGCAGTGGGACGACACGCGCGTCTTTGCGTATGAGGCGCTGGACAACGCGGTGGCCAGCATGGACGGCATGGCGCGCCAGTACGGCGACGACGCGATTGCCGACGCGCGCTTCCGCGAAATGGTGACCGGCGAATACGCGCATGAATTCGCCGATCTGGACGGGTTCGAAGGATTCGACGACGAACCGGACCCCGACACCTGCACGGACCGGCGCGAGCTGGAGCTGCACGCGCATTTCCACTTCAAGCAGGCGATGCTGCTCATGCGGCACGACCTGATGCGCATGAGCGGCGACACGGACGGAGCCGACACGCTGCTGCGCGAGCACTGCACGGTCGCGCCGCTCGCCGACGCCTATGCGGCGCGGCTGATCCATGCACGACGATGGCGCGACCTGCTCGAGTTCATCGACGATGTGGAGGCGCGCCACCCCGAACAATTCACGATCATGTTCCCCGAAGACCTTGTGCCCTACGACTGGGAGTCCCTGCGCGAGATCGCGTTGCAGGGCCTCGACGAGCGCGGGCAGTTGCAGGAGATCTACCGCGCGCGCGTGCTCGGCGCGTTCGACATGGATGAGTTGGCGGCGCTGACGAACCTGCGGCGCCTGTGCGACGACCGCACGTGGGACGAGCAGTCCGCGCGGATCGTGGACGACTACCACCGTGAAGGCCCGCATCTGGCGCGCAACCCCGTCTACGAGCACATGCTCGTGATGCGCGCCATGCGCAACGAGGCCATGCGCTACCTGGAGGATTTTCCAGACGCATGGCCCGATCTTGCGGCTATTCTCTAGCGGTCAGCCAACCGCTCACTGCTCGTGGCGCTTCTCGTAGAACGCCTTGAGCTCGGGGCCGGCGGCCTCAAGCGCCACCTGGTCGCAGTACAGCATGTGGCCGTTGGAATGCACATGGTATTCGATGCGGTCCTTGAGCGCCTGCGGCAGGAACAGCTTGCCCATGTCGTGGCGCACGTTCCAGTACGGCGTGGCGGCGTCGTGGATGCCACCGAAGAACAGGATGCGGCTCGTGGGGTTGCGGCGCAGCGCCGTGGCGATGTCGAACGCGACGTTCGGTGTCTGCGGCGAGCCCATCGTGCCCGGGGCCTGATGGTTCCAGTTCCACGACTCGTTGACCTTCATCGACAGGCCTTCGTAGTTGGCGTAGCCCTTGAACCCGATGTCGCCGAGCATCTTCATGTAGACGTCCAGATAGGCGGCGTTGATCGCGTCGTACGAGGGGTCCTCTCCCGCGAAGAACTCGTTGTCGCCCTGCACATCCGGGTATCCGAACGTCGTGAAGCGCGTGTCGTAGCGGCCGGTGGTCTTGCCTTCGTCGGCGAGCAGCGTCTTGCGGAACGTGTCGAGCTCGATGCGCAGTCCCTTCGCCTTGATGAAGTCCTTCGGCAGGCCGATGAGTTCGCTCATCTGGCCGGCGATCTCGTCCATCCTGTCGGCGGGCAGCTCATCGCCGAGGACGAGCGCGCCGGCGAACGTGGAGTTCACGAAGTCGAACGCCTTGTTGTACCACTCGTACTGATCGACGCCCTTGCCGGCCTTGCCGAAGTAGTTCGCGGTGGCGGCATACACCGGCACCATGCCCATGTAGTACGCGTCGTTGCCCGAAAGCGTGGGTGCGTAGTCCAGGATCGTGGACTGCTCGACCACACCGGTCACGCCAATGCCATGCTCGCCGAGCAGGCGGTACACCACGGCGTTGCGCATGGTGCCATAGGATTCGCCATACAGGTAAATGGGGCTGTTGAAGCGCTTGTGCTCGGTGAGCCATGCGATGATGCCGCGGGTGAACGCGTCACCGTCGCCATCCACGCCCCACACCTTCTTGGCGTCGAAGCCGGGCGCGATGTGCGAATAGCCGGTGCCGAACGCGTCGATGAACACGAGATCCGAGCTTGGCAGCAGCGTGTCGGGGTTGTCTTCCACCTCGCCCACGCCGGTCAGGTGCGCCATGCCGTCGGTCTTGACGCGCACGGCGCCCATGCCGCCGATGTTGACCATGTACGACGCGCCGCCGGGGCCGCCGTTCCAGCAGAACGTGACCGGACGGTCGGACTTGTCGGAGGCGTCCGAAACCTGCGAGAGCATGAACATGTGGCCGATGAGCGTGCCGTCGTCCTCGCGCACCGGCACCATTTCCGCGGTGGCCGTGTAGTTGATGGTGGCGCCGTCGGGGCCGGTCCAGACATAGTCCTTGGCGGCGGTGGCCGGAACCGGTTCGAGCGGTTCCTTCTTGTCTTCCTTCGTGCTGGAAGCAGCGTTGGTTTCGTCAGTCATAGTGACTCCTTAGATTGAAAATAAAAATATGTGCATCAGTTGGATGAGGGCCCCGCGGGCTTGGACGGCGTGGACGTGCCGCCGGAAAGCGTGGGCTTGGCTGTCTTGGCGGCAGCCTCGCTGGCTTCGGCCTCGTCGACCTGCACACGGTGCTCGGCCTTGGCGAGCGCGGCATCGTCCTTGGCTTCGTCTTCGAGTGCATGCGCCTCGTCGGCGTAGTCCTGCACGTCGGCTTCAAGCGCCTGCGCACGGGCCTGGGCGCGCTTGGCGTCGGCGGCGGCGTCGGTTGGGACCGCTGCGGCCTTGATGTCCGCGGCAGTGGGTGTGGGCAGCATGTTGCCGTTGTCGTCGGTGTGCACCGGTTCGGGCTCATAGGCGATTGTCTTCATGCCGGCGTTCGGATCGCCCACAAGCGCGACCTTGGCGGGTTCGCCGGGCTCGGTGATGCCGTGCTTCTTGAGCAGTGCGGCGGCTGCGGCAGCCTGGGCGTCCGGGTCCTTGGAGCTCGGCAGGTCGATCATCTCGTTGGGATCGTACAGGTGCTTGATCGGCTGGCCCATCGGGTTCTGGCCTTCGCTGAGCAGGGCGGTCGGGATGTTCGACAGGGCCTTGCCCGGCTTCTTCAGGCCTTCGATCTGCCACGTGAACGGGGCGAACTGGTTCGTCGGGTCGGACCAGTTGTGCTTGCGCGACGCGCGGTAGATGAGCACACAGGCGATGAGCACGAACGCGAGCAGGCCGATGATGATCAGGTCGTAGGTCATGCCCGAGCCGACTTCGGCCTCAAGCTGCGCCGGCGGGTAGAACGCCAGCACGATGCCGAAGACGCAGGCGATGATGCCCACACCGGCCACGATCCAGGCGCCGACCATGCCGCCGGGCACCTTGAAGCCGCGAGGGCGGTTCGGCTGCTGGTAGCGCAGGCGCAGGAACGCGACGAACATGAGCACGTAGTAGGTCAGGTACAGGATCGTGATGGCCTGCGTGATCAGGGCCACGAAGCCTTCGACGTTCGGCAGCAGGAACACGATGAACGCGATGACGGTCATGAGGGCCATCTGCGTGTACATCAGGCGGCTCGGCATGCCGTGCTTGTTGTTGTTCTGCAGGAACTTGGGCAAGAAGCCCGAGCGGCCGGCCTGCCCGAGCATGTACGAGGGGCCGGCGAGGTTGGTGATGAGCGCGGCGAAGCTGTTGAGCATGCCGAGCCAGCAGAACACCAGGTACAGGTCGGGGAATCCGATCGTGGCGCCGAGCGCACGGTATGTGGCGTACAGCGTGTACAGCAGGTTGATCTGCTTGTTCGGGATCACCATCGCGATGATCAGCGTGCCGACGATGAAGATGAGCAGGGCGAGGATCATCGAGATGAAGATCGCGAGCGGGAACTGCTTGTTCGGCTTCTTCAGGTCCTTGATGTGCGCGGCGTTCATGTCGATGCCGGCGAACGAGAAGAACACGCCTGCGGCCAAGGCCAGCGTGGACATGCCCTCCCACTTCGGCACGAGGTTGCTCGGGGCCATGTCGATGGCCGGGGCGTTGCCCTGGCAGATCCACACGACCGCGAGGATCGTCATGACACCCAACGGCAGGAACGTGCCGAGGATCACACCGTACTTGGCAATGTTGCTGAAGGTCTTGACGCCCTTGGTGGCGAGCCAGCAGCAGAACCAGTAGTAGGCGAGCCAGCCGATCATGATCGGCAGCGTGACCTTCCAGCTGTGCGAGTTCTTGGCGAAGTCCACCGCCCAATCGTATTTGGTGGTGAAGAAGCCGATTGTCGCCGACATCGACGGGATGCCGGAGCCGAAGGTGAAGGTCGTCTGGAACCAGAGGATCAACAGGCAGGCGATGGCCGGGAACGTGCCGATGCCTTCGCCGACCCAACGGAAGATACCGCCGCGTTGGCTCCACCCGGAGGCGAGTTCGGCCGCGACCAGACCGGTCGGCAGGAAGAACAGCAACCCGCCGAGAAGGAACAGTGTGACGGAGGACAGACCATAGAACGACTGCTGCACGTCGTTCGCCAAGCCGGCGATGACCGTGACGTTCATCATGATCAACGCGATGGTGGTGAGGTTGCCTGTGCCCCCCTTGGCGCCTTTGACTACGGCACCGGATTTCGATTTGGTATTTGCACTCATGATTTCCTGCTTATCTTGCACAACAGCGAAGCGGGGCCGAAGCCCCGCATCTCATATCACGGTTCCGGGTTGAAGGTGTTCCAGTACGGCAGCACTTCGGGCTCGGCGTCGTACGCCTTGACCACGTCGTCAGGCAGGTACTCCCTGCGCACGGCGACTTCGTAGTTGTATTCGGTGAACCACGAGTCGTCCATGATGAAGTAGCCCTGGTGACCGACCGGCTTGCCATGGGCGGTGGTGCCCCACGAGTTCTCGACCTTCCAGCGGATCGGGTTGCCGTCCTCGTCGAGGTCGACGCCCGCGATCATCATCGCGTGGGTGGGCAGGCTCTGGTTGTACTGGAAGCGCTCGCCCTTGTCCATCTTGAACTCGAGGCCCATCATCTTCTGCACGTCGTACAGGTTGAGGGCCATGATGCCCTTCTGGAAATCGGAATCCTGCAGCACGTCGCAGCCGAACCACACCGGCTCGCCGGCCTTGAGCTGCTTGATCGTGGCCTGCTTCATCACGTCGATCGGCACGTTGACGTAACGGCAGCGGCGCTTAGCGCCGAGCACTTCGCCCGTCATGTCGATCTCGTAGGCCTTGTTGTACGCCATGCCTTCCACCGGCAGGTTGATGACGCCGATGCAATCCTCGAGCTTGACATCGCCCAGGTACTTCTTGTAGAACTCGAGCGGGGTCAGACCGCGGTCCGCATGGTACTTCTTGTCGGTGTCGCGGTAGACGAAGTCGATCTTCTCCGGCGGGTTGCCAAAGCTCACGCACAGCACACGGTAGATGTCGGACAGCATGCCCTTGCGCGCTTCCTCGATGTCCGCGTCCGACTTGCCCTCGGCGACGAGCTTGCGCAGCGCATACGCGTCTTCGCGCAGCATGCGGTTGAGCAGCGCGTCGAGCTCGGACGAGTTCTTGGTCACCGCGGTCTCCGGCATGGCCTCCTCCGGCACGACGCCGTACTTCTCGACGAGCGCGACGATCGGGTCGAAATCGCCGCCGTCCTGCTGCGGGGTGGCCAGCAGGAAATCGATGCGGCGGTCGTTGAGGTCGCTGCCCGCGTACTTGATGATGTTCTCCATGAAGAAGTTCGACTTCTCGAGCTTGTCATAGAAGAAGTTGTACGCCTGCGACAGTTCGAAGCTCCCCTTGGGCAGCTTGAGCTTCTTCTCCATATGGAAGCGCAGGAAGTTGAGCGCCGAATACATCCAGCAACGGCCCGACTGGCGCTGGTTCGCCACGGCTTCGTCGTCCACGTCCACCGAGAACACGAAATTGTTCTTGGTGACGACGACGTTCTCGCGTTCGCTCGACGCGTGGATGCCGTTGTTCTTCACGGCCTGCTCCGCTATCTGCTGGGCAGTGTCCTTCTTGTAGGCCTGCGCCATGCGCGCCAGGTCTTCTTTGGTCAATTCCATGATCAATGCCTTTCCTTATGCGGTAATCCCGGATTGTTGTATGGCGTTCAGTCGAACAGCGTCCACGGCTGGCTCGGGCGGTCGTACAGGTAACCGCGCTGCCAGTTCCATTGCGGGTGCTGGGCCATGAACTCATCCGCGTCGAACGGCTCGCCGTCCGCGCGTCCGAAGATGCCCCACATGCGCAGCGCCTCGATGTCTTCGGCACTGGCGCATTTGCCATCGCACGAGCCGCCCGGGAAGAACGGCACATTCCACACACCGTGCGGATCGTCGGCGTAGTATTGCGGATCAACGTCGTAATGCGCGCAGATGTTGCGCGAGCATGCGTTGATGTACCCCAGATAGGGGTCGAATTTGTCCGCCAGGATGCGCTTGGCCACATCGTCGTCGATGGTGCCCGCAAGCTGCGGCATGAGCTGTTCGAACCGGGCGCGGCGCGCACCAGTCTGCTGGCGCACGTCGTTGTAGCCGTTGTCGACGCATTCGAGGTTGCGGATGCGCGGGTTGTGGCACGCGTTGCAGCCATAGTAGAAGCCGTCGGTCGTGCGCAGCAGCTCCTGATGCTTGAGACCCTGCTCATAGCGCGCGATCTCGCCGTTCTTGGTGTCGGCGAGCAGCCAGATGTTGGCGTAGCCGCCGTTGTTGCCCTGATTCGCAAGGTCGACCCATTCGTCGATCGAATTGGCGTATTGGGTGGCCTTGCGCGAGCGCACGTATTCGGGTATGCCGTTGACGTCGTAGCCCACAAAGCCGGCGATCGTGGTCTCGGTGATGCCCAAACCGGCGGAGGTGACGTAGAAGTCGGTCATCGAATCGATGTAGCCCGGCACGGTCTGCATCTTGAAGCGGTTGCCGTGGACCGGCACCACTTCTTCACATACGTTGAAGTACTGGCCGCTCCAGAAATCGTCGAAGCTTTCATGGGCGATGACGGGCCGGCCGTCCGCCGTGGTGGAGCCGGTGGCCACGAAGCCCGAGCAATGGGAGCCCTTAGGACCCGCCGGCGGGTTGTTGGAGTACTGCGCAGCAACCTGCGGCCACCAGTAGCCGGTCAGTTCCATCCATGCGTTCCAGCCGATGATGTCGCCGAGCGTCGTGGGGAACCCACCGGCGGTGAATCCGTCAGCCATGCCCTGCATCTCATCGAGGTATTCCTGCTCGATGTGCGCCTGATGGAGCTTCACAGCTTGTTCCACAAAGAACGAGTAGTCCATGCCGAGCGTTTCGAGCGTCATGTGTGTATAGACGCGGATGGCGTCACGGAACTCGTCGGTGAGTAGGTAGCCGTGCTGGAACCCGATTTCGTAGGGTTCGCCTTCCACGTGCAGGTAATGCCAACCATTGATGTCGTCGCGGCTCGCCTTGTCCACAATGGCGCGCTGCTGATCCGTAAGTTCTGTCATGACCGGTCCTTAGTGCCTCTTATCGGATACGCTTTCACGATAGAACCGGAAAAAATGCGGACCTTACTGTTTCAATCAAGGCATAATACGCTGCAGGCGTTGTGGAAAAACCGGAAATTCATGCTCTTATACGCGAAATGTGAATGTTTTTCACCCTACAAAAGAACCCCACTGTCGGTATCCGGTTGGTTGGTGCACCGCTGACCAATAAGCGACGCAGCGGCCACAGGAATATACGCGTCTTGGCCGACAAATCCCAAGCCACCGGCCCGGACATAACGGAATCCCTCCTGCCGTGATATGGCGTCAGGAGGGATTCATAGCGGTCAGAGGTCGAAACCGAGCTCCTTCGCGGCCTGTGTGGGCACCGGGTCTTCGCACCAGAAGTCCTCGAGGTTCTCCACGGTCGTCAACGAGCGGATCTCCGCCTTGTCGATGTACAGCTCGCCGCTCAAATGGTCGGTCTCGTGCTGGAAGATGCGCGCAGGCCAGCCATGCAGGCGTTCCTCGTGGCGGTTGCCTTCCTCGTCGTGCCAGTGGGCCACAATGTCGAGCCAGCGCTTGCGCACCGCCTGGTAGCCTTCCACGCTGAGGCAGCCCTCGTAGAACGAGCGCGTCTCCTCCCCCACCGGCTCATAGGCGGGGTTGATGATCACATGGAACGGGAACTCCGCGATCTCACGCGGGTCGTCGTCACCGTCGGCATGGTCCTCCACCACGGCGAGCGCAAGGTTCAGCCCGATCTGCGGGCCCGCCAGACCGACGCCCGGAGCGGCGAGCATCGTGGTGCGCATCGTCTCGATGAGTTTGTGCAGCGTGTGCTTGCTCAACTGCCCGTCGTACTGCACGCATTGCGCGCGCAGCACCGGCTCGCCGGCCTCGACGATCGGCAATACGCCGTGGTCGGCGGATTTGAGCAGCCGTTCCACATCCCTGTTGAGCGCCATGTCGACGCGCTTGTGTGATCCGAACATCCGTATCCTTCTCTCCTATATATATGAGGTATGTCTGAGGTATGTCTACTGTGCGCTCACAGCCCGAGCTCGTCGGCCACGACCTGCGCCAGACGCGCGGTCACGGCGTCCGCCTGTTCCTGCGTGGCGGCCTCGGCCATCACGCGTACGAGCGGTTCGGTGCCGGAGGGGCGCAGCAGCACGCGGCCGGTGTCGCCGAGCAGTTCCTCTTCGCGCGCGACGGCCGCGAGCACCGCCTTGTTGGTCTTGGCGGCCATCTTGTCGACATTCGGCACATTGATGAGCTGCTGCGGCAACTGCGGGAAGTCCGCGGCGAGGCTCTTGAGGCTGCGGCCGGAATCGACGACCTCCTTGCACAGCGTGAGCGCGGTGAGTGTGCCGTCGCCGGTCGTGGCGAATTCACGGTTGATGACGTGTCCCGACTGTTCGCCGCCGAGCGAGTAGTCGCCCTTGAGCATCTCTTCGAGCACATAGCGGTCGCCGACGTTGGTCTGCACGGTGGTGATGCCCATGTCCTTGAGCGCGAGCTTGAGGCCGAGGTTGCTCATCACGGTCACGACGAGCGTGTCGTGGTTGAGCTTGCCTTCGCGTTGCTTGGCGCGCGCCAGGATGCCCATGATCTGGTCGCCGTTGACGAGCGTGCCGTCTTCGTCCACTGCCAGGCAGCGGTCGGCGTCGCCGTCGAAGGCCACGCCCAGATCGGCCTGCGAGGCCTTGACCATGGCCTGCAGCTGCTCGGGGTGGGTGGATCCGGCGTTCTTGTTGATGTTGTAGCCGTCCGGCGACGCGTTGATCACCACCACGTCCGCGCCCGCGCGGCGCAACGCCTCGGGCGCCACGACCGAGGTCGCACCGTTCGCGCAGTCGGCCACGACGCGCAGACCCTTGAGCGGCTTGGTCTGCGTGCCGTCGACGATCGGGGCGATTGTGGCCACGAGATGGTCGATGTACATGTTGGTCGCGGTGTTCGAGTCATGGCTCACACGGCCGATGCCCGCGCCGGTGGGGCGGTCCCAATCCTGGCCGAGCACGTCTTCAATCTCGTCTTCCTTGCTGTCGGGCAGCTTGAAACCGCCGCGCGCGAAGAACTTGATGCCGTTGTCCGGCATGGGGTTGTGCGAGGCGGAGATGACCGCGCCCATCTCCACGTTGAGCACACTCGTCAGGTACGCGACGCCCGGGGTGGGGATGATACCCGCGTCGATGACGTCGAAACCACCGGCGCTCATGCCTGCGGCGAGCGCGTTGGAGAGGAAATCGCCCGAAACGCGGGTGTCGCGTCCGATCAGCGCACGGCGCCGGCCTGTCGGCTGCTCCGGGCGCGCGCTGTCGCTGCCGAGCACGCGCACCGCCGCATCGCCCAGATCGAGCGCGAGCTGGGCGGTCAGATCGCGGTTGGCAAGCCCTCGAACACCATCGGTTCCAAACATACGTGGCATATCGTCCTCACTTATGCATCAAACAGGCCCTGCCATACCATGCGGCCGGACCACACGTGCACGATTCTACTGCACCGTTCAGCCTTTGCGATAGCGAGCGAAACGGCGGTGGATGCAGTTGGGGCCTGTGCCGTCATGGACGGCACAGGCCCCAACATCGGTAGCGCTTGTGACTATCGCCTTTCGTCACTCATCGATGTCGTCGTTGAGCGAAGCATTGAAGTCGGCCACCATCTTGGTGCGGTGCGAGCTTTCCACGTTGGCGCTGATCAGGCGGCGCAGCGCGTTGTCCGCATCCGCATGCGAGGCGAGCCACTTGTCGCCCAGCTCCACAAGCGTGGCCGGGTCCGCGTAGCGCGGGTAGAGGCCCTCAAGCAGCGCCTCGGCCATGTGGAAGGTCTTGTGGTTCCAGATCCATTCCGCGCTGTCGAAGTATTCCTTGACATACGGCTCGGCGAGCTCCTGGCTCGGTGTGGAGGCGAATCCGCCGGCCACCGACTCGAGTTGCGCGTTGGTCAGCACTTCGTCGTGGATCGCTTCGTTCCACGCCCACGCCTTCGCCTCTGCAGTCGCGCGCGCCGCACGGGCCGCAAGCGCGAATTCGCGGTTCTCGGTCGTGTCTTTCCTCTCGAGCTCCTGCTGGATGTCCGCTTCGTCAATCGCGTTGATCGACGAGAGGGCGCGCACGAGCGACCAGCGGAAGTTGTTGTCGAGCTCCAGGCCTTCGAGCACGAGCGAACCGCTGAGCAGTCCGCGCACGGTGTCGGCGAACGCGCTGTCGCCTTCGACGCCGTACGTCAGGTAGGCGCTGATGAGCTGGAACTGCATGTCAGAACCGGCGGGTGCCTGCTTGGCCAGGTCGAGCAGCGCCTGCGCCGTGTGCTGTGCGATCGCGGCGCGCTTGGTGCGGTCGGTGTAGTGCCACACGGTCGTGGACAGGCACGCGAGCGCATAGCGGAACGTGGTGGACTCCGTCTCGGTGGAGAGCAGCTTGAGCGTCGTGCCGATGAAGTCGGAGGCGGCGAGCTCGCCGTCGCGCGTCATGTCCCACAGCGCGAGCCAGATCACGGCGCGGGCGAGCGCGTCGTCGAACCGGTACAGGTTCGCGGTGGCGAACGCGAGCGACTCGTCGTCGAAGCGCAGCTTCGTGTACGTCAGGTCGTCGTCGTTCGTGAGCAGGAACTGCGGGCGCGGCTTGCCGGCTGCTTCGGTGACCGTGGTCGCTTCGCCGTCCACGTCGAGTTCGATGCGGTCGGTGCGCACGACCTTGCCGCTCTCCTCGTCCTCGTTGTAGAAGCCGACGGCGAGGCGGTGCTCGCGCAGCACGGGGTGGTCGGTGGGGGCGAACTGGTGCAGCGTGAGCTCGCTGATCGTGCCGTCCTGCGCGGTGTGCAGGTCGGTGGCGATCGTGTTGATGCCCGCCTGTTCGAGCCACTGCGCGCTCCACGTCTTGAGGTCGCGGCCCGACGTGCCTTCGAGCTCGGTGAGCAGGTCGTTGAGCGTCGCGTTCGAGTACGCGTGGCGGTACAGGTAGTGGTTGATGCCTTCGAAGAACTCGCTGCGCCCCACGTAGGCCACGAGCTGCTTCAGGACGGACGCGCCCTTGGCGTAGGTGATGCCGTCGAAGTTCACGTAGGTGTCGTTGAGGTCGTTGATCGGCGCCACGATCGGGTGCGTGGTGCTCAGCTGGTCCTGGTTGAGCGCCCAGCTCTTCTCGCCCGAGCAGAATGTGGCCCATGCGTCCTTCCATTCGGTCGCTTCGGCGGTGGCGAGCGTGGAGGTGAACTCGGCGAACGACTCGTTGAGCCACAGGTCGTTCCACCACTTCATCGTCACATAGTCGCCGAACCACATGTGCGCGAGCTCGTGTAGCACGGTCACCACGCGGCGTTCGGCGAGCGCGTCGGTCACCTTCGACGAGAACACGTACGAGTCGCGGATCGTGACCATGCCGATGTTCTCCATGGCGCCGGCGTTGTATTCCGGCACGTAGATCTGGTCGTACTTCGCGTACGGGTATGGCACACCCCACGTCTTCGCGTAGAACGCGAAGCCCTTCTTGGTGATGTCGAACAGGTAGTCCACGTCTTTCGCGAAGTCGTCTTTGAGCGCCTGGCGGCAGTACTGCGCCATCGGGATCGTGCGGCCGTCCTCGTTCTGGTACGTGGTGTGCCATTCGGCGTACGGGCCGGCGCAGATCGCGGTGAGGTACGAACTCATCGTGGGCGTGGGCGCGAAGGTCCAGCGCTTGGCGTGCTCGGCGGGCTTGGTGCCGAGCGTGCCGTCGAGCGTCATCTGGTCGGTGTCTTCGGTGCGTTCGACCGGCATGTTCGACGTGACGATCCACGAGCACGGCGCGAGCACGGAGAAGCGGAATACGGCCTTGAGGTCGGGCTGGTCGAAGACGGCGTAGACGCGGCGCGCGTCCGGCACTTCGAACTGCGAGTACAGGTACACGTTGCCGTCGGAGGGGTCCACGCTGCGGTGCAGGCCTTCGCCGGTCGTCGAATAGCGGCACACGGCGGTGACGACGACCTCGTTGCGCTCACGCAGGTTGTTGAGGGCGATGCGGTCGTCGGCGAACACTTCGCCCGGCTCCACGGATTCGCCGTTGAGCGTGACCGAGGTCACTTCGTCGGCGATGAGGTCGAGGAACGTGCTCTCCCCCGCCTTGGCGCCGAACTGGATCGTGGATGTGGAGACGAAGGTCGTGTCGCCTTGCGTCAGGTCGAGGTCCACACTGTAGTGGATGGGGTATTGCACGATGGATTTGCGTTCTTCCGCTTCGACGCGGGTCAGATTCGCTCCCGGCATGTTTGGCTCCTCACTGTCTTCTGTTCTGTTTCCCGTAGGTTCTTCTTGATGGTTCTTCCACGCAAAGCACCGGCGCGCACGGTCTGGGACCTGTGCGCGCCGGCATGCCGCCTGTCAGTCGGAGTACGTCTCCATGCTCTCCATGTCGGCCGCGACATCCGCCACGACAGGCACGATCATCGGCTTGCGGTGCAGTTCGCGCGCCACCCAGCTGCCGAGTGTGCGCCGCATGATCTGCTGCAGCTTGTGCACGTCCTTCGTGCCGCCCATCATCGCGTCCTGCAATTGCTCGATGATCTGGTGGCGCACCTTTTCGAACGACTTCTCGTCTTCGGCCACGGCGTTGAGATACACCTTGGGCCCCGAGATCACGTCCTTCGCGTCGGTGTCGACGACCGCGAAGCACGAGACGAAGCCTTCGGAGCCGAGGATGCGGCGCTTTTCGAGCTCGTCGTCGGTCAGTTCGCCGACCGAGTCGCCGTCCACGTAGATGTAGCCGCACGGCACGGAGCCGACGATCGCGGCCTTGCCGTGGTAGAGGTCGACCACGTCGCCGTCTTCGGCGAGCACCACGTTCTCCGGTTCGATGCCGGTCTTGACGGCGATCAGGCCGTTGGCCACGAGGTGGCGGTTCTCGCCGTGGATCGGCATCGCGTTCTTCGGCTTGACGATGTTGTACATGTACAGCAGCTCGCCTTCGTTGCAGTGGCCGGAGACGTGCACGGCCGCGTTGTCGCGGTTGACGACGCGCGCGCCGAGCTGCACGAGCTTGTTGATCACCTTGTACACGCCGTGCTCGTTGCCGGGGATCAGCGAGCTGGCCAGGATGACCGTGTCGAACTCGTTGATGGTGATGTCGCGGTGGTTGCCGTCGGCGATGCGGCCGAGCGCGGCCATCGGTTCGCCCTGCGAGCCGGTGCACATGTACACGAGTTTGTTGTCGGGGTAATCCTTGGCCTTCTTCAGGTCGATCACCGTGTCCTCCGGCAGGTGCAGGTAGCCCAGATCGGCGGCGATGGCCATGTTGCGCACCATCGAACGGCCGACGAACACGACCTTGCGGCCGTACTTGTGGGCGGCGTCCACCACCTGCTGCACGCGGTGCACATGGCTCGAGAAGCTCGCCACGATGATCTTGCGCGTGGCGGTGGCGAACACCTGGTCGAGCGCCGGGCCGATCGAGGTCTCGGGCTTGACGAATCCGGGCACTTCGGCGTTCGTCGAATCCATCATGAGCAGGTCGATGCCCTGTTCGCCGAGCTTGCCGAACTCCACCAGGTCGGTGACACGGTGGTCGAGCGGCAGCTGGTCGAGTTTGATGTCACCGGTGTCGATGAGCGAGCCGGCGGGCGTGCGCACGCACACGGCGAGCGCGTCGGGGATCGAATGGGTCACCGTCACGAATTCGAGGTTGAACGGGCCCACCTTGAGCTTGTCGCGGCCTTCGACCTGGATCGTCTCGGGCTCGATGTGGTGCTCCTTGCACTTGGCCTCCACGAAGCCGAGCGTCAGCTTGGAGCCGATGAGCGGAATGTCCTTGCGCAGCTTGAGCAGGTAGGGCACGCCGCCGATGTGGTCTTCGTGGCCGTGCGTGAGCACGAGCGCATCCACCTTGTCGAGGCGGTCCTTGATGTAGTTGAAGTCGGGCAGGATCAGGTCGACGCCCGGCTGCTCCTCTTCGGGGAAGAGCACGCCGCAGTCGATGAGCAGGATGTGGCCGTTGTATTCGATCACGTTCATGTTGCGGCCGATTTCGCCAAGGCCACCGAGCGGCACGATGCGCATCGAGCCCTTGCGGTACTTCGGCGGGGCGATGCGGTTGGTGTCGTTGGTGTCCGACGTGGCGAGCTTCTTGCCCTTGGCGGCGTTGTCGCCGTACTGCGGCGTGGTGTTGGCGCCCTTGCCGGCGCGCTTGCGCGTGGCGGTTGCCTTGGCACCCGACTTGGCCGTCTTCGCGGTGGTCTTGGCGCTTGCCTTGGCGGCCGTCTTCTTCTTCGATCCGCGCACGTGTTTGCGCGGCGTTTGTTCTTGTGTTTCTGTCATGGTGTTTTCGTTTTCTTCAATAAGTGCCGTCCGCCTATGCGGACGGCAAGGAATCAGTGCGGCCGCGGGCACGCGCGGCCATTGGGTGTCACAGCAGCCCGGACGCCTTGAGCCCGGCCTTGACCACGTCGATCTGCTCGGCGCTCGGGCCCACATTCGGCAGACGCATCTCGGTGCATTCGAGCAGACCGCGCACGTTGAGCGCGGCCTTGGCCATCACGGCCTGGAAGCCGGTGCCGTTCATCGCGTCGATCGCGGGGGCGATGCGGTTGGCGAGCGCCTGCGCGCGGTGCACATCGCCGCGGTCGAAGGCGTCGGCCAGATCGCGCAGCGGGCCGGCGGCGGCATGCGCCACGACCGAGATGATGCCGACGGCGCCGATCGAGAGGAACGGCAGGAAGAGCGCGTCGTCGCCCGAATACCACGTCAGGCCGGTTTCGAGGCGCTTGCGCACGGCGCCGGCGATGTCGCCGGTCGCGTCCTTGACGGCGCACACATGGTCGAGTTCGGAGATGTGGCAGTATGTGTCGAGCGAGATGCGCACGCCGGTGCGTCCAGGCACATCGTAGACGATGATCGGCTTGTCCGCCGACTCGTTGACGGCGCGGTAATGGTAGAAAATGCCCTGCTGTGAGGGGCGCGAGTAGTACGGGCAGACCACGAGCACCGCGTCGGCGCCCGCTTCCTGCGTCTGCTCGACCATGCGCACGGTATGAGCGGTGTCATTGGAACCGGCGCCGGAGATGACCGGCACATCCACTACGTCCTTGACGGCGCGCACCAGCTCGACCTTTTCGTCCATGTGCGTGGTGGGCGATTCGCCGGTCGTGCCGTTGACGACGATGCCGTCCGCGCCGTCGGCCACCAGCTGGCGGGCGATCGTCTGCGCGGCGTCGTAATCCACCGCGCCGTCGGACTTCATCGGGGTGACCATCGCGGGCAGGATGCGCCCGAACGGGGCTGGGTCAAGAAGGTGCATGGTTCCGTCAGTCATACGTGCAACGGTACTGTTGGGTTAGGACGCCGAAAACGTCTCTTCAGCGTTGGGGAAAGTGCGCAAGTTGAGCGTATGCGCATCAACTTACGCACCGATGGGCGTGCGCCGGCGGGCACCCCGCCACAGGCGCACGCCCTACGGCGTCGATCACAGGTCGAGGAATTTGTCGAGCCCGACCGTCAGGCCCGGGTGGCCTGCGCCGTCCACGTTGCGCACGGCGAGCAGCACGCCGGGCATGAACGAGATGCGGTCGAAGCTGTCGGCGCGGATCGTGAGCTGTTCGCCGGCGTTGCCGAACAGCACCTCTTCGTGCGCGTTGAGGCCGCGCAGGCGCACGGCGTGCACATGCACACCGTCGATGACCTGGCCACGCGAGCCGCCGTCGGTCTCAGTCGCGTCGGGCACCGGGCCCAGACCGGCCGCGGCGCGCGCCTTGGCGATGCCCTGCGCGGTGTGGATCGCGGTGCCGCTCGGCGCGTCCACCTTGTTCGGGTGGTGCAATTCCACGACCTCGGCGGATTCGAAATACGGGGCGGCCACGCGCGCGAAGTGGTCGGCGAGCACGGCGGAGATCGCGAAGTTCGGCGCGATGAACACGCTCTGGTCCGGGTTGCCGGCTTCGGTGAGCGCCGCCGAGACCTGGTTGAGCTTGTCTTCGGTCCAGCCCGTGGTGCCGACGACGACGTTGACGCCCTGCTTGACGAGCGTGAGCACGTTGCCGAGCGCGACCGACGGCACGGTGAACTCGACGACGACGTCGGTGTTCTCCGGGCTGATCGCCGTCAGGTCGTCGCCGGCGTCAAGCGCGAGCGCGAGCTGCATGTCCGCGGCGCCTTCCACCGCAGCCACGACGTGCGATCCCATGCGGCCCTTGGCCCCTACCACCGAAACTCGAATCATGATGCATGCCTTTCTGTTGTATGCGTGGGTGCGTCTTGTTCCACGTCCAGTGTAGCGGCCTTGCGCGTGAACACCCACCAGCCGAGCAGGGCGAAGGGGATCGCGGCGGCCGTGTACACCCACGTCATCATGACGCCGGCGTGGGCGTCGATGTGGTCGAGGATCACGCCGCCGAGCAGTGAGCCGAGCGAGGCGCCAATCTGACCTGCTGTTGTGAGCCACGACAGGCCTTCGGTGAGCGACTGCTCGGGCACCGTCTCCCTGACGATGAGGTTGCCGGTGGCGAACAGCGGCGAGACGACAAGGCCCGAGAGCAGTTCGACGGCACCGAGCACGAAGTAGTTGTCCATCGTCCAGCGCATGCACGCGAAGCCGACCACGAGGATCGCCAGGCACACGATCATGCGGCGCCAATGCGGGCCGCGGTGCTGGCGTGAGCCGAAATACAGCGCGCCGATGCACGAGCCGACGGCGATCATCGCGAGCTGCAGGCCGAGGAACTGGTCGAGGTGGTCGTGTTCCATCGCCGCCGTGATCGAGACGTCGAAGGTCGTGAAGCTCATGTTGAAGCAGATGAACGTGAGCATGAGCGGCAGGATGCCGGCGTACAGCAGCACGTTGCGCGTCACCTTGCGCGACGACGCGGCGAGCGAGTTGCGTTTGCGCAGGGAATCCTGCGGCGCGCCGCCGCGCTGCGCGGCGTCGTCGAATTCGCCGCGCGCGATGCGCAGCTCCATGTCATCGGACGCCACCGGGGTCGTCGCCACAGCGCGCAACACGGGAGGCTCCGAGCGTTTGAGCGAGAAGAAGACCGCCCCGCCGATCGCGCACGCGGCAGTGGGCACGAACAGCTGCGAGACGGGGTGCACCGAGGTGGCGAGCGTGGCCGCGAGGATCGGCCCGAAGATGAATACGATCTCGTCGATCGCCGATTCGAGCGCATAGGCCGTGTTGAGCAGGTCCATGTTGCCGGTGCGTTCGAGCAGGTACGTCCAGCGTGTGCGCACGAGGGCGCCGAACGAGAACTGCGTGGCGCCCATGACGAGCGCGAGCACGAACAGCAGCGGGATCGGCACGCGAGCGAGCGCGCTGAACGCGAACACGAGCATCGCCACGACTTGCACGGCGAGCGCGGTGCGGCCCACCTTGCGTTGACCGAAGCGGTCGAACAGGCGCGCGTAGAACGGCGTGACGGCCGCGACGGCGAGGATGTACGCGCCGCTCATCGACCCGGCGATCGTCCAGTTGTTGTACAGGTGGTTGAGCGCGAGCACGATGCCGAGGCTCATCATGCTCATCGGCAGGCGCGCAAGGGCGGCCGACAGGCAGAACGCCTTGGCGCCGGGCAGCGCGAACATGCGCGCGTACGGGGAACGCGTTGCGGTGGTCGTGCTCATGCGCCGCACACCTCGCCTTGCGTGCCGCGGAACGCGCCGCCGAGCGCGCCGCTCGCGAGGTCGGCGCGGTAGATGAACTGGTCGTCGGTGTTCATGCCGGGCGCCAGATCCGCGTCTTCCGGATGGTCGGCGGCGAGGCGCTCGGCCACGCGGCTCAGTCCCTTGTGGTCGTAGAACCCGAAGTCGCAGCTCGAATCGGTGTGCAGGAAGAACGCGCGCACGCCCATCGAGTGCAGGGCGGCGAGCAGCTGGCGCCACAGCGCGCCGCCGACGCCGGCCCCGCGCACGTCGGGGTTGACCATGAACAGTTCGAGCTCCGCCTGCGTGGTGGCGGTCACATCGCTGTCTTCTTCGAGGATGCCTTCGCGCACGAAGAACCCATCTTCGAACATCGTGACGGTCGCGGCGCCGCGCGGATCGGCGAGCAGCAGTGCGCGCGTGCGCAGGAACTCCTCATGCGCCTGCGGGAACATGGTGGGCCGGCCCACCACGCGGGCGAGCGTGATGCCCGCGAGGTCGCCTTCGGCCGTGACCGCCACGTTCGACCATGTGCTTTGCTCCAGATAGTGCAGGGTCAGGTAGCGAGCCACAAGCAGCGCGGTCGGCGTGCCGGCGAGCGCGGGCCCCTGCGGCCACACGCGGTCGAAGCACGCGGCCACGGTGTCGAGGTCGTTCCAGTCCATCGGCCGGTAGCTCACGGCGGGTGTGCGTGCGGTGTATGCGTCTGCTGAGGTGTGGGGTTCGCTGTTGGCGCCCATGTGCATTGCTCCTTTGGATTCGCATTGCGCATGTGTGCCCGCCCACGCATGCCGGTGGTTCAGTTGTGCCGCGCAGCCAGTGCAGTGCGTTCCCCTGCACTCCGGGCGCCCCTGCACCTGCAGTGGGCGCCCGGTTCATCGGCGCGCTCCCGCTCGAGTGTACCCAGCAGGGTCGATGCGCCGGACGCCCCGCTCAGTCCACGTCGGAGACCTCGGGCACACCTTGGCGCAGCTCCTCCATGATCTGCGCCTCGCCCTTCGGTTCGGCCACGATCTGACGGCGCGCCTCGTCCGGTTCGCTCAGGTAATACAGCGCGCCGTCGATGCGCTCGAGCGGCACGGCGCGTTCCTTGGACAGCAGCAGCCGGTAGAAGTCGAGCTGTTTGAGCTTCTGCGCGCGCTGGGCCGCGTTGCGCGGGCGCGCGCCGGTCTTCCAGTCGACGACCGTGTAGTCCTTGGACTCATCCGAGGGGTCGACGCCGCCGACGAACACCGCGTCGAGCTTGCCCTGCACCAGATTGCCGACACCGTCGAGTGCCGCGACGATGCTCTGTTCGGCACCCGCCAGCTCGCGTTGCGCCCACGGCGAACCGATGAGCCGCTCGGCCCATACGAGCACGTCGTGCTCCTCGCCGCGCGCTTCGCTGGCCTGGGAGAGCGCCGCGCGCACATCGGCTTCCATCGACGCGCGCGTGGCCGTCTCACCGGGGCGCCCGGCGAGCAGGAAGCGCTCGGCCCAGGCGTGCAGACGTGTGCCCGCCTGCGCGGCCGGCGACGACATCTGCGGGATCGGCCGCAGCACGCCGCGCACAAAATCGCGGCGCGCGTAGTCGTCGTGGTCGTTCGCGTTCGCCTGGATCGTGGTGGCGTTGAGCCGCTGCGCGGCGAGCACGCGCTGCGCCTTGGCGCGCAGCAGCCGAATGATCTGCTCGGTGGGCATGTCGGGCATCGGGCCCAGGTCGGCGTCGCCGGCGAGCCGCAGCGCATGGTGCGTCAACACGCCCGTCGGGCCGGCCGGCACCCCTTCTGCGTCCATCGCCTCGCGCACCTCATCCACGCCGTTGCGCAGGCATGCGAGCATCGGCGCGCTCAGTGTGAACGGCCACGGCAGGTGCAGGGTCTGACCTTGCCCGCCCGCGTCCGCGTTCCATGCGCCGCCGACGACCGCGTCTTCGAATTCCTGTGCGTGCGCGCCCACGAAGAAGCCTTCCGGCAGCTCCTCGCCGCGCGCCGCGAGCGACTCGCCCTCCGTATGCACATTGCCTGGTTCGGTGGCGCAATCCTTACGCCTGCCCAGCGCATCGCGCACTTCGGTCCAGAAATTCGACGGTTTGCCGGATTGCCGTTCGTCACCGCTCGTGGCCAGCCCATCGCCGTTGCTGCGGCTGTACGTGAGCAACGCCTCCGAACGCGCACGCGTGAGCGCCACATACATGAGCCGGCGTTCGTCGGCATGGGCCATGCGCCCGTACTCCTCTTCCTGCGTCAACGCCCACCGGCGCGCGTCGTCCTCACCGGCCTCGCGTAGCTCGACCTGCACGCCGCGCAGTTCGCCGAACACCTCGTCTTCGAGCTCTTCGGCCGACTCGATGGCGTCGAGTGCGTCCAACGGGTCGGCCCCCGGCGCCATCGTGCGCGGGAAGCGCGGCAGGATGCCGGCGTCGACACGCACCGGCACCGGCACCGCCGCCGGGTCGGACAGCCATGTGCGGGCGCGCTCGAGGTATTCGGGCGGCCGCCATTCCCCCTCGTGGGTGGCGATGATCTCGTCATCGCCGCTCTCCGGCACCGTGTCGATGGCAAGCTGGTCGCCCTGTTTGCTGGGGAATGTGCCCGCGCGCATGTCGACGACGGCCACGGCGTCCCATTCAAGCCCCTTCGACTGGTGCACGGTCATCAGCACCACATCAACCGGCACGTCGGGAGCCACCGGCTGTTCGTCCTCAAGCGAGCCCATCGCGTCAATCCACGCCAGATACCCGCGCAATGTGGGTGTCTGCGAGACCGCGATCTCCTGCGTAAAGGTGTCGACGGTGGCGAGCAACGCGTCGATCGGAGCACGCACCGCCGCCGTGTTCGGCGTCTCGCCGGCGTGGATGCCGGCGGCGAGCAGCATGTCCACATCGAGATTGAGCGCCTGGACCGCGGCGCGGATCACATGTGCAATCGGCTCATAGGCGGCGCGCTGCACGTGCCGCAGCACCGCGCCCGCATGCTTGGCGGCGCGCTTGCCGGCATCGGAGAGCGTGCTCGTGTCGATCAGATGGTCGGCGTCGTCGCCCATCAGCACATCAGCCACGAACACCGCGTTCGGCACGCGCTGCGCATGCTCGCGCACCGCCGCGTATTGCGTCTGATAGTCGGCGTCCGGCACCCCCAACCCGGCCTGCACGAGCGCGCGGTAGCGGTACTGCGTGTTGAGGCGCTCGGCGAGTCGCGCGAGCCGGCGCAGGTCGCACGAGCCGAGGCCGAAGCGCGGCGTGGCGAGCAGGCGCATGAGGGCCTGTGAGTCGGCATGGTCGGCCACCACGCGCAGCACGCCGAGCACGTCGATGATCTCGGGGCGCGCAAGCAGCGCCGAGGCGCCGACCGCGAGCGTGGAGAGCCCGGACTGTTCGAGCGCCGCCTGGATAAGCGGGATGATCTTCTTACTGCGGCACAGCACCGCCACATGCGGGCCCTCGTTCGGCGCCGAATCCGTGCTGACGGTCCAATGCAGGTGGCGGTACTGCACGTCCAGATGCCGGTGCCGCAGCACCGCCTCGTGGGCGAAGCGCACCACGCCGTCGATCTCCTGCCCGCGCAACGCGTAGCCGAGCACACCCACCGTGCCCTCTTCGACGAGCGCCGACCCATCGTCCACATTCGTCAGCGGCTGCACGCCCACCTCACGCGTCAACGCGCTGCCGGGGCGGGCATGGTGGCGGCGCAGCACGCGCGTGATGTCATTGGCCGCCTCGAGCACAACGCGCGCGTTGCGGCGCGTCTGGGTGAGCGGGAGCGGATCGACGTCCTCCCGCAACCCGAACTGTTCCTGGAACAGGCGGAACGCGCCAGGGCTCGCCCCACGGAACGAATAGATCGCCTGATAGGGGTCGCCGACGGCGCTCACCGCCGCACGGTCGGACGGCGAAGCGTGGAACAGTTTGGCGAGCAACGCCGACTGCGTGGTGGACGTGTCCTGGTATTCGTCGAGCAGCACATGCGTATAGCGGCGGCGGTAGCGCGCGCCGATCGAGGGGAAGCGCGAGACGAGCTGGAACGCGGCGATCGTGAAATCGCTGAACTCCGCCATGTGGCGTTCGCGCTTGGCCTGCTGGAACAGCGCAACGAGCGTGAGCAGCGTGTCGCGGCGGCGTGCGACCGACCGCAGCTGCGCGGCGCGCCACAGCGGCAGGGCGGCCGCGTAGTCGCGCAGGCTCTCCTCGTAGCGTGCCATATTGGCTTTGTCGAGCTCGGTGGGGCCTTTTTTGCCGCGCTGCGTGGGCCGCTTGGGGCGCTGCGGCTGCTCGGCCGGCACCTCGAGGCCCTCGAGCATCGCGTCGGCGCGCGCGATGAACCGGCTGTCCCATGCGCGGATGCGCGCGATCGCCGTGTCGATGTCCTCGCACCCCTCGCCGATCATCGCGTTGGCGATGCCGCTGGACAGCTGCAGCACTTGGCCCACGAGGCTTGTGAACCCGCCGAAATCCTCGCCTGAGTCGAGCACAACGCCCATATGGGCGCCAATGACCTCACTGACGAGCTGCACGGCGCCGGCTGCACTGAGCGGCTGTGTCTCCTGGTCGAATCCGACGAGCAGGCCGTATTGGCGCACGATCGACTGGAAGAACGCGTCGTATGTGGAGACGTCGGGCTTCATGAACGTCGACCGTGCGCCTGCGTGCGCCGACACGGCCGCCGAGACGCGCGTGAGCAGTTCGGCCGCGGCCTTGCGCGTGAACGTGAGGCCCAGAATGCCTTCGGGCGCCACACCGGTCTCGATGAGGTGGATGATGCGCTGCGTCATCGTGAAGGTCTTGCCGGAGCCCGCGCCCGCCACGACAAGCACGTCGTCGTCTTGCGGCGCGCCGATGATGCGCTGCTGCTGGGCGCTGGGAACGAATGCCGCCATGGTTAGTCCTCCCTCGTCTCGAACACGGTGGATATGCGCCCGTTGCACGCCGGGCACAGTGCGGTGAGCCGGCAATGCGCGGCGTGGGCGGCTGTGGGGTGCGCCTCGATCTGCACTGACCGGCTCGCCGCGGCCGTGTAGAACACGCGCGCGATCATCGTGAGCGCCCACACCGCCACTGTGCCGCGCAACGCCATGAACTGCCGCCATGCCTCGTGTGGCACGCCCGCCGGCGCCTCGTCGGGCAGGTCGAGTGTGAAGAGCTTACCCACCGCCGTCACATAGGGGCGCTTGGTGAAGGCATGCGCATTGATCGCGCCATCACGGAAGAGCGGCTCCTGGAAGTAGGTTTCGGCGTTGGCGCCGCGCATGGCCGGGGCCGGGGCCTCCTGCACGTCGAACAGCGTGCTCTGCGCGATGGGCATGCCGGCCGGCTCGCCTTCTTCTGGGAACATGCGCGAAAGCTGGTAGCACACGAGCTGCAGGTCGTTGAAATTGTCCGCCCCCGAATGCCTGCGGCCAGTCTTGTAATCGATGAGGCGCGCCACGTGCGTGCCGTCTGCAAGCACGCGCGTCTCCTCGCGGTCGATACGCCCGGTCAGGCGCACCACCAAGTCCCCGCTCATGCCGTCCGGCCAGCCGCCCACGAGGGCGCCCATCAACGCGACCATCGTGGATTCGCTGACCGGGTCCACAGCGCTGATCGCGTTGTAGGCACGCGTCACCTCGGGCACACCGAACCGGGCCGTGAACTCGACCTCGGCCTTCGCATCGGTGAGCGTGCCCACCTCGAACTGCGCCGTGCTGCCCAGCTCATAGCGGCCGGGCAGGTTCGAATTGACGAAATACGCGGCGATGTTCCCGAACGTGCCGCGCGCGTCGTCGTCTTTCGCGAGCGCGCGGAACCGCTCCTCCATGTCTTCGACGTCGAGCGGGTCGTCACGCTCCTGCTCGTACAGCGCGAACATGTCGTCTGCGATGCGCCCGATGCGCTCATCGGGCGCAAGGTCGGGCAGGTGGCCGGGCCTGTCCCATCCGCGTTGCGTGGCCTCGCACGCAATGTCGTGCACGATCGTGCCGAAGTTCTGGTCCGCGGTGGAGCGCTGCGGGCCGAAGAACTGCTGCTCCATGCGCGCACAGACCGAACAGTTCCACAGGCGGTCCACCTTGGACGGCGACAGCGTGACGACGTTGCCTTCCTGCTGCGCGAAAGGGTCGGCTGGGGTGGCCGCGGCGCGCGCCTCGGGCGACGCGGTGTGGTGCGCCGCGCGCGACCGGTGCGTGGCCGCGCGCGTGGGTTCGGCGGCGCCATCATCCGAGTCGTTCCACTCATCGAGGAACGGCCATGTGCCAGGGTCCGCCGCGGCGAACCCGTTCTTCGCCAGCACGGCGAGCGCCTCGATCGCGTCGCGCGCCTCGGGCGAGCCGGCGCTGTGCGTGGCGAGCGCGGTGCGGGCGAGCGCGATCAGCCCGCGCACGTCGGCGTCGAGCGCCTCGTGCGCGCCATCGCCGAGCTGCGTGTAGCGGCGCGAGCGCGGATTGGCGTCGCGGCTGCGGTCGAAACGCTCGGGCAGGTAGGTGTACAGGAAGTCGGACGGTGCGAGGTCGTCGTTGAGCACGGCACTGACGGTGACGCGCTCGCTCGCTCGCGTGAGCGCCACGAGGAGGCTTTTCTGTTCCGAGGCGAGCACGTCCTGCAGGCCCGTGCCGCCGGGCGCGCCGTCCTGGATGGCGTCGAGCCGGCCGTGCAACAGCACGTCCACGAGGTCTTCGCCGCCGAACATCGTGTTGCGCGCGGCGAGGTTGGGCCAGACGTCCTGCTGCACGCCCGGCAGCCATACGAGCGGCCATGCGTGGCCCGCAGCGCCGGCGGGCGTGGTCACGGTGACCGCTTCGTCGACCGGCGCCACATGCGCGAGCGAGTCGGCTTCGATCTGCAGGCCGCGCACCTGTTCGATGAACGCGCCAATCGTGTGGGCGGCGCCTTCGGTGCGCGCGTATTCGAACAGGCGCATCGCCGTGTCGAGCCGGTCGTTGGCGGCGCGGCCGGCGGGCGTGTTGAACAGCGCCTGCTCCTGCCAGTCGCGCGCCACGCCGCACGCCTCCCAGGCGGCCTCGAGCGCGAACTGCGGGCCGGGGTCGCGCAGCTCGCGCAACGCGCCGGCGATCTGCCCCACCCTGCTCCACAGGCGCGCGAAGCGGCGCGCGGGCGCGTTCGGGTTGACATAGCGTTCGTCGCCTTCGCCGCGCCATGTGCCGCAGATGCGTTCGATGCTGTCGATGACCTGCGGGGCGCCGTCGTGCGCGAGCATGAGCATCATCGCGTCTTCGCCGAAATCGGGAACGGTGCGCGCCGCCGGGTCGACGATCGATTCGTCGACACGCACGTGCGCCTCCTCTTCGCGGGCGGCGCGGGCGGCTTCGAGTTGTGCCGCAAGGTCGACCCACTGCGCGATCAGTCCAGCGAGCGCGTCATCACCGCCTTCGGCCTGCGCCACCTGTGCGAGGGCCTGCAACGAGCGCATCGCCGTCTGCACCGGCCCCATGTCCATGGGGCGCGGCGGTTCCTTTGTGGGGGCGTCGAGCAGCGGGCTCGCGGTGATCATGCGCACGCGCGCGCCGACCCAGGCGGCGAGCGCGGCAGGGGCGAGCGTGCGGTTGGCGAGCCCCTGGTTGCGCAGTTGCGCAAGTTCGATGAGCGCGAACAGCGCCTGGACGAACGGCTCTTCGGCGAGCGGGCGCGTGACCGACGAGAAGCGCACCGGCACGCCGTCGCGGCGCAGGCGGTCGCCGAGCGTACGGATCGCACCGTTGTCATGCATGATCACGGCCATGCTGTTCCACGAGCAGCCCGACGTGAGGCGTTCGGTCTTGATGTGCCACACCACATCGTCGAGTTCTTCGTTCGCCGAACGGTACAGATGCGCGCGCACCGTGCCGTCGGCGCGTTGCGGCGCGTCTTCAGGCAGGGTGCGGATCGGGAACGCGTTGGCGAGTTCGGGCATTTTGCCGGGGCGCTGCGGCAACGGCAGGTCCTGCGCTTCGCTCGCGGCGATCGACAGGCTCACGCGTGCGGCCAGCAGTTCGCGCATCGTGGGACCGGCATGCTGTGCGGGCCCCAGGTCGACCGGCTCGGCATGCAGCCGCTCTTGCGCCTGACGGCATACATATTCCGGGTACGATCCGCGGAAGGTCTGCACCGATTCGTCCGGGTTCGCGGTGAGCAGCAGCCGCACACCGCGGCCGTGCAGCGCCTCGAGGAACGCCAGCCCGGCGAGCGTCGTGTCGTGGAAGTCGTCGACGACGAGCATGGCCGGCAGGTCGCCGGGTTCGGCCTCGCGCGCGGCGTCGACGGCGGCCACCTGCAGGTACGACGAATCGAGGCGGTAATCGTTGGGGTATTGCGCGCCGATCATCGCGATGTATTCGGCACGCAGCGCGAACGCGAGCCGCCATTGGATCGCCAGGCGCGCGCCGGTGATCCCCGCGCCGTCCGTGGCGGCGAGCACGCGCTGCTCGCAGCCGGGGCCTGCGCCCGATTCGTCCATGCGCGCGAGCATGTCGCGCAATTGCGCGGTGAACGCGCCGTTCACGCCGGCCGAGAACAGCGCCTCGGTCGTGGCCGGGTCGCCGCCGTGCTCCCCTTCGCGCATGTCTTCGGCCACGTAGCGTGCCCAGTGCTCGTTGGCGAAGTAGTCACGCAACAGCTGGCACGTGGCGCACATCTCACCGGCCTGCACATGGGCCAGGTGCACGCCGAGCACGCGGCGCAGCAGCGCGTCCTGTTCGGCGCCGTTGAGCAGTTTGGGCAGCGGCAGGCCCGCGCGCGCACGCGCCTGCGTGATAAGGCGGAACGCGAGCGCGTTGAGCGTGGTGGCGGGGCGCGCCTGCGTGCTCACGCCGGCATGGCGGATGAGCAGCGGCGAATACTCGTCCGCGAGCACGCGGTTCGGCACGGCGAGCACGGCCGCCGATTCGCCGAACACGTCCATCGCGCGCATCGCCGCGGCCACGGCGAGCATCGTGCGGCCGCGGCGCGGCGGCGCCGTCACTAGCACGGCCGGGGCCTCGGGGACGCCCCCGGCCTCGAACAGCGGAGCGAACCGTGCGTCGTCCAGTGTGGCGCGTGCCTGTGCGAGCGCGTCGTCGATCGATACGGCGCGCCCCGCCTGTGGAGCCGCCGCAGAAGCTGTGTTGTGCGTCATCGCCCATCCATCCCTTCCGGTCCAACCAGTGCCGGCCTCCCAGCATACCGTGGCGCGCACGCGCATGCCAGCACCGACTGCACAGGCGCGTCGAAAGGGCCGTATGACGCCAATGCGAACGATGTCACATATTGGCCACGGGGTAGACAACCGCCGGCCACTTCAGCACAATGGACTTCATTCGCGAACAACGGCTGCCCGCACCGATGAGGGGATGAGATGTACCACACAGCGCATGGCGCCACGCCAGACTCGGCACCAGCCCCACCACAATTGGACGGCTACGAGTACCGCGGCACCCTCGGGTCCGGGTCGACGGCCACCGTGTACCGGTACCTGCAGCACGGCACCAACCGCGAAGTGGCGGTCAAGGTGAGCACGGCGCGACTCGACCCCAAGGCGGGCGCGCGCTTCCGCACCGAGGCCAACTTCATGGCCAAGCTTTCCGCGCACCCCTACATCCTGTCGATCTACGGCGCCGGCATCACCGCCGACGGACGCAGCTACATCGTCTTCGAATACGCGCCCGGCGGCAACCTCAAGGACCTGCTGGCCACACGCCGCTTCGACGCCGAGGAGACGCTCGACATCGGCGTCAACCTCGCGAGCGCGCTGGCCACCGCGCACCGCAACGGCATCGTACACCGCGACATCAAGACGAGCAATGTGCTCATCACCGAGCAGGGTCTGCCCGCGCTCGCCGACTTCGGCATCTCCGCTTCGGTGTACGACAAGCGCAGCACCGGCTTCTCACTGCCGTGGGCGCCTCCGGAGGTGCTCTCCTCCAACGGCTCGGGCACCGACGCGAGCGACATCTACTCGCTCGCCGCCACGCTGTATGCGATGCTCGCGGGGCGCTCGCCGTTCGAACACGGCTACCGCCCGCGCACGATGCAGGAGCTCGGCGCGCATATCATGAACGATCCGGTGCCGCCGCTGAACCGCCCCGACGTGCCGGCGCAGGTGGAGCGCGTGCTCGCCAAGGCGATGAGCCACAACCCCGAGGACCGCTATTATTCCGCCGTCGAGTTCGCGCGCGCCATGCAGCAGGCGCAGATCGACTGCTACGGCCATGCCACCCCGCTGACGGTGGAAGGCGTGGACCGCTTCGGCAAGGCCGTGCTGCAGCGCCGTGGCGCGCACACCGCCACCACGGCCACCGCCGACACCGCCAAGCGCGGCCCCTCGCGCGGTGCGTGGATCGCGATCGGCGCCGCCGTGGCCGCGGTGGCCGCCGGTGTGGCATTGTTCTGCACACTTGTGCTGCCGAACCTCGACCATGTGGACAGCGGCGAGGCGCAAGTGGTGAATCCGAGCTTCGGCTCGCAGGCCACGCCAAGCGCCGGCGCGCAGCCCTCCGCCGGCGCCGCCGTGCCCTCCCCCACCGACATGGCGGGCAGGTACAGCGACGATTCCGTGATATTTACGTGGAAGAATCCCGATCCACAGCCCGGCGACCGGTATGCGTGGGTTATCGTCGACGACGATGCGGAAGGTCTCACGAACTCCGCCCTCACCACCGACCAGCGCGTTGTGGTGAAGGCAGGAGACCGCACGCAGACCTGCATCCGCGTGAGCATCGTGCGCAAGGACCGGCAGATGTCCACCAACCCAGCCACGATCTGCGCCGCGCGCTGACCCATCCGCCATGTGAGACCCACACTGAACAATTACGACGAGGAAAGGCATGCCATGGCCCGAACGCCGCACCCCCAGCCGCACCCCGGCGGTGACGCCGGCGGCGTGCGCCGCCGCACGCACGACCTGAACGCCCGCGTGCGCCAGTTCGTCGGCGCGCGCCACCGGCCGTGGCTCGTGCCACTCGTCACACTGCTCGCGGTGGTCGCGGTCATCGCCGGCGCGGTCATCGTCAGTTCGGTCACCCAGCGCCACCTGCAGCTCGACGACGGCACCGTCTGGGTCACATCGTTGCAGGACGGCAAGGCGGCGCGCTACAACGTGCGCCTGCAGGAGCCCGACACGGCCGTGGCGGCGAGCGACCCGAAGTTCGACGTGGCGCAGCAGGGGGCGAGCACGGTGCTCGCCGAAGGCACGCAGGTGAGCGCGATCCATCCCTCCACGATCAGCCTGTCCGATTCGTCCCCCACCGGCGCCGCCGTGCAGTCGTTCGTGGCCAACGGCACGCTCGCGCTGTTCAACCGCGCGCGCGGCGACGTGTGGGCCGGCGACGCCGGCGATGTGAAAGCCCTGAACGCGGCGGAGACGCCCGCGCACATGAAGCTCGGCGTCGGCGGCCTGGCCGCCGTCACGGCCGACGGCACCGTGTACGGCTACCGGCCGAAAGACGGCATGGTGCTCGCGATCGACGACCGTGGCGCACCCGACCATGTGCGCGAGGTCGGCTCGCTGAGCGACGGCAAGGCGCAGAGCGCCGACTCGTTCACCGTCGTCGACGGCCAGGGCGTCATCAGCGACGGCGACGACATCATCTGGAACGGCGGGCGCGCCACGTTCGCCGACGCCGCGCCGCTCGTACTGCAGGCGCCGAGCGCCGACGGCAAGCAGGGCGCGTGGGTCGCAGCCGGCGCGCCCAGCGGGCTTGCGCTCGTCGACCTGACCAAGCGCGGCGGCGAGGCACGCCTCATCGCGTCGGGCGGCCAGGGCGAACCCGCGCAGCCGGCCTCGAGCGGCGGCTGTGTATACGCGGCGTTCGCGCAGCACACGAACAACTCTGTGCGCGCATGCTCGGCCACCGACGACCCGGCCTACGCCACACTCGAGGAGGTCACGCCGACCTCGCAGCTGCAGTTCCGCGTCAACCACCGGCTTGTGGTGCTCAACGACGTAGCGAATGGCAACATCTGGAATCCGGACGAGTCAACCGACGTCATCAAGATCCAGTGGAAGACGATCGAGACGCAGCAGAACGAGGCCGAGCGCAGCAACGACGACAGCACGAGCAACAAGCACACCTTCGAAAAGACGTGCTCCACGCAGTCCGGACAGATCAAGGCCGTGGACGACACGTTCGGCGTGCGCGCCGGCGCGCACCAGATCCTCGACGTACTGCGCAACGACGAGCAGACGGATTGCTCGGTGCTGCGCATCACCTCGGTCAGCGCGCCGAAGAACGGCACGATCACCGTCTCGCCGATCTACGACGGCCGCTACCTGCAGCTCGACGCAAGCCATGCCGGCGCCGGCGCCGTGACGTTCACGTATGAAATCGGCGACGGCCGCGACCAGACCTCGCAAGGCACGGTCACGCTCAATGTGACCGGCGCGGAGAACCGCGCGCCGCGCCAGACCGACGCCCCCGAACAGATCGACGTGGAGCAGGGCGCGAGCTACACCGGCAACGTGCTCGGCGCGTTCACCGACGACGACGGCGACCCGCTCACGCTCGTCAACGCCACGGTCGAGAACACCGACGAGGCCACGGTCTCGACGCGCGCCGACGGCCTGCTCACGTTCCACGCCGGGTCGATGGCCGCGGGCCGCGCCACCGTGCGCCTGACCGTCTCGGACGGCCGTGAGACGGCCACCGGCACGGTGTATTTCTCGGTGCGTCCGGCGAACACGCTGCCCGCCGTGATCGATCCGCTCATCCGCCGCGCCACGCCCGGCACCGCCACGCGCGTGTCGCTCAAACAGTATGTGCACGGCACGTCGGCCGAACCGGTGCGCCTCACACAGGTCGACACGCCCGACAAGGCCACGACCACGCTCAACGCCTCCGACATGAGCTTCTCGTTCACCGCGCAAACCCCCGGCACATATTACGTGCCGTACACGGTCACGCAAGGCACGATCCCGGCCACGGGCCTGGCGCGCATCGAGGTGGAGGCACTGACCGAAGACACCTCGAAGCCGGTGGCCGCGAACGACGTGGCGCTGCTGGGCGCCGACAACACGGCGATCGTGGAACCGCTCGCCAACGACGTGGACCCGATGGGCGGCGTGCTGTCGGTGACCTCCGTCAAGGCGCCCGCCAACGCCAACGTCAAGGTGGGGCTCGTGGCGAACAAACGCGTCTACCTGACCGCCGTGCGCATGCCGACCGAGCCGGTCCCGATCGAATACACGGTGGCGAACGAGATCGGCACATCCAACGGCACGATCGTGCTGCAGCCGCCGGCGCTCTCGCATGCGAGCAGCGCGCCGAAGGCGTCGAACGTGAACGTCTCCGTGCGTACCGGCGGCATCGTCTCGGTCGACGTGCCCGACCACGTGAGCTACAGCGACGGCACCACGATCACGCTCGGCAACGACCTGCAGTATGACCCCGAGACCTTCCGGGGGCTCGTGTTCGTGGCCTCCGACATCGTGCGCTACCAGGCGCCCGCCGAGCCCGGATCCTACCCCGTCACGTACACGGTGCGCGACAACCTGGGCAACGCGGCCTCCGCCACGATCACCTTCGCCGTGCATGAGGCGAACGCCGAGACCAAGGCCGAGGCCAATCCGGTCGACGTGGACGCGCAGGTGGCGGCGGGCCAGAAGATCCGCATCCCCATCACGCTGCGCGGCATCGACGCCGACGGCGACGACGTGCAACTGCTGGGCCTGGGCAACACCGCGCCCGCCAAGGGCCGCATCGCCGAAGTGGGCGCCGACTACCTGATCTACGAGGCGTACACCGACAGCACCGGCACCGACGAGTTCACGTACGCGGTCGAGGATTGGACCGGACGGCGCGCGCAGGCGAGTGTGCGCGTCGGCATCTTCCAAAGCGGCGCCAATTCCACCGTGTATGCGCGCGACGACACGATCACGCTGCGCCCGAACACGACGACGACCGTGCCGGTGCTGATCAACGACGTGGCGAGCGACGACAGCGAGCTCACCGTGTCCGACCACCTTGAGCTGCAGGGCATCAGCGAAGCAAGCGTACATGACGGCCAGATCACGTTCACAACGCCCGACAAGGCCGGTACCGCGTTCATCGTGTATGCGATCAGCAACGCAGCCGGCCTGAGCGACACCGCCACGCTCACCGTGACGACGGACCCACAGGCGCCGATCGACCCGCCGACCGCCTACGACTACCGCGTGCCGGCGATCGCCACAATCGACAAGCGGTCGGTCGATGTGGACGTCTCGCCGTGGATCGCGAACCCCTCGGGCGGCGCCGACGAACTCGAGGTGGGCATCGACCCCTCGGCCGCAGGCAGCGCGCGCGTGCGCGGCGGCACGACAATCACCGTGGACCTGACGGACGAGGCGCGCGCCGTGCCGTACACCGTCACGAACACGACGCACAACGTGACGTCGACCGCGTTCATCCAAGTGCCCGCATACGGCGTGTTCCCGCCGGCGCTGCGGCCCAAGGCGCCAGCGCTCACGGTGAACGCCGGCTCGACAATCACGATCAACATCGCTGATTACGTACGCGTGGGCGCCGGCAAGACGGCCGTCGTCGAAAGCCGGGATTCGGTGAGCGCCACCAAGGCCGCGAACGCGGACCTCTATGTGGACGACCAGACGCTTTCGTTCACCGCCCCCGACGACTACAGCGGCCCCGCCTCGATCACGTTCACCGCGACCGACGGCAAGCGCGAAGGGCGCCAAGGCGGCGTCAAACTCGTCAATTCCGCGGTGATCACACTGCCGATCACGGTTGTGGGCGGACAGACGCCCCCACCCACATTCTCATCCACCGCGGTGGATGTGGTGGCGGGCGAATCCCCCATCACAATCAATCTGACGGCGTTGACGCACAGCGCCGCGTCGGGCGACCACGACCCGTACACCTACCGCGGCGGCGCCACCGCGTCGGGCATCACCGCGAACCTGAGCGCCGAAGGCAAGCTCGTCGTCAGCGCCGAAGCCAGCGCGAAGCCCGGTGCCACGGCCTCGGTGCCGATCGCGATCGACTACGGGCATGGCGAGGTGAACGCCGGCATCACCGTGCGCGTCGTGGCGTCGCTGCGCCCGCTCGCGCGCGTGAGCGGCACGACGACGAAGCTCAACGCCGGCGAGACGGTGACCGTGCCGGTGCTGCAGGGCGCCTACAACCCGTTCCCCGACAAACCGTTGAAGATCGTCGACGCGGCCATGGAGTCGGGGTCCACGCTGACGCTCGCCACAAGCGGCGACTCGCTTTCGGTCACCGCGCCGCAAGACACGTCCGCGCAGAGCGCGCGCGTCGTCGTGACGGTCGAGGACGCGACCGGCAGTGCGGCGCGCCATGTGACGGCCACGTTCACGTTCACGATCGCCGCCGTGCCCGACGCGCCGCGGCTGTCGCCGGTCGGCGGTGACGCGCAGGACGGCGCGGTGGCGCTGCAGTGGACGCCGGGCAACGCCAACGGCAGCCCGATCACCGAATACGAGGTGCGCTGGAACGGCGGGCAGAAGGTATGCGGCGCGGTCACGACATGCCAAGTGACCGGCCTCAAGAACGGCACGACCTACCTGTTCACCGTGCGCGCCAAGAACGCCGTGGGCTGGTCCGCCGATTCGAACCAGGTGGAAGGCAAGCCGGACCGTGCGCCCGAAGCGCCGGCGAACGTGGAGGTGAAGGGCGGCTACCGCAGCGCGTCCGTCTCGTGGTCCACCGGCAATTACGAAGGCACACGCCCTGATTCCTACACGGTCAGGCTCGTCGGCCCGCGCGGCTGGACGCAGCAGCAGTCGGGAGTCACGTCGTCGCCAGCGAATTTCGAGATCCCCAACAATGTGATCGGCGAAGGCTCGTTCACCGCCACGGTGATCGCGCACAACCCCGTCGGCGACAGCAAGGAGGGCGTCTCGAAAGGCACATCGGACGTGTGGGGCGATCCGGAGGCCCCGACGGTCAAGCTCGAGCAGGTGGACGACGAGCATCTGCGCGTGAGCATGACGCCGGGCCATCTGCGCGGCACCGGCTGCACCGCGGTCACGCTGTCGCGCGGCTCGGGCATGGCTTGCTCGGGCGGCTCCGTGCTCATCCCCATCACGAGCGACATGTATTTCACCGACGTCACCATCAAGGCCACGATCACCCCGGCCAAGCCGGGCGTCACCCCCGCGTCCGCCGATTCGAACCCCGTGCCAGTGAGTGTGGGCGTGGGCACGTCGAGCGTCACGGTCAGCGGCGACGGCGGCACATGCACCGCGCGCTGGTCCACCGACGGCGGCAAGGCGACCGAAGTGCATGTGCGGTTCGGCGACATCGACCGTCGCGAAGGGCGCGACGGCGAGGTCTCCACGTCAATCGGCCCCTGGCAGTCGTGCCCCGTGGCCACCGTGCAGCCCTTCGTCAAGGACCATGGCGGCGCCGTGGCCACCGGCGAAAGCCCCCACGTCCACAAGGTCGACCCCAGGATCGACGCGGGCCAGCTGAGCGTGCAATGGTCGCAGAACGACGAGCACAAGGTGCTCGTGACCAACAACAACGCAATCGACACGTATGGCATGGGCAATGAGACGAATCTGTACGTGGGTTCGCCTTCCAACCCGGTGCTCGTAGGCTGGGACGGCACCAGCACGGCCGTCACCGTACCCGACGGGGTGCCCGACGACGCCCAGTGGTTCGTCAAGGTCACGATCAACGGCGAAAAGTCGTCGCAGACCGAGTGGGCGCGCATCTCCGGCACGCGCCACAAGCTGCCGGTCATGCCCACGCCCGACCCGTCAACGCCCGGACCGGCGCCATCCCCTTCCCCAACCGGCACGACCGAGCCGGTACAGCCCAGTGCGGCCTTCGCGCGCATGGCGCACACCCACATGATCCACATCCTCATGCCATTCACCAACACCCAAGGAGCATAAGCCATGGCGAACCACGAACCAGAGCAGCCGCAGATCACCGAGGAGACGGTCCTCTCCACCGAGGCCGTCGGGCTGACTGCCGATCCGCTTGCGGCGGCGGCCGACGCGACCGTGCTCGGCCAGTCGCCGGTCCGCCCCACGGCCACGGCGGTGCCGGTGCCCGGCCTGCCCCCGCGCACGGCGGCACCTGCCGTGCCATCGGTGACGTCGCCGGTGGCGCCGACCGCCACGCCGCGCACACCAAGCCGCCCGACGGCGATGCCGCAGCCGGCAGCCGGCGCCTCCACGCTGACGGCGGACCAGATCATGCGGTTCAGCACGCAGTTCGAGGCGATCGTGCGCAACGTCTCGCAGGTCGTGGTGGGCAAGGAGCAGCCGGTGCGCCAGTGCGTCACCGCGCTCGTGGCCGGCGGCCACATCCTGCTCGAAGACTACCCGGGCACCGGCAAGACGCAGCTCGCGCGCGGCTTGGCCCGCTCGATCGACACGTCGTTCAAACGCATCCAGTTCACACCCGACCTGCTGCCGAGCGACGTGGTCGGCATCACGTTCTACGACCAGAAGACCGGCGAGTTCAGCTTCCGCAAAGGCCCGATCTTCGCGTCGATCGTGCTCGCCGACGAAATCAACCGCGCCTCGCCGAAGACGCAGTCCGCGCTGCTCGAGGTGATGGAGGAGCAGAAGGTGACCGTGGACGGCGCCACCTACGACGTGCCGCAGCCCTTCACTGTCATCGCCACGCAGAACCCGGTCGAACAGCTCGGCACCTACAAGCTGCCCGAAGCGCAGATGGACCGCTTCCTCATCAAGACCACGATCGGCTACCCCTCGCACGAGTCGAGCGTCGACATCCTGCGGCAGATCAACATCGGCGACCGCGCCACGCATGTGTCGCCGGTGGCCACCGGCGCCGACGTGCTCGCGATGCGCACGCTCGCGCAATCCGTGCACATCGACGACGCGATCTACGAATACATCGTGCGCCTCGTAGAGAGCACGCGCCACCACGAAAGCATCGCCGTAGGCTCGTCGATGCGCGGCGCGCTCGCGTTGACGCTGTGCGCGCGCGTCTGGGCCGCCGCCGACAACCGCGGCTATGTGATCCCCGACGACGTCAAGGCCCTGGCGGTGCCGGTGCTCGCCCACCGCGTGCTGCTCACGTCCGAAGCACTGTTCACGGCGCTGACCGCCGAGCAGGTGGTGGCGCAGATCCTCGAGGAAGTGCCCGCGCCCGCGCAATCCGCCGCACTCTGACACCCCACACGACCATCCACGAAAGCAGCACCATGACCGATTCCGCAGCACGCGCACTGCGCCGGCGCGCGTTCCAGCAACGCGCGCGCCGGGCCCGCAGGCGCGCACAGCGCGCGCTCACCGCCTACATCTCGCCGCTCGGCTGGGCCACGATCGCGTGCGCCGCCATCTGCCTGACCCTGTTCGCCACGCTCGGCTGGCATGAGATGCTCGCCGCGGGCCTCGTGTGCGTGGCCATGCTGCTCGCCGCGCTCGTGCTCTCGCTCGGCAACACGTCGTTCCACGCGTCGATCGATGTCTCGCAGCGCCGCGTGAACGTGCACGACGCCGTGCATGTGCAGGTGACGGTGGAGAACCCGGGCGCCACGCCGACCGCGAGCACACGCGCCGACCTGCCGATGGGCGACGAACACGAACGCTTCGGCATCCCGATGCTCGCGAGCCGGCAGTCGAAGCGCACCACGGTGAGTTTCACCGCGATTCAGCGCGCCGTGCTGCCGATCGGCCCGTTGATGATCCGCAAGGGCGACCCCTTCGGCCTCATGCGCCACGAGCGTCGGCTCGCCAAACGCGTGACCGTCTACATCCACCCCACCGTGGTGGCGCTCGGCATGCTGCACGCCGGCATTCCGCGCGACCTCGAAGGCAACCCGACCGGCGACATTGTGGACGACGACCTCGATTTCTACGGCCTGCGCGAATACGAGCCGGGCGACGATGTGCGCAATGTGCACTGGCTGAGCAGCGCGAAGACCGGCACATTGATGATCCGCCAGTTCGAAGCCACGCGGCGCACCGACACGTCGCTCAGCCTCGGCGTGAACCCGGACGACTACGTGGATGCAGGCGAATTCGAGCTCGCCGTCAGCGCCCACGCGTCGATCGGCGTGCAGGCGCTGCGCGAGGACCGGCCATTGTATGCGCACGTGGGCGCCACACACACCAATCCAGCCAATCCCATGGTGTTCCTCGACGAGTGCAGTGCCGTCGAGCCGCGGCTCGGCAACGAGCGCAACCTCGCGCAGGGCGCACTCGCGTTCACGCCGGACGCCTCGCTGTACTGCTTCACCGTCGGCTCGCTCAAACCGCTCGACGACATTCGGCGCATGGCGTCCACGTTGCCGCAGTCGGCACGCGTCGTCGTCGTGCAGACCGCGCCGGGCGCCACGCGCGGCCTGCGTGATTTCGGCGATTTCACGCTCGCCACGATCGGCGAGCTCAATGACCTGCCGCTCGTCATGGGAGCGATGCGATGAACCTCAACCCCATGCACTCCCCCGACCTCGACCGTTCGCTGACGACCGGCACCGGCACCACAACCGGCTCATGGGCGCAATCGACCCATTCGGTGATCTGGCGCACCAACACCGGCACGCCGTCGCACCGCATGGTGGGCGAACACATCCCGTGGCGCCCCACGCTCATCGCCTGTGCGGCCGTCGCGCTCACCGTGCTGCTCGCGTGCGCCAATCTGGTGGACGTCTACGGCTCGTTCGGCCTGTGGGCGGCCGCGGCCGTGCCCGCCGCCCTGATCGGCGCGGGCGTCGCCGCGATGAGCGTGCTGCCCACGCTGCGCGTCTGGTGGCAGCTCGTGGCCCTCGTCGTGGCCCAATGGATCCTCGGGCCGGTCATCTGCTGCAACGGCACGACACTCGCCCATGTGGTGCCGACGGCCGCCACCTTACGTGACGGCTGGTCGGCCACATTCGGCTCGTTCAAATACCTCATCTCGATCGCGCCGCCGGTCGGCTCCGGACAGGGCGCGTTGATGGCCGTGTGGACGCTGTGCCTGTGGGGCACGGCGCTCGCCGGGTTCTTCGCGGTCATGCGCGACCGCCGCTGGTCCTTCGTCACCGTGGCCCTCCTGCTCGCCATCAGCGCGGCGAGCGCGCTGCTCGGCACCGACGACGGCTGGATGCGTGTGCCGGCCGGCGTCATCGCCGCGCTCGTGCTCATCGTCTGGATGGCCTACAAGTGGGGCGTGCTCGAAGCCGGCCGTTGGCTCAGTTCCGCGGTGATCATGGTGCTCGCCGCGGCGGTGGCGTGCGGCGGCTGCCTGCTCGTGGGCCAACAGCGCGTCACACTGCGCGACCATTACGACCCGCCGCTGAGCCCCTATGACTACGCGAGCCCGCTGAGCGGCATGCGCGCCTACATCAAGGAGCACAAAGACACCACGCTGCTCACCGTGCAGGGCCTGCCCGCGGGCACGCCGGTGCGCCTCGCCGTGATGGACCGCTTCGACGGCAACGTGTGGAACCTGTCCGATCGGCGCGAGGCGCGTGACTCGTCGAACTACGTGCGCGTCGGCACGCGCATCCCCACGCAAGACACCGGCCGCGCATTCGATGCCACGTTCACCGTGCACGAAGGCCTGCACGAGGATTGGCTGCCGCTCGCCGGCACCGCGACCGGCGTGCGGTTCGCCGACGAGGGGCTCACGCGCGCGTTCTACTACAACACCGGCACCGACACCGGACTGCTGGCGAGCGGTGTGCGCGACGGCCTCACCTACACCGAAAGCGGTGTAGTGCCCGCCATGCCCACCGACCAGCAGATCGCCGGGGCGAAAGGCGCCACCGTGGCCCAGCCGCAGGCGCAGGACGTGCCGCAGTCGGTGGGCGAGCTCGCCACGGCGATCGCCGGCGGCCGGTCGAACGGCGGCGAGGCGGCGCAGGCGCTCGCCGAGACGCTCAAGGACCGCGGCTGGTTCTCGCACGGCCTCGCCTCGGACTACCCGTCGCTGCCCGGGCACGGCAATTTCCGCCTCACGCGCCTGCTCGCGGGCACGGCGATGGTCGGCGACAGCGAACAGTACGCTTCGGCGATGGCCCTGATGGCGCGCGAACTGGGCCTGAGCAGCCGCGTGGTGCTCGGGTTCCTGCCCAAAGACGGCGACGGCGAGATCTCCGACGAGCGCACACAGACCGCGGGCGGCACCACGACGATCGACTTCACCGGCAACGATGTGACGGCGTGGGTCGAGATCAACCTCGTCGGCCATGGCTGGGTGCCGTTCTACCCCACGCCAAAAGAGACGAAGACGCCCGACGACAACCAGAACCTGACGCCACCCAATCCGCAGTCGCTCGTCCGGCAGCCGCCGGTGCCGCTGACCGACCCGTTGCGCGACGAACAGAACACGACCGGACAGTCATCGCTCGACGGAGACGAGGCCGACGAGACGCCGCGCGACGAGCGGTGGGCGCGCGTCGCGCAGGTCGCGCGCGCCGTGGCCGTCTACGGGTCGCCCGTGTGGACCGTGCTGCTCGTGTGCGCGTTGATCCTGGCCGTCAAGGCGGCGCAGCTCGCCTGGCTGCGCCGGCATGGGCGCCCCGGCGCGCGCATCGCAGCCGGTTGGCGAGCCACCGCCACGCTCGCCCGGCAAAGCGGCGTGCAGGTGCACGGCACGCGGCGCGAACAGTCCCAGCAGATCGCCGACGAACTGCATCTCGACCCCGCGCCGCTCAACGAAGCGGTGCGCGAGGCGGATTATGTGGCGTTCTCGGGCGTGCCGGCGGATGAGCGCGCGGCCGAGGCGTACTGGAAGCGCATCGACGCCCTGCGCGGCAGCATGCTCGCCGCGCTGCCGCGTTGGCGCCGCTGGCGCACGCGGCTGTCGTTGCGCGGCCTGTGGCACAGCCGCCAATCAGGCACACGAGGCAAGGAGCAGCGATGAACGAGGTGATTGCGGTGGGCGCGCTCACCGATATCGGCATGCGGCGCGCCACGAACCAGGACGCGTTCCTTGCCGAACGCGGCGTGTATGTGGTGTGCGATGGCATGGGCGGCGAGACGGGCGGCGAACGCGCGAGCGCCATCGCCGTCGAGGAATTCACGCGTCTGGCGGCGGACGGCGAACGCACACGCGCCGCCATCGATGCGGCCGTGCAGCGCGCGCAACGCCGTGCCCGCGCGCTCGGTGTGGAGCTCGGCGGCATCGCCGGCACCACGATCAGCGGCATCGTGCTGCCGCAGTGGGGCGCCGGCGCGGACCCGCACGGCGCGCAGCCGGACGCGCATATGCCTGGATTGGTCATCGACGATTGGGATGCCACACAGCCGGGCGCCGCACTCGACGACAGCACGCTCACCGGCGAGTGGCAGGCGGCGCGCGGCGGCTGGGCCGCCCCATGCTACGTCGTCAACATCGGCGATTCACGCACCTACCATATGGAACGCGCGGATTCAGCGGTCATGGCGTGGGACGCGCGCACGTTCACACAGCTCACGCATGACCATTCGAGCAGGCAGGAGGCGATCGACGCCGGCATGGGCGAAGCCGAGGCCGGGCGCCGGATCGCGCGCAACGTCATCACGCGCTGCATCGGCGCACCGCACGGCACCCACGCCGACGTGTTCGTGGCGCCGGCGCACGGACGATTCATTATGTGTTCCGACGGGTGCCATGGCGAGCTCGAAGACGCTACGATTGCCTCTATCGCCGCCGCGCACAACGACGCGGCGGGCGCGGCCCGTGCGCTCGTGCAGGCTTCGCTCGACGCGGGCGGCAGTGATAATGTGACTGTGGTGGTCGTGGACATGCCGGCCGACCGCGCCGCGCCGGGCGCGCGTCTGGAGGACGACGAGGACCTCGGCGACGTGCATGGGCTCGATGACGCCACGGTGCAGACCTGAACCGGCGCACGACAATTAGACCTGAATGCGTGGCGGCGCACACCGCCGCGTGATGGGGGCTGGGGCATCTGCAGATGCCCCAGCCCAGCAGAGAACACAGAGAGGAACAACAAGCATGGTGAGTTACGACGAGGCGGTTGCAATCGTGCAGGACCCGCAGGCGGACCCCGTGATGCTGGCCAAAGTGGCCTACGAGAACCCGGAGTTCGGCGCCAACGTGGCGGCGCACCCCCGCGCCTACCCGGGTCTGAAACGCTGGATCGCGCAGTTCGGCGACGAGCGCGCGCGGCGCATGGTGGCGCAGCAGGGCTATGAGTCGCCGCTCGGCCCCATCGAGGACCGTGAGGAAGCCGCGCAGCCGGAACCGGCTGTGGCGGCCGAGGTCGCCGAGGTGGCGCAGACACCGGCATCGTTCGAACCGCAAGGGTATTCGGGCGTGAAGATGCTCGATGAGCAGTTCAACAGCCTGCCCGACGAATCGGTGCTGCCGTCGTTCGTCACCTCCGCCAATGTGCAGGCCATGGCGCACGACGCCGCGCAAAGCTCACCGCAGGCCTATGAGCCGCAGCAGCCGGCCGAACAGTCGTACGACCCGGCGCAGCAGCAGGCGGCCACCGGCGCGCAGACCCAGCCGGCCGCCGCGAACGCATACGGGTTCACGGCGCAGCAAGCGGCCACCACCAACGACCCGGCCGTCATGCAGCAGATCGCGCAGTATGCACCCGAACTGCATGTGGCGCTCGCCGGCAACCCCTACCTCTACCCCGAACTGCGGGCATGGCTCGGCATGTTGGGCAACCCGGCCGTCAACGAGGTCCTCTCGCACCGCCAGTGACGCCATACAACGCGTGAGGCCCATGCACAGTGTGTATGGGCCTCACGTATATCAGGAACGATTGCGCCTAGGCCTGTTCGAAATCGAAGATCTGGTCGCCGATGCGGATGCGCGCGGGGGCGTGCAGCTGCACGGGCGCGCCTTTGAGCACGGGCGTCTCGGTGTCTCCCGCGTAGATCGCGGTGCCGTTGAGCGATCCGAAGTCCTCGAGCCACATCGAACCGTCCTCGTCGAAGCTGATCGCCGCGTGGTTGCGCGAGACCGTGCGCGTGGGGTCAATCAGGCGCACCGATTTCGCGCCCGCCGGGATGTCCTGCGAGGGACGGCGGCCCATCAGCACGCCCATGTCCACGAGGATCGTCTGCCCGGTGATCTCGTTGATCATGCGGTAGTTCGCGTGCGGCTGCTTCATGAACGCCGTGGAGAGGACCGTGCCGTCCCATTCCTCGCTGCCCTGTGCGTCGGCCGCCGCGGTGTATTCGAGGTCGGCGCCCTGCGGGATGAACGAATCGTCGTCGAGCTCGACCGCGTGCGTGCCGGCCGTCTGGAGTGGTTCGGGCGCGGCCGCCCGGGCCTGGGAGTGGTCAGTTTGGAAGTCGTCGATGGCGCCGAGGATCTGGCCGGCGGCTTCGTCGTCGGCGTACCAGCCCGGTTCAGGCGCGGGAGGATAAGGTAACTTCTGCATACCTGCATTCTTACCACACGCCGCGCGCTTCGCCCAGCCGCCGCCTCACGTTATGAACGCGGCGGTGGAACGGCACGGCATATGCGAACAGCGGGCGCGCGC
>OLPK01000130.1_pt1 | contig 94419 bp, 94 predicted proteins | sample 1672261 | NCBI WGS metagenome assembly OLPK01 (sample SAMEA3136665, study PRJEB25190) | human gut metagenome
TTAACACATCGGTTTGTGGGTCCGACATGCGTGGGTTCGAATCCCACATACCGCCTCTGTTAAAAGATCATGTTCAATCAAATTGGACATGATCTTTTTTTGCATAATTTTATGAATAAAAATTTCAAATCTGATTCTGAATTAGTTGCAAACGGTTGCTTCAATTCATTACAAACGCTTGCAGCAAAAATTTTTTAACCGGCATGATAAGGTTCATCAGCACTTATTTTGCATGGCTTTAGAGAATCTTAAATGCAATTGAACGTTTTAATGGTACATTGTCAAATTGAATAAGAGGTGGTAATTTATATAAGAACGCGCTTACATGATATTAGTAAGTGGGATTTTTAAAAAGGGAAGTGATGAATATTTACTTCATGACCAGATGTTTTTATAAACTGTGGTCAGTGCTGTAGATCGATTTGGAATAATTTGATAGTGATAGAGGGATTCATATGGTAGGAATTGTATTAACAAGTCACGGTGGCTTTGCTGATGGGATCAATCAATCGGCGGAAATGATCTTTGGTCAGCAGCAGGATGTGGCGCATGTAATTTTGAAGCCGGATGAGGGACCGGATGATATTCATGCCAAGCTTGAAAATGCCATTAAGGACTTTTCAGATCAAGAGCAGGTTTTATTTTTAGTTGACTTGTGGGGTGGTACGCCATTTAATCAAGCCTCGAGTCTGTTTGAAAAGCATCAGGATACCTGGGCAATCGTAACGGGGATGAACCTGCCGATGGTGATTGAAGCATTGGCCTCGCGAATGACCATGAATTCAGCCCGAGAAATTGCTACACATATCGTTGAAACGGCTAAGGATGGCATCAAGACCCTGCCAGAAGAACTGATGCCAAAGACCAAGGCGCCAGCTGCACCAGCCAGTGCCAAGCCAGCCATCAAGGGAGCTATTCCAGAAGGTACCGTTATCGGCGATGGTAAGATCAAATACGTTCTGGCACGGGTTGATTCCCGACTTTTGCATGGTCAGGTGGCAACAGGTTGGACCAAGGCAACTAATCCCAACCGTATTATCGTCGTTTCTGATAACGTCGCCAAAGACAAGCTGCGCAAGAATATGATCAAACAGGCGGCTCCAACCGGCGTTTATGCCAATACGGTGCCCATTGCCAAAATGATCAAGGTCGATAAGGATCCGCGTTTTGGCGATACGCGGGCCATGCTGCTGTTTGAGACGCCTGAGGATGCCTTGCGCGCTATTGAAGGCGGGGTCGGCATCAAAGAGCTTAATATCGGCTCAATGGCCTATTCAGAAGGGAAGGTCAACGTAAACCAGGTCTTGGCCATGAACCAAGAAGACGTTGATACCTTTAGAAAGCTCAAACAGCTGGGGATTAAGTTCATTGTCAAAAAGGTTCCCTCCAGCAACGCTGAGGACATGGACGCTTTGCTGGACAAGGCTCAAAAGCTGATCGATGAACAAAAGAAATAAGGGGTTTTGATTATGTCTGCGATTTCAATGATCTTAGTTGTGATTGTGGCATTTTTGGCTGGTATGGAAGGTGTTTTGGATGAATTTCAATTCCATCAGCCACTGATTGCCTGCACATTAATTGGTTTAGTAACTGGCCATTTGGTTCCCTGCGTCATGCTGGGCGGCTCTTTGCAGATGATTGCTCTGGGCTGGGCCAACATCGGGGCTGCGGTAGCACCGGATGCAGCCTTGGCAGCCGTGGCCTCGACGATTATTTTTATTCAAAGTGGCGGTGAGATCAAACAGATCGGAACGGCGATTGCGGTTGCCATTCCTTTGGCGGTAGCTGGCTTATTCTTAACGATGATCGTTCGGACGATTTCCGTTGCAATTATTCATATCATGGACAAAGAAGCCGCTAAAGCAAACTTCCGCGGCGTTGATCTATGGCAGATGCTGGCCGTCAGTCTCCAAGGGCTGCGGATTGCGATTCCAGCAGCAGCCATGCTGTTCGTTCCTGCCAGTGCCGTCCGCGCCTTTCTGGGATCCATGCCGGCCTGGCTGACTGATGGGATGACGATTGGTGGTGGAATGGTGGTTGCCGTTGGTTATGCAATGGTTATCAACATGATAGCCAGTCGAGAAGTATGGCCGTTCTTTATGATTGGTTTTGCCCTGGCTGCCGTTTCAGAACTTACCTTGATTGCAATTGGGGCGATTGGTCTGGCATTAACGCTGATGTACCTGTCTTTGGAATCCAAGGGCGGTTCTGGCAGCAATGGCGGCTCGGGCAGCGATACCGGCGATCCATTGGGCGACATTTTAGATGACTATTAAAATCAAGGGAGCGACTGATTATGGCAGATAAGACGGAAAACAAAATTAAACTATCCAAGCGTGATCGCTGGGACGTCTGCTGGCGCTCAACGTTTCTCCAAGGATCATGGAACTATGAACGAATGCAAAATGGCGGTTATGCCTACGCAATGATTCCCGCCATTAAAAAGCTTTACAAGAACAAGGACGATCAGGCAGCTGCTTTAAAACGCCATCTGGAATTCTTCAACACGCACCCTTATCTGGCCTCGCCAATCATTGGGGTTACCCTGGCGTTGGAAGAAGACAAGGCTAATGGGGCTGCTGTTGATGACGTTGCTATTTCAGGGGTCAAAGTCGGTATGATGGGACCATTGGCAGGTGTCGGGGATCCAGTCTTTTGGTACACGGCACGGCCAATTATTGCTGGTCTAGGGGCCTCAATGGCAATTTCTGGCAATATCGTTGGACCAATCCTGTTCTTCCTGCTTTGGAACGTCATGCGAATTGCCTTTATGTGGTACACGCAGGAATTTGGCTACCATGCCGGCTCTAAGATCACTGATGACGTTTCTGGCGGTCTTTTGCAAAAAGTAACGCGTGGCGCGGCGATGATGGGGATGTTTATCTTAGGGACCCTGATTGAGCGCTGGGTTACGATCAAGTTTACGCCAGTCGTTTCCAAGACGCCGCTGCAAAAAGGCGCCTACATTGACTGGAGCAAGCTGCCAAACAATATTCATTCGGTACAAAAAGTATTGACTGAATGGAACATGGGCAAGGGCCTGTCATTGACCAGCTATAAGGTTACGACGCTGCAGGATAATCTGGACCAGCTGATTCCTGGGCTGGCTGGACTGCTGCTGACGTTCCTTTGCATGTGGCTGCTTAAAAAACGGGTCTCGCCAATCGTGATTATCATTGGCTTGTTTGTCTTAGGGATCTTGGGTCACGTCTGCGGCCTGCTGTAAGGTGAGTGAAATGGTTGAATCAATCAATGCCAAAGTCGAATACGTAACGGACGGCACATCTTTTATGGGGCCCGTATCATATGGCAAGATTATGATTGGCGATCGCGGCTTTGAATTTTATGATGACCGTGACGTCCGCAATTTTATCCAGATTCCTTGGGATGAGATTGACCTGGTAATCGCCTCATTGGTATTTGGCGGGCATTGGATTCCTCGCTTTAAGATTCGAACACGGCATAACGGTGAGTTTATCTTTGCCGCCAAGAATACCAAGGCAACTTTGCGCGCTGTTCGCAAACACGTTGATCCTCAGCATATGGTCAGAGCGTTGACGTTTACGCAGAAACTAAAGCGTGGCTGGCAGGGGATGCGCAACAGCCGCAAGCATTCAACAAAATAAACGATTGATTGGCACAAGAGAAAAGGCGCCTTAGGACTGATTCAACGGTCTTGAGGCGCCTTATCGCAATCAAAAATCCCGACTTCAAATATCAAGCCGGGATTGAAATCAATTAGAATTTAAATTCGGGAAACCAGATCTTAATCTCACGCGCTGCGCCATCAACGGTGTCAGAAGTGTGAATAACGTTTCGCAAAACGCCATCTGGCCATTCACGACCGAAGTCACCACGAATCGTCCCCCATTCAGCTTGACCAGGATTGGTAGCCCCGGCCATATTGTGAATGGCTTCAACGACATTGGTTCCGGAAACGACCATGCCGACGATCGGGCCTTCCATCATGTAAGTAAGGATTTCCGGCCAGAACGGTTTGTCAGTCTTATCGTAATAGTGGCGCTCAAGTTCATCTTGGGTAGCGTTGATCATCTTCAACGCTTCAATCCGATATCCCTTGCGTTCGATGCGAGTAATAATGTCGCCGATGTGACGCGTCTTTACGCCATCCGGTTTTACCAAAACCAAAGTGTATTCATCTTCGACCATATTAGCGGCCTCCCTTTAACAAATTATGTTATTAGCATATCATATCGCCTACTTTTGTCAAGAAATCGCTTTCAAAATAAATGATTTTTCTTTTCGTGTGGTTAAACGATAGGCTTTCGAATTTTCAAAATAAAGATCTTATTTTCATGCCAAGGCTAAATACTTGAAAATAAGACGAGAATCAGTAGAATTAAACCAGCATAGTTAGTCAGAGAATGATAGCCGGTTTTAGGACAGACTGGCTAAAATCGTGATTAGATGATTGGTAAAGAGAGAATCAGCAGTTGCCTGATACTGTTGAATCAATAACAGCGCATCCAATGTTCAGTTTTGAACGCGGATGCGCTGTTTTCTTTTGAAATAAACTAATACAATGTAAATGATGAATTGTGAATAGTGAATTGTAAAAAATAAACAGTTAACAATAGGTATGATAATAGTGAAAATCACTGATATTAAGGCATTTTATCTATCGCTCAGTAACCTGTATCAATGTAAATAGTGAATTGTAAAGAATGAATTGTAAACAGTGAATTATGAATAGCAAATTGTTGATTGATGAAAAGACGTTTGTTAAGTTTAATGATTTTAACGGTTTCGCACTGATAACTTAGATCTTGAATATTTTGCCTATTTCTCTAGCCAGCAAATCTAATAATCGACTATAATTAAATCAAACCATGCGGAAGGTGAGACTATGACAAGTTTATTAATGATGTCTGACGGCTGGGGGCTTTTCTGCCTTTTAGTATTAGGCTTGTTTTTAATGCTGGCAGTTGGCTTTTTGTGGGGCGATTTTTGTCGGCGGATGCGGCGCCATCGGCTAGACGTGCTGTCGCAGCGGCATCCGATCTCTTGGCAGATTCTCCCGTTGGATTCGCCTGAGGCACTGCGCGGCTTGCGGATCTTTAACGGTTTTCACAAAACGCTTGAAGCTGCCAGCGAGCATCTGGCCAATAATAATCGTGATGCAGCTAAGGGAATCATGGATCAGTACATGACGCCACTGGAATCCAAGGCCTTTTTGCGGGAATGTGAGCAGCGCGTGTATGAAAGTCGGCGTGAATTAGACATGCAATTAGATCTGGTGCGCTGTCGTGAAGTCAAGCTGGAAGGTCAAAGAACGATTTTTGAGCTGACGACGCGCCAAAATGGTCACGAGCAGCGTCCCGATGGCAAACCGGCTGCTGTTAGCTATGAGCGGGTTGATACGTTTGTCTGGGATGAGACTCATGAGAAAATGCTGCGAATCTGGCGAGGCGGGGCTACTGGTCAGGAACTAGAAATCTGGATCTCGCAGTTTGTCTACCCCTATGGCAAATACTGGCAGCGGATGCGCAATGCTGCTTTGGCCGTTGCTGTACTGCTGATCGTGGCTGCTTTTGTAGTCGGTATTTGTTTTGGCAGCTGGCCAATCAAGAGCTGGGAGCCAATCGTCTGGGCCTGCATCATGCTTTATGTTGGACTTGGCCTATTGTTTTCGCCTTTGATTAATTCAGATCGAGATGTAGCGGCTGAAGAGTATGTTCGTTATTTCAATCGATAACCTAATATACGTTTTATTAAAATTTGTTTAACAGTTTCATGATGGGTTTTTAATAAACATTAAATATCGTATAATTAATTTATACTGGTAGTCAGTTAATAATGTCAAAAATGTCCTGCTCGATCAATGCAATGTCATTAAGCACTGAGCTTGACAATATTATTAGCCATTTGAGGTCATCTGATTAGTGAGGCAATCACTTTTGGATGGCCTTTTTTGATGTCTTTGATGAATTGAATTGGTACCGACGATTTTATATTTTCGTAAAATGGGTGCAGAAAATCTTAGCATTCGCGCAAGATTCATCAGTTGCTCTGTGATGAGTTACGCCCGATTATGATTCAAACTTTTCGTAATGTTAAACTAAATAGCAACAGCATTAATTTACATTAACTAAAAATAATAGATCAAATTCGAACCAATAATTAAGTGAATGTTTGGCGTCAATAAAATAATGACAGCGACCAAGAAAATGATGCTGATTATAACGAGAGAGTAAAAAAGTGGCAATTCATAGTTAGTGCCTCAAGAAAACTTGTGTTGGAAGCCTGATAAAACGATTTTAAGCAGATCTGGTAAGAAAGGTATCCATATAATGATAAGAAACAAAGCAGCAATCATATCTCAAATGAACTCAGATAAAAAACGGCCTGACCGCAGGAAAGTCTGCTGCCAAACCGTATCAATGAATTTGATTTATCATGCAATTTTAGAAGAAAACAGTGCCTATAAAATGTTCAATACGGTACTGTTTTTTATTTAACGTCATGGTGCTGTTGTTCTTTAAGCATCTGTTTGATTTCCAACAGTTCCTGATGCAGCTGCCTATTTTCGGCGTGCAGCTTGGCGATTTCTTTTTTGGTGACCTCATGCGGATTGGTTGGTTCAAAATAAGTCGTGATCGTGCTGGTCAAAAGCCCAATGATGCTGACGCCTACGACCATCAGCAAAACTGCGGCAATCCGTCCCCAGAGCGTAGTCGGCGAGACATCGCCATAGCCCACTGTTGAAACAGTCGTCAAAGCCCACCAAAAGGCCGTTGAAAACGAAACGCCCTCTGAGATGCTGTACATGCCGGCTGCGATAAACAGAATTCCACAGCTGAGGTAAAGGTAGTAGATCAGACCATCCGTGTGAAAGAATCGTTTTAAGCGGACCGTCAGACCAACCAGGCGTAAAAGCCGCAAGACACGCAGCATGTGAAAGACGCGGGCGACACGGACAAAACGGAATAGCGTGAAGATTGAGTTGGTCGGGATGATTGAGAGCAGATCCCAGATATTTTCCTTGAAAAATTTAATTTTGTCTTTTGCGATTGCCAGACGTGCAAAGTAGTCAACCACCAGAATTGCCCAGATGCCCCGATCAATCCAGACATAAGGCGACTGGCTGAGATTAATGGCATGGGCGCAGTCAAACAACAGCAGCAGAATTGAAACTAAGGCGATCAGTGCAATAAAAAGCTGATAGAGCAACAGAATTTTGTGTTTGCGAGGATTCATAGTCAATTTTCCCAATAGTATAGTAATTAGTTTTAATAATAATTCGTTTGCAGCAAGGTGACAATAGTTTGGTGTGATCAATGCTTCAATTTTGCGTTGAATTTTGGAGATTTATGACTGTATTCCCCATGCCTGCGGGGGTGATCCTCAAGAAATGTATTTTGATCTTCGTATTAAATCAGCAATTGATCACAAATTATTTATCCTTAACCTGCCATAATTGTATATTTTCAAATTGCCCTATATATACTTTGAAAACTTTTATTTTTAGAATTGCTTATCAAATTTAAGCTGTAAATTGATGACGGTCTTGCTTCTGAAAATAAAAGTGTTACAATCATTGACAATTAAAAGTTAAATATACTTTTATTTATTTTTTTGCAAAGTTTAAAGTATTTTTTACCTAAACAAATCAAAAGCATTAATGGCAATGGAACATAGGCTATTAGTTTGGTATTATCAAATGCTTCTATAATGGACAGGCTTTTAACAATGTCAACTTTATGGCTGGTGTGGAATTAATGAATTTGATTTGATGCTTGGTATTCAAGAGGAGTTTACGTATGCGAGATAAAGATAAAATTTTAGGGGCGCTATATGGGCAAGCAATTGGTGATTCAATGGGAATGCCTACAGAGTTATGGCCAATCCAAAAAATTCGACGTAAATTTGGTCAAAATATTACAACCTTTTTGGATGGTACTGATGATAATGATATTGCCATTAATTACAAAGCGGGAGAATACACTGATGATACTAACCAAGCATTTGCAATTTTGGATGCGTTGATTGAGACGGATTGGAAGCCAGACACCAAGACTTTGGTTAAGCATATTTTGCAATGGGCCGATGCTGCTGGGGCATGGACTAACAATGTTTTAGGGCCAAGTAGTAAAGCAGCTCTTAAGCTTGTAAAAGAAGGCAAGGATCCTTCTGAAGTTACGAAAAGCGCATTGACCAATGGTTGTGGTATGCGAATTGCACCAATCGGGACGCTTTATGAACCTAAAGACTTTGATAAATTAATTGAAATGGTTTATGAGGTTACCAGAATTACTCATTCCAGTGATGTTGCTATATCAGGAGCAGCGATGATTGCGGGGGCGGTTACTGCAGCAGTTGCAGATTATGACTGGAATAACATTATTGAATACGCCAATGAGGCAAATGATGCAGGGTTTAAGTTGGGCACGCCAACATGGGCTGCACATAATAAGGAGCGTTTGGAAATCGGCATTGACCTTGCTCATAGGTATAGGGGTAACGATAAAGCATTTAGTCAAGCAATTTATAATACTTTAGGTACAGGAACTGCAATTTCAGAAAGTATCCCAGCAGCCGTGGCAATTGCCTACTATGCTAAAGACGTAAAAAAGAGTGCCTTTATCTGTACCAATTTAGGTGGGGATACCGATACGATTGGTGCAATGGCAACTGCAATTTGTGGTGCAAAAGTTGGTGCTAAAAATATTCCGGAAGACTGGAAAACGTTGATTGATGAAAAAAATCCACAACACAATATTCAGGAATTTACCAATAAGATTGCTGAATTTAAGGCTTAGAAAAAATGAGGTGAATTATATTCATGGATAACGAATTTATAAAAGTACCCGAAAAAGACAAAACATTGAGTCCCAGTAAGCTTTTTTATAACTGGTTTGCTGCTAACGTTGGGATTATGGGGTTTGTTTATGGAGCAATTATTGTCAGCTATCATTTATCTTTTTGGCAATCAATTACAGCGGCATTGATTGGCTCACTGACTTTCGCAATTCCAGGATGGGTTGCGATGATCGGTCAGCGTGAGGGTGTTACAACGTTTAAGCTGAGTCGGGCGGCTTTTGGAATTTACGGTAACAAAATCCCTAATTTTATGGCTTGGGTAAACATGGTTGGCTGGCTTTCCGTTAATGTAATCACGGGTACGTTGCTGTTTTCTGCGATGCTTAAAACTATTCATATTCCACAAACTGGTTTTACAAAGTTTATATGTTTAGTGATTTTTGCGGGATTGGTTTTTCTGTCAGGGATTTTTAATGAAGACACCTTAGCCAAAATTCAAACATGGTTAAGCTGGATTTTTGGTGGATTAACTTTAGTCATGCTGATTATGTTTCTTGTAAATGCAAAATGGGAAGAAGCATTTGCAATGAAGCAAGGCAGTTGGCTAACAGGATGGTTACCAGCAGTTGCCTTTATTGCTGCCGGTTCGAGCATATCATGGTCAATGGCTGCTGCCGATTGGGGCGCCTATGTTCGTCCAAATACAAAACCAGCAGCCACTTTTTGGAACACTACTTTAGGCGCTGCTACGCCGTTATTTTTCTTAATGGCTGGCGGGGTATTGTTAAGCACGATTTCACCAAGTTTAGCCACTGCAAGTGATCCCTATCAGGTAATGTATGGTGCAGTTCCAGGGTGGTTTGGATTCCTTTATTTTCTGGTAGCCGCTGGTGGCATTATTCCACAATGCTTGGTTTCATTTCGTTCAGCACGAATTAATCTCGCAACGATTGGAATTGAAGTGTCACAAAAGGCATCATTAATCTTACATGCTGTAATCATTATTTTAATTTCTGCTTATGTTTTATTCGTTTCTGGTGACTTCTTAAGCAATTTTGAATTATTCTTGAACTTCTTGGGTATCTGTCTTGCTTCATGGGTTGCTATTTTCTTGGCAGATAATGTTATTTACCGTAAGAATGGCTATGATCTTAAACTGATGGATCCAAATTCAACTGTACATTATAACTGGTCTGGAATTGTTTCTTGGATCGTTGCAACTATCTTTGGCTTTTTATTTACGTCAAATGACATATACCGGGGGCCATTTGCCTATGGTATTTTTAAAGATAATAGCAGTTTGGCTGTTTTTATTTCAGGAATTGCTGCAATTGTTGTTATGCTTATTTTCTCGTTGATTGCAAAGCATTCCAATCGGCTGAAAGGTTAAGAATATGGTGGAAAAAAGTTTAGTTATTGGTGCTGCTTTCGTAGACGTAATAATGGATGTTGGCCATTTACCGACCTCAGGGAGTGACGTTACCGCAAATTTAAAGTCTTATAATGTTGGCGGCTGTGCGTTCAATGTCTATGGAGCGATTAGACATTATCTTGGTGCTGACCGGGTTGATCTTTTTGTGCCCGTAGGAAAAGGCCAGTATAGTGAAATGATTCGGAAAACTATGAATAGTAGTAAGATTCCGATTTTGGCAGAAGACGATTGTCAAGATAATGGTTGGGACATTTGTCTGATTGAACCTAGTGGCGAAAGAACCTTTATAACGATTCCAGGCATTGAACAAAATTGGCAAGCAGAATGGTTTAACAAGATAGACTTGTCTGACTATAAGTACTTTTATGTAAGCGGTTATGAAATGGAAAACGCAGAATCGGCAAAACTACTGTTAGATTACTTAGCACAACGCAATGCCGATTCGTATATTATCTTTGATGCTTCACCAAGAATTAACTATATTGATTTTGAAATTTTAGACCGGCTCTTATCGAAAGGTGTAATTATCAATGCCAATGAAAATGAAATTGGCTTTCTTAGTGATAAAGATACATTGGCCGAAAAAGCTCAAGACATCTTTTGTAAAACCAATGAACCAGTTCTTATTACTTTAGGTGCTCGGGGAACTTATCTGTATGATAAGCATGGCGGAAAAATCATCGGCACGGATAAAGTTAAGAATATCGTTAATACGATTGGTGCTGGAGATACTCACTGTGGTGGAGTAATTGCCGGTCTATTAGAGGGCAATTCTTTTCCAAAAGCATGTCAGATTGGCAATGAGTTAGCCGCACAAGTCATTCAGCAAGAACCTGGATATTTGAGCTAAATTTTTAATGTTTAATGAAAACGTTTAGCTAAAAATCTTGTCAAAAATAATTAGCATAATAAAAAGACATGGCATCTTCACCATGTCTTTTTTATCAATCATTGTTTACTTAAGTTGCGGCGTTTGATCAGCCAACTGGCAACTGCAGCCAAAAGCATCCAGATCAAACCAAACAGACTGATCTTACATCCTAGGGCTAAACCTGGTACGTGGTAGTGCAGGACAACCTGATGAGTTCCCGCAGACAGACGCAGACCGACAAAAGCCTGGTTGGTCCGTAACAGAGTGGCCTTTTTGCCATCAACGGTCGCCGTCCAGCCCGTTGAATAAGGAATCGAAGAGGTCAGAATACCGACCCGCGAAGTCGTAATCGTTCCCGAAAGTTGATTGCGCTTGAATTTAACGTTTTTAAGCGCATGTTTTTGAATCTGGCGAACTTCTTGATTGTATTTGGTCCCCAGTTTTTCGGCAACTACTTGATACTGCCATTGATAGGTCCCCAGCTTAGAAGGCTTGAAGGTCAAAGAAGTTGGCATTCCTTTAGCAAAGTAGCCAATATTCATCGTACCGTTTTTTACCAGCTTGAAAAATGAAAGCTTGCTTTGCTTAGGCTGTTCTATGGTTTCGGAACCTAAACGACTGGAAATCTTGATGGCAAAACTCATATCAGGTGAACCGTTCAGAATATGGTAGCGCCAGAATTTATACTGGTTAAAACGATGATTGACGATATCGCCTGGATTGGTGGACTGCTGCTCTTCATGCTTTTGCTCATAGGCAATCTGCTGTTTCATTGAAAACGGCTGATACTTGATCGAAGCAAACTCAACGTGCAGTTCGCTGTCTTTGAGCTGTTTTTTGAATGCCTTGCTGGTCAACTGTGGCAGCTGCAGCTGATAGGTTTCCAGACTGTCAGTATATTTAAGACCGGTTGACTTGATCTTGTTCAAACGATTTGAAACCAGCTGCGATTTAAGTTTGATGACGTTGCCTTTCAAATTGGCGGTCTTCATTCCGTTGGTAGCGTCGCTGTTTTTAGAGCTGACCGTAACCCCACTGGCCAAGGCACGTTCCTTGGCAGTAGGCGACAGCTTCTGGTAGGTTTTTTGGCTGATGTAGGAATCCTGCCAATAAAGCAGCGGAAAGGTATTATTCGTCCGATAGCGATTAGTCGTGGTTGGAACCAGCTGCGTCTGATCGGTCGGGTTGGTAGGCTGCCCGACGTCATAGTTGATTTTGGGTTCGGTAGTAGCATCAAGGAAATAGCCGCCTGGAATTTTATTGGCGTTCTCGCTGTTGCTTTGCACGAACAGATACTTGACGCCAAAGAAATTATTCAAAACGGTTCGGTCATCAACCTGACGCAAAGGGACGTTGGCTTGATACTGAGTGTTTTGCAGCGAGGTGCTGAACTGTCCCAGGTACTTGTTTTGCAGGGAATAGTATGAATCAATATTGTGCATCCCTGAGGTCAGATCATTATCCAAAAGCCCACCAGAAGTAATTTGATTGTTGGAGATCGTGGAGACCCGGAAAAACGAACCGTCGTTTAAGCCTTTTTCCAAGCTGCCATAGCGATTTTCGGCAATCGACTGATACTGACCGCGCACCAATGTACTGTTGGCGAAATTACCGTTATAAGGCGTACCGACATACAGCGCGTTGCAGGCAGCGTTGGCTAAAATAATCGTAACCAGCCAGCGATCAGGATGCGGCGTGCCATGCAGGTTAATAATCCAAAGCATTAACAGCGACATGATCAAAAAGATGATCGGCATAAACATGGTCGTATCGTTTTGGAAAATATAGGTTGCCACCAAGACGACCAGATAGATGCCGGTCGCGCTGGTTAAGATCCAAAGCGTATGCCGATCAAGACGGGTCGCATTCTGCAAAAGCAGGCAGACCGTCATGGCAATCGGCAGATAGATCAGCAGCGTCCAGCGATTGGAGGCCGCCATCATGCCATTGAAAAATGCCCCTACTGCCGGAATCAGCAGCATAACCAATGCCAGGGCCAGACTGATTGATAAAAGCGGAAATTCGCGGGTTCGCGTATAAAGATAGACGATCGCGATAAATGCAATGCTGACCAAGCCTAATGCTGACCAGAACATAAACGTCCACTGGTCACCATTGATTAGCTGTTTGGGCAGAAACAGATAGTAGTAGAGCGGATAGTGTTTAAGACCATTGGCAAATTCAGAACCGGCACGAGTGGAATTCATAACGGCCATGATTTCTGGAACCAAAAGGCAGGCTGCGACTAGAATGCTGGTAATTGCGGCAAAGGCCAGCTTAGCCAGGGCTTTGCCGTAGCTAAGCGTGGTTCGATAATGAGTTGCCACGCGGAGTACCAGATAGATAAAAGTGCCGATTCCTAAAACATACGCTAGATAGTAGTTGTTGACCAACATCCACAAAAAAGCCAAGGTAAGCGGCCAGGCTGAGCCGTTTTGCAGGACGCGCTCAAGCTGGACGACCAGAATCGGAAACAGAATAAATGTCGTCATGAAAAACGGTTGGGCGATGCTGGCATACAACAGGTATGAGTTCACCATATAGACTACGGCACCACCTAGAATAACGTGGTCGCGAAAAGAAAAATGACCAGCAAACCAGCAGAACGTCAAACCGACAAAGTACGTTCGCACAACGGTAATGACTTGATAGGCCAGCGTTAGTTTAGCTGCTGGGAATAATAATGCCAGATAGGCGAAAACGTCACCAATTGTATAGTAGGAAAAGACCTGGAAAGTATCGGTGCCCAGTCCCATGTTCCAAGACCACCAGTTTAATGGCCGTGTTGGGTGATGGAGCCAGCCCAGGACGACTTTACGATATTCGCCGAGCAGCGGTACGTGCTGATTTAAGGCATCCTTATTCCAGATCAACGTATGTCCGGTGATAGCATAGCTGCCGAACATGCACAGCGCGATCAAGGCAAACATTACCGTATATTTCAGATATAGCATGCGATGATCACGCTTTTCGAATGAGAAGTTCATTGAAATTGCTCCTTAAAATAAAAAGTACACCCTTCTATTTTACTATAGATTTTTGTAAACCTTGCCACTGAAAATATTAAGGTATTTTAATGAATTACTGGTTTTTAAATCAGGTTGGTCTGCAGCGCTCTCAAACCAAGCTGATCGGCTGTTCAAAAATAAGATTGCCAAAAGTATGTTCGCCTGTTAAAATATAAATAGCGAACATATGTTTTAATAGAGCTTAAGGAGGGAATCAATATGTCATTTGCCTTGCTGTATCGATCGCTTAGCCGCACTCGCTGGTATTGGTCAGTCAGCCAAAATTAAAAGCGAGCGGCAGTTTACCTGGGAGTCGGCTGCGGATCTGGCTACCGACTATCCCAAACTGAGATCGCGCTATCCTACGCTGTTTGCCAAAAAACGTGCCGAGGCCTTTTGGATTTATGACCTCGCGCATGATGATGCAACGCGACTGTCGCTTGCTGCAGATGACAGCGCAGATATGCCAGCTGATGATGCACCCCAAGCAGAAACCAAAAATGATAAAACAATCGCTATTGATTCACCGACAGCTGTTGATTCAATGGCTTTGCAAACAAGCACGTCCAAACAGCAGGGGAGTGATCCCAAAACACCAGAGCATTTCGCATTGATGGTAGATGGCAAAAACAATGCGTCTTGCTACTACAGCCGGACACTAAAAAAATTCGTGGTTAAGGTCAATGAGCACGCCTCGGTCTGGGACCGGCGCGACTCGGCTATCGATGTGGGCAAAGAATTGGCAATCAATGATTCATTTTGGCTTGGTCATGCTGAATATGATCGTGCAACATTGCGGTTGGTCAGAGTCGAGGATGGTGAACGAATCTGGCCGCAATTGGCTGGGGATGGCTTACCGATGCCAGATCCCGAGCTTATTGGTGAATTTCGCCAAAAAATCAGTGCCCATCTAGATGATGATGGTCCGGCAGCGTCAACGATGAGTCTGGCCAAGGCAGCACGGCATGATGTTGAAACGATCGATTTTGAAAGATTCAATTTAAAGAAGATTCTCGCGGCCGTTGACCATTTGATCGATGCATTACGGCTTAAAGCAACTGCTGAACGCCAGCTGAAAGTTTTTGACCAATCGATTCAGCAGGACTATCTGCACGTAATTGAACTGACTGAGCTAGACCAGATCGATGCGCAGCGGTTGGTTGCCAGTCTGCAGTCAAATCGGCGGGCGCGTCGTCAGATTAAAGACCTTAAGATCATCTTATCGGCGCTGGCTAAGTCGTTTGATGTTCAGCAGTTTTTGAATATTCTGCTGTCAGAGCCGTCATTGGGCAGTCAATACTATTTTCGTGATCAGGCAATGGCCGCAAAGATAAGAGAAATGATTCATTAAAAGCTGTTGATCGCGGCTTTCAAGTAGAGAATCAGTCACGATAAAACAGCTCTGCCAACAAAAAAAGCCGCCTTTAAAAAAGACGACGTTTAGTTTAGCGTTCAAGGTAGGCAATCAACTGAGGCAGCTGCTGTTCCATTTCAAGCAATCCCTCATCATGAAAGCCGGCCAGTTTTTTGACGTTATTTTCAAATCGGCTGACCTTAACCGGTTTTTGTGGCGTAATGCAGTAAAGCTCTTGATTGGCAAAAGCGGCGTCAATCTCATTGCATCGCTGATTATATACTTCTGGCCGGTTGATGCCTTCTTCGGCAAAAACCGGATAGTCTTTGTACTGGCGACGATAAAGCGCCTTGACCAGGGGACTGGAAGACTTTTTGCGATAAGTTGCCTCACGCGTTCTGACGACGACGATCTTATCGAATCCTTGTTCCTTAGCCAGATCAGTCGGGATCGAATCAGCAATTCCGCCATCTAGACAAGGTCCTTGATCAGTCAGCTGCGGCTCAACTAAAAACGGCATTGAACTGGAAGCCTTCAGAGCAGTTACCAAACCTTCCCGCCGGTAGTTTACAAAGTCAATTCGCTTGCCAGTTTCAATTGAGGTTGCCACCGCTGTAAAGTTCGATGCGGAGCGCTCATAGGCATGATGGTCAAATTGATGCCAGTCCCAGCCATGGTCATCAAACAAAAAGTCCAGATTGAGAATGTCTTCGTGATGCAGGCCGCGTTTGAGCGAAACATAGTCAGAATCATGACGGTAGCTGGTGTTGACGTGATTTACATACCCATACTGCTTGGCCACGTAACAGGCACCGCATAAGGCCCCGGCAGAAACGCCAATCACGCTTTTAAACTCGATGTGATGCTTGAGCAGGCAATCCAAGATGCCAGCTGTGTACTGGCCGCGAAAAGCTCCACCCTCCAAAACTAATGCCGCGTTGTAAAGCATTGCAATCCCTCTCTCTTCATGCATTTAATCGTATTGAATATGATTATAATAACACATCACCCAATCAATCAAGGATCATTAAGCCGCAAAAAGACCGCAAAGCCATCGTTGTAAACAGTTTTACGGTCGCATAATTAGGATTTTTAATTTTGTTTGGCTCGCTTTTCCTGTTCTTCAGCCTGTTTTTGAAGCTCACGATTGACCAGTTCGGGATCAGCCTTGCCAGGATTAAGCTCCGTGATTTTACCGGTTGCCGCGTAGATCACCCATTCGACCAGGTTGACAATGTGATCGCCAATCCGTTCCAGCAGATGAATCACGGTAATGTAGTGACTGCCATCCTTAATCAGTTCAGGATGGGCGTGCATGCGGTTGATGATTTTTTCATGGACCTGCACGTATTGTTTATCAACTTCCAGATCCATGTTGGCAACAGAATAAGCCGTCTGTTCATCAGTGTAGACATAGGCATCAAGGGCTTTTTCCAACATGTGACGCACGGTTTCAGCCATTTGAGCGATGTCGTTTTCAATATCTGGCCAGTGTTGGTCCATATCTTTGATGCGGATGGCGTCTCTGGCAATATGAGAGGCATGATCAGCCATTCGTTCCAAATCTGAGCTGGCCTTGAGGATGCTCATGATTGAACGGAACTCGCTTTCTTTTGGTCTCTGAATATTCATCAGTTTAAAGGCGTGCTTTTCCAGATAGGTTTCGCCATCATTGATCAATCGGTCGTTTTCACTGACTTCTTTGGCTAGTGCCACGTCGCGATCAATGAACGCCTTGGTTGCCTTATAAATCTGTTCGGAGGTGTTGATCCCCATTTCCATAAAACGGCCACGCAGTTTTTTTAGCTCGTCGTTAAAAATCTCGTTCATATGATCTCTCTCCTTTATGGGGCATTTTTCTTTCATTACTATACTTGTCTAATGTAAAAAATATGTAAATCTGACGTAAAATTATCTATCTATTTTATAAAAGGCTAATTCCCAACGATTACAGACCTGTTAAAAAATTACAAGGGACACTGAAGGGGAAAATCATACGTCAAGATGATTAATCAGACCGCTGTATCGGGCAGCGGTCTTTTTTGTTACATGCAGATAGATCTCGCGCGTAATGGTGGAATCCTTATGACCTAACCGCTTTGAGATCAGCTCAACTGGCACGCCTAGCTCAGCTAATTTAGAAGCGTGCGTATGGCGGAAAATATGCGTCGACAGTGGTTTGTCTAATTTTAATTCTTGCTGAATTATGTCAAGCCGATTGTTAATTGAAGTAGGGTTGATAAAAATACCGGTTTTAGTTTGAATACTAAATAAAAGGTCATTAGGCTGCTTATTCAGACAATACTGGCGAAAAATTCTGACCGCTTTATCTGGCAGAAGAATGGTCCGGTTGCTGCTTTGAGTTTTGGGAGTGCTGCTAATTGTATACTTACTTTTGGGTTTGTAAGAATAATCCAACGTACAGTCAATTTTGACATACCACTTGCCATTTTCTTGAAAAACTTTCTTGATCTGCAGAGCGAGAATTTCACCGATCCGCATGCCAGTAAGATATTGCCACAACAAGACGTCAGCATGTACTGGATTGATTGCTCTAACAGCTTCCAGCACCTGTTTGACCTCATCATCATCAAGATACTTATTTTCAATTTTTTTCGCTGAATTATCGCGTTTCCAATTAATCTCAAGCTGACCAATTGGTGTTGCACTATAGTCATGCCGGTACGCATAGCGCATCAGCTGATTAATCTTAAACTTGATCAGACCAACGTAAGTATTGCTATATCCACGCTGATAGATCATAGCTTCCAGCATATTGACCAGATATTTATTGGTGATTTTTGATACCAAAATGTCTGAGTTGAAATTCTTTAAAATATGCACCTTGAGATTTTTCCAAGCCGCAAACGTTGAAGGTTTAACCATTTGCTGATAGTATACTTCAAATTCTTCAATTAATTCGCCGAATGTAACGCCTTCTTTGATCTGACCATCTGCAAGATGACGAAGTTTCTCTTCAATCCGCTTGTTCAGGGTCTGCTGCGCCAGCTTGCGCGTGGTATTGGTTTTCTTGTCCATCGTAATTGATACGCGCGTGTACTTGAGCGTCAGAGGGTTTTTAAATTGTTCGACAAACTTGACTTTGCCAGTTTTAGTGGGTTCAGTCCACATGATTGATCCTTCTTTCTATAAGTAAAAATGAATTTACGGCTGCCAGGCACGTGTATAGGTTGAAGAACCAATCGTTATTCTAACTAACTAATAAGATAATACCACTTTAACCGGGGTTTCAACTTCGTCCCAAACGTGGCACGAAGTTCCTTGATGGCAAAAGTTGCATGATTATCGTTTTTCGCTATCTTAAACTCATGAATGCGACTTGCCGCATTCTAATTTATCTAAAAAGAGGTGAGCGCTATGTCAGCAACCGAAGAAATTAGTAGCAAGGTCAAGCTGGATCTGCCGGACGATCTGAAAGAGGCTGTATTGGAAATGGTTAAAGATGCCGTCGCACAAGTGGTTGGGTCGTCGGTTCAGCATGAGCAATCATGGCCAGAATATATGAACAAACAAGAAGCAGCTAAATATCTAAACATTTCCGCTAATACCCTGCAAAATTGGATCGCAGCTGGCGATATACCATTTGTCGTTGTTGGCAAAATGGTACGGCTAAGTCGCCGTCAGCTTGACGCTTGCATGCTGAAACATAGTATTTAGAAACCAAAACAATGTCTCGCCAGGACACGTGTATTAAAAACATCAACTTCGTCTCACGTTTGGCACGAAGTTCAGAGTCAGCGACAATCTCGCTGGCTTTTTTGTTTCCTTAATAGCGTTTATGGCGAAAGTTGCGCACTGGTTGTTTTTCGCTAACTTTATTAAGTACATAAGTATTGGGAGTGATTGCAAGAATTACAATTATTGTTTGTTTGATTAAGAAAGGAGTCTACGATGGCAGAATATTTAATTCTAACGGAAAAAAAGTCCGCCGCCGATAACTTTTCTAAAGCACTAGGCGGAACCAGCGGTGATTTTGATGGTCATAGCTATCAGATTGTCCATGCACAAGGGCACCTGATGGAGCTGAGCGAACCAAAGGATCAGGTCGCAGGTGATCTCAAGGAGCGCTATGGTTCCTGGGATCCTGAAAATATGCCTTGGAACCTGAATGATTTTAGCTGGGTTAAAGAGCCTACCAAAGCTGGCAATATCAGAAAGATTCTGAGCCAGATCAAAAAAGCCAGTCAAAACGCCCAGGCAATCGTAATTGCTACCGATAACGATCCTTCGGGTGAAGGGGAGCTACTGGCCTGGGAGATTATCAATGAGATTGGCTGGCACGGCAAGGTCTATCGTGAATATCACGATGACGAAACCCCAAAGTCAATTACCAAAGCAATGCGAAACCTAAAAGATGTCTCGGATCAGACTAAAGACGGCGACTACCTAAAAGCCAACGTCCGGTCACGCTGGGACTTTGCCTCGATGCAATTGACACGACTGGCCACCAGCTATGTTCGTAATGCTGGCTATTACGTTAAGGTAGTTAATCAAGGCCGCTTGAAGTCGGTAATGCTTTCAATGGTCTACAAACGAGAGCAGGCCATCAAAAACTACGTCAAAAAGCCGTTTTATGAGGTCAAATTCCAAGACGATCAGGGGCACGTATACGCGCGGAAAGTCGCTAAAGACAACGAGGAAAAACTCGCACAGATCCGTCATGCTGACAAGGCGCAGGCTGAAGCTGAATTAACGCAGTATCAGTCGCCAGTCCATGTCAAGAAGCTGAAGATGGTCAATAAAAAGTCAACGCCTAAGACTCTGCTAGATCTGGCCAAGGTCGATGCACTATTGAGTAAGAAGGGCTATTCGTCAAACAAGATCAAGAATGTCTATCAACAGCTTTATGAAGCTGGCTACGTTTCTTATCCTCGAACTGAGGATAAGGTGATCACCAGCGAACAGTTTAATGAGTTGGTACAAAACTCCAAGGAAATTGCCCTGCTGGTCGGTGTTAATACTCAGCTATTGACGCACCTGGAACCGCGCAAGGAACTGGTCAAGGATTCGGCTACTCATGGTGCTAACCGGCCCGGATCCAAAGTGCCAGCCAGCCTGGACGAACTGGGGAAAGCATTGAAGAACCAGTCAGATCTGGAGTGCGCTAAGGATATCTATTGCCTGCTTGGCAAAACGGCACTGGCAATCTTAGGCGATGATTATCTATATCGGGTCGTAACCGCATCGATTGAAGAATATCCGGCCTTTGTAACGCAATACAACGTACCAGCCAACTTCGGCTGGCGGCAGATCTATAACGATGGCGAACTTCCTAAAGCACCAAAGCCACTGGGAACGCAAGCCAAGGCAATTGTGGCTGAAGGAGCTAATCCAAAACCAGCTAAGCCTACCAAAGCCTGGCTGTTCAAACGACTGGCCAGTTATGGCAAGTACGGGATTGGTACCGGGGCAACGCAACAAAGCACGATGGCAGAACTGACCAATGCCAAGAGCAACGCTCACTTGCTGAATGACAAGAAGGGAGTGCTGTCACTGACGGATACTGGCTTGATGTCAGCCGTGATTGCGCAGGGGACGTTGATTGCCTCGCCAAAAGCCACGGAACAGCTCTTTCAAGGTATGGACGATGTTGGCAACTTCAAGCTGGCACCTGACCAACTGCTCAGCACGATTAACAAAGTAGTTGCTCATGACAAGCCAGTATTGCAAAAGAACGTGGCGCTGGTTGAGCAAAGCGTTGGCAAGCCACAAAAGAAGCAATATCCAAAACGTGAAAAAGTAGACGTAACGTACCAGGGCAAGCCAGCTCAGATTAACGCTAAATGGGGCGAACATACCTGGACGGCGGACGAACTCAAGGAGCTGTCAGCTGGCAACACGATTACCTTTGACTACAAGAAGGGGCAGATCAGCGGCCAACTCGGTGAGAAAGAGTACAAGGGCCACAAGTTTATTGCCTTTATTCCCGACTTTGATAATTAAGAGGAGTGATAACTATGTTTAAGATTCGCGGACACTTCATTACGCAAGAACCATACTTTAATAATCTGATGAGCCTGACGTTTAGCACTGAATGTGGTGATTTAGAGATCATGGTGCCAAACGATGCCTACCAACAGTATTTCGTAGCCGACGGGGCCGAACCGCAGATGGGATCATACTGGTCCTTACTGCTGTTCCAAAAGAATTTCCCTGATCTGGGCGGTGCGATGATGTTCCGCTTTGCGACGGCCGAAAAAATTATTGAACCAGCATCTGATACTGAAGAAGATGCCGTTGAGTCAGTATCAAAAACACACTTGAGCGATGACGACTTCATGAAGGATTTTATGGACGAAATGAAGGATTTTATGGACGAAGCTGAGACTGAACCTGAACCAGAAGCTAAGGCTGAAACGCCAGCCGAAGCGCCTGTTGAAACTGAAGGTGAAGAAAAATCAGCCGATACGCAAGATGAACCAGTTGAATCCGATACTGATGAGGCGGTTGAAGAATCTGAGTCTGAAGAAAACGATCAGGCGCAAAACGCCACTGACCAAGCAGAACAAGATACGGTTGAACCGGCACCTGATACTAAAAAAGATACCGTTGAGCCAGTCGGTCAGGCTGAAGAAACTGACCAGCCAATTAAGTTGGAACACGTTGAGGCCTCACCAATTGCTACGCATGATGATCAGGTTGAAGACTACAATCCAAGTGAATGGATTGATGATGCAGAAGACGACGATGACGAAGACGATGATTTTGCTGATAGCGACTCTGATGTTGACTTTAACTGGGATTTTGAAGAAAAGCCTGCTGATCAAAAAGCCAACACGGTTGAAGCTAAAACGGTTGGTACCGGTGACGAGGTAGCGGAACAGTTTGCCGAACATGAAGCCGAAAAGACGGCTGAAGAACAGGCCAACGGCACCTCTAATCCTGCCGATCTGGCTGGTGACTGGGCTGAAGATAGCGACGATGATGAATGGGCCGAAGACAACGACTCTGAAGACGATGATGATAAGAGCGAAGACTCGCTCTGGTAGTAATTTGAATGGGGGTGATGGCATGGATCAGAAACATTTTCAAACGCTTCGGGCACTAAATCGCAGTGGTTACGCGGCTGATCAGGTGGCCGAGGGATTGAACCGTGACTCCCGGGCAAATGCTAAGCGATGGTCTGAGGAGTCTATCGAAACCGACTTGGCCACGTCAAAACGTCTGCCAATTGGCTGGAAAAACGATGGCCTAAGTACCTTAACGCGCCTTAGGATCTATGAGATTCGAGACGCTTTGGAACGTAAGGGGCTTGAAAGCAGCTGGTGGTTTGTCGCTGAACAGCTGTCAGCGGATATGTGGCTGATTGACAATCCTTTCTTGATGCGAAGCTTTAGCGTTAGCTTCCATGAAGACGAACGGATTGACGGCTTCTGGTACGATACCGGCGATGCCAAGATCAAAACGTCAAATCTAATTGAAGCAATTCTGTTATCCCAGCCTTAGAAAGGGGGCGCTACGCATTGGCTGATACACCATTAATGGATCAATATACTGATGACTTGACGGCAGAAGTCGCTAAAAACCCGGACGCCTATCGGGCAATTGCTCGTGACGACGAGATTCGGCAGGTCATCTACAATCTGAACCGACGCTCCAAGAACAACCCAATTTTGATTGGTGAGGCTGGGGTCGGTAAAACAGCGATCGTTGAAGGACTGGCCCGGCTGATTGTCTTAAATAAAGCCGGACGCCAATTAAACGGCAAACGAGTCCGCGTCTTGCAGATCGCTTCATTAGGTCAATATGAGACCGTGACCAAAATGCTGGGCTTGATCCAAGAATTCCAGGCTACCAAGGGGCAAAATATTCTCTTTATCGACGAGGTGCACACGATTATGGGGGTAGATTCAAGCAACGGGGCCATGGATCTTGGTGACGTCCTAAAGCCTGCCATGGCTCGGGGCGATATCCAATTGATTGGATCGACGACGCTGGATGAATACGATAAATTCATTGAGCGTGATCCGGCTCTACAACGACGCTTCCAACAGGTTTTGGTCAACGAACCTACCAAGGAAACGGCGATCAAGATTCTGCGTGGGATCAAAGGCAAGTACGAAAAATACCACCACGTCAAATACTCTGATAAAGCCGTAGTCGGCTGTGTGGATCTTTCGATTCGCTACATTGCTGACCGCTATCTGCCAGATAAGGCCATTGATCTTTTGGATCAGGCCGGTGCGATAGCGGCCACGTTAGGCAAAGACAAGGTTGGTCTGCGCGAAATTGCCCTGGTCTTGCAAGAGATGAGGGGGATTCCCATTACCAACGTCTTACGCAACGATAACGTTCGGCTGCGAAATATGCGCGAGAAGCTGGGTGAAACCGTTAAGGGTCAGCCTGAAGCGATTAAGGCGGTTGCTGACGCGATCACGATTACCAAGGCAGGTCTGCAAGCACCAAATAAACCGCTCAGCTCATTTCTTTTCCTGGGCACCACTGGGACGGGCAAAACGGCGCTATCAAAGGCTTTGGCCAAGGTCATGTTTGACGATGAAGAAGCAATGGTCCGATTCGATATGTCAGAATTCAGTGAGCGATCTTCACTAGATCATTTCCAGGAACTTCTGACCGATCAGATTAAACGTCAGCCATACTGTATTCTGCTGTTCGACGAAATTGAAAAGGCCTGTACGGCGGTGCATGACCGTCTTTTGCAAGTGCTTGATGACGGGGAACTTCGTGATAAACGGGGTCGATCAACTAATTTTAGAAACTCGATTATCATCATGACCACCAACTTAGGGGCTGATCTGATTGCTGACAAGGAGTCTTATGAACACGCGATTGACGAGGCCTCTAAAATTGAAGAAACCCCACGACAACGGATCCGGCGGCGCGATGCGTTTAGAAAACAGGTCCAAATGGAGCTGACCAACATTTTCCGGCCGGAGTTTGTCAACCGGATTCAGCATAAAGTAGTCTTTAACATGTTGACGCGTGATATTATCCAGCAGATAGCACGCAACGATCTAAAGGTGATCAATGGTCGCCTGGCAGAGCATGGCTTCAAGCTGGATTATCAGCAGGATCTGATTGACTATCTGGCCGATGTTGGGACGGACGTTAAAAATGGTGCCCGGCCACTGGAACGAGTGATTGAACGTGACGTGACGGCGCCACTCTCAATGATTATTCTGCAGCTGGAAAGTACACCCGATAATCACTATCACACGATCCAAACCGAGGTCCTGGATAACCGGACCAAGTTGGAACGGCAACCACTTCAGCGCCATCTGATCAATGGCCGGAAAATTATCTTTAAGCAATTGCTCGATACAAGTACGAAAGAGGGGACAAACGTTGGTTAAATTTGCTTCCAAGAAAACCGCTACGGCACAAAAGCAGTATGACCAAGCGCTGGCTAAATTTAAGGCCGCGCAGTCAAAATTGAATAAGGTCAGACAAGAAGAAGAGGCGAAGGTTGCGCAGCATCTGGGCGACAAGATCATGAAGGATTATCACTTGGAGTCACAAGAATTGATTGACCAATGGCTGGAAAAGCTGGCGGTTGTGTTACCACCGAAAAGCTTTGTCAAAAACGAGGCTGAACCTGCTGAGTCAGTTCAAACCGCTGAAAATTCGCAGGCGGATCCAACAAGCTCCGAAGCCGGTCAAAATTATTAGTGGCGAAACTTTGAAAAAAGCAAAATCTGTTTATGATATCTAAAAGATCGCTTGCAGAAGCGAAATTTTTGAGAAGGGGGAAATACAATGTCTACCTGGTTACTGAATCTATGGGCAAACTATCAAACGCACGTGGTCAGCACGCTGTACTTTAACGCTGACGTTGGTCAGAACACGGCCAATACCATCAAAGCAATCGCCAACAACCTGAAGATTGCGGCCCTGGTTGGTATGGGTGCCTCAATCATGTGGGGTGCCGGTCTGTTTGGTATCGGTGGTGAAGAAGCCGCTCGAAACGCCAAGAAGCGCTGGACACACGCTGCGATCGGTATCGTGGTCTGTGTGGCCGCTTGGTTCCTGCTGAGCTGGCTTGAAGGCTACGCAACGCAAAACTTCCCAGAGTCCTAATCTGGAAAAACTTTTTCTTCATCAATAAATTCACACACTCCGGTCAACTTCGTCTCACGTTTGGGACGAAGTTGGCTTTTTTTAATGTGGCGAAACTTGTCTAGTTTTAAAAACTGATTAGGATATCCCTATATTCAATAATTAGAAGGAGCAGTGTGAAATGGGACTTTTCAAGAAAAAGAACAAAACGAAAAGCGTGATGCTTGATGACAAATACACCATTCGCTTAGAGTTTGCCGATGCATTCAAGCCGGAAAATAATCCGCAAGTTGCCGAAGCGATTGAGAGCGCCTCGGAGTTTGAGCGCGACAATGGTCTGCCAGAAGTGAGTGCAACCTTGCCATTCATGACGTTTAAGACGACTGAGGATCTGTTTGATCGGTTGCGGAACGTCGTTGCTGAAACCGCAGAACCGATTGAATTTAGCTATCTCGCGATCTGGCTGTTTGATAAGAATCAAAAGGCCAAAATGGGTAAGCCAAACTCTGAAGGCGGTAATCCGCATGAATACATTACTCTGCCCGGCTTTAAACTGGATTATGATTATCAGAACCTGACCAAGGTGATCTTTGAAACGATCTTCAATCTACCGGAAAACAGTGACGTTTCCTACGATGAAAAGATTGAGATCTGCCAGGATTTGAAGCAGGCCTACCTGGAATCGGTTAATGTTGATGAAAATGAGATTGCTCGCCTGCCAAAAGAGTCTGAAGTCGATAAAGGCGCAGTAACGCTGGACGTACCGGCATACTCGGTTACTGAAAGCGAACCAGAAACCAATGTCACAACGTACAATCCTGACTCGCATACGTTTAGTACGAGTAACAGCGTCGATGCTTCGGCTGCCAACAGCGTGGCAGAATCAGTAGCGATGACACCAACAACGCCAGAACCATCAGCACCGGTAGCACAACCACAAGTGCAAGTGGCAAAACAATCAGTCAAGCCAGCGCCTGAAGTGCATGAAACACGGTCTGCCGTCCGCTCAATCAATGATACGGTTGACGATGAACAGGCCATTGCGCGTGAAAAAGGGCACGTTACCGCACCGCAGTTTGAAGTGGCCGAACTGGATCCGGTTGATCCTGGCCAGCATGGCTACGTTGAATATCAGGTTAATCAGCGACGCAAGACCTACAATAAGATCCTGCAAAACAGCGCGGAAAAACTGAATGATAAAAACGAGAAAGCCATCATGGACTTACGCGAAACCTACAAGAAGGCGGTTGAAAAAGCCGTTTTGAAGTACCGCAAGGATCACCAAAATGACAAGCGAGACCTGCATAGCCGGATCAATACTCAGCTGATGGCTGCCAAGCAACGCGATCTGCAAGCTGAATTTAAAAAGATCGATCAACAGCATGATAAGGATCTTAAAGACGCTCAATTGGCTTTTGAACAGCTCAAGAACCAGATCGAAAGTGATACCCAGACCAACAAGGAACAGACCCAAACACGCGTAACCAAACATTATCAGCAATTGGCTGATAAACAATTCGCTGATGAATGGGCTAAAATTGAACGGCGCAACCGCGAGAACGAAGCCAAGATTCGGCAGGAAAAACAGCGCCATTACGAACTCAAGGCGCGTGAAGATGCGGCGCAATTACGGGTCAATGCCTTGGATCTGCTTCAAAAGATGCTGGCTGATGAAACCAAGGAACTGGACAACTACCAGACTCAGGTTACCAATGAGCATCTGAACGCTAAGCAGATCACGATTTCAGAAAATCGTTCTGAAACCGAAAAGCAACGGATTCAAGCGCCATTTGAAGAACTGCGTGAAGCCAACAAGACGATCAGCGCTTTGAAAGAACAGTTAGCGCGGACTGAGGCTTTACGTGACTCAGCAGAAACCGAGAACACGGCTCTTAGAAATGATAAGAAACAGCTGGAGTCCAAGAACGAAACGCTGTTGAATGAGAAGCTGGCCGTTACTAAAGAACTGAGTACCCGGACGCACGATGCTGAAAAGCAAAATAGTGATGATCTGAATACGACGTTGAGTAATTACATTAAGCTCAAGCTGGCTGCGGAAATGCAACCACAACCACCACGTCAGCAAGTAGCAACGGTTGAATCTACGGCCGTCAGCGAAAAGAAAGATGAGCAAGGGCACGGCGAAAACTACAGCAAGCAAATGAACGGTATGCTTCATGGCGTTCGGCGTCTGGTAGCACTGTTTATGGTCCTGCTGTTGCTGATTATCTGTGGTTTTGGCTACTACACGTACCACCAGCACAAGCAGAATGAAGCTCAGATCAGTCAAATGACGCAAACGATGAACAAAAAGATTGCCAAGGCAAAACAAACCAGTAGCAACGTTGTTCAAGAATCCTACAAGAATAGCTCCAGTACTGATGAAGCTCAGGCGGCACTGAATGCCCTGCATTCCAGCAACGCTACGGAACTGGACAAGTACAAGAACGAAAAGTACTACGCATTGGACAAGGCCATCATCAACAATGATGCCAAGGCCGCTGACGAAGCCGTTAAGGCCATGGGCAACGATTTGGGTATGAATGATCGTTATCGGGCTAGCCAAGCCGTATCACTGCTGAACCAAGCCGGTGATTCCAGTCTGGCAACCAAGGTTAGCGATGCCAACAAATAATTAAAAATAAGCGACGATCGTCGATCAGGCGATGGCCGCTTTTTTAGATACAGAGAAAATGGCGAAACTTGTTTGAATTGCTTTTATCAGTAAGCTAGCACTTGTATTTAAGAAAGGATGGTGGTGTTTTTGGCCATTAATTACGATAAGGAAAGGCACCGTAAGGACGGTAAGCAGGGCGGTCTGCTCGGCCGTCCTTGGTTTTTGACGATTTTATGGATCGCATGGGCGTTATTCGTCAGCTGGCTGAACTGCTGGCTGACGTCCGGAATTAAGGCCACTCAGGACTGGTTCCATTCACCGGAAAGCTATCAGTTTATGGACGGGACCGTTAATGCGCAGATCTTTACGACTCTGCATAATGGCTGGGCCTTTAGCAATTTTGGCAATTATCAGATCATGCACTTATATCCAAAAATCTACTGGATTATTGAGCTGATTGCCGCTGGGGTCATGCTGCCATTGGTGCTTAAGACCTGGCTGAAGTGGCGGCCAAGTCATCGCAACCAATACGGGAACGATCGACTCACGACTGAAGATGAGGTACTGGTGCAGTATCCGCAGATTCCGGATCGCGGTTTTGAATATGAAGGAATTGGTGGGGTACCAGTCTCGCATATCAAGGCAACGGCACCCGTATTCTTCAAGCACCACCCAATTGACTGGGTACATTACTATTTGATGCCTGAGGTGACGCAACTGGCCACCAAGCTTCCTGGTATGAAGTCCCTGCCGTTTTCAGAACCGGCTAAAGGCTTCTACTCAATTGATCAGACAACCGTTAATTCAATGATTGTTGGGATTACTCGGTCTGGTAAGGGTGAAACGCTGGTTATGCCATTTGTGGATATCCTGTCGCGCGGAACGGAAAAATGCTCAATGGTCGTCAACGATCCGAAAGGTGAGCTGTACCAAATGAGCTACGAGACGCTCAGAAAACGCGGCTATAACGTCCAGGTGCTAAATCTGCAAAATACCGACTTTTCGATGAGCTATAATCCATTGCAAAAAATCATTTCATACGCTCAAGAAGGTTACTACGATGAGACGCAACAAGCCGTCAATACGCTATCGTCAAGTATCTACGTTGATCCAAACGCCAAGGATAAATTCTGGCAGAACTCGTCAATCAACCTGTTGAACGCCTTGATTCTGGCCGTGGTTGATTATGCCAAGCGCAACGATCGCTGGGACGAGGTGACGATGGACAACGTATTGCATATGATGACTGAGCTTGGATCCAAGCAGGTCAACGTCAACTCTGACGGTGATATTATTCCGAGTGCTGATGAGATGAAAGACGAAAACGTCAGAATGCCAAGCAATATGACGCCAGAGGGACAAAAAAACAAACTGCTGGTCTACTTTGCGCAAATGCAGAAGCTGAACGACAAGCACTACAGTCAGTTTCGGCAAATGGCGCTGGACTCGTTTGCTCAGTCCAAGTTTGCCGGTGACGAGACGTCCGGTAACATCTACTCATCTGCCATGGAAGGGATCAAGATCTATCAGCAATCCAACATTGCCAAGCTGACCTCAAAGAACTCGGTCAATTTTGAAAGCATCGGCTTCCCACGGACGATGAAATTCAAGGTGCCAGAACGCTTTAAGTTTAAGACGGCCGTAATCGAGATTGACGATGCCAGTGGCAAGAAGATCGAGAAGCGGACGCAGATCGTTGATAAGGTTGGATTCATCAACTACGCGATCAAGGCCAAACTGCCGGATCAATTTACGATCAGCATCAGCTTTGACTACCGCAAGAATGAACCGGAGTATCGGGACGCCAGCCTGATCGTCAACGGTCAAAAGCTCTATCAGCGCAACGGCTTCACTTCGCACTCCTTTAAGCGCGATCCATATACTAACCAGCCGCTTTTAAAAGAAGTCAAGCTGACGATTAAGGAAAACAAGCTGGGTGAGGACGTCAAGGAAATGAAGATGGACTACTCGGAGTCGCCCGTTGCGTTATTCCTGGTAACACCACCAAACAATCCGTCCTACAACCAGTTGCCAGCCTTTGCGGTTGATCAGATCTTCAACACGATCTACTCAACGGCCCTGGCTAATGGGCGTAAATCCTTTACGCGCGTTCATTTCATTTTGGACGAGTTTGGTAACCTGCCACCAATTTCACATATGGACACCAAGGTTTCGATCGGGCTTGGTCAGAACCTGCTGTTTGATATCGTGGTACAAAACCTGGAACAGCTCCAGATCAACTACTCGCAACAGCAGGCCGAAACGATCGAGTCCAACTGTGCCAACTTGTTATATATCCTGACTGAATCCAAGAAGACGGCCGAAACAATCTCGGCCAAGATTGGGAAACGGACGGTCAACGTCCAGACCAGCTCAGGCAAGATGGGTGACGTACACGGGACCAGTATCTCAAACCAGCTGATCAGCCAGGATATCCTGTCGATGAACGACTTGATGAAGCTGATGGGTGGCGAAATGGTCGTCTTACGATCCGTTTACCGAATGGATCAAAAAGGACGGCCAGTCTCAGCTATGCCGATCTTTGATCATGGCCAAACGGAGATGCCATTTAGAAATACATTCCTGCAACGTGAATTCAACGATCAGATGACGCTTTCTGATATCGGGATTAAGTCACCACACCGAACGCTGGATCTCAAGGCTTTGCGGATCAACTACGACAATGCCTACAACCAGTTGTTGGAGCTGATGGATGATGGCCAAAAGAAGCAGGCCGATCCATTTGGCGATGAGGCACCAACGGCCAGCCATGGCGAAAAGCCGCACTTGGCCGATGAGCCGTTCATGCAGGAGTTTTTCCAAGAAAATGACGTCTTCGGGACTAATTCAATGCTGGATAATGCTGCCAACAAGCAGGCTGACGATCAGATCTTTACCGATAGTGAGCTGAAGGACGAAAAGATTACCAACGGCGCTTTTCGGCTGATCTACCAGGCAATGACGCAGGTCCAGCCAGCAGAGTTGCGCATGAGCTTTTTTAAGGACACCAATGCCTATTGGTCACGGCCAGACAACAACAGCTGGGAGAACCTAAAAGATCGCCTGAGTGGTAATGAGCAGGTGTTTGAAAAGCTCAAGCATAATTTGATTAATTTAAAACAAGGGGGGAGTAATTGATGCTGACAATGTTGCAGGGACTGGTGACGCGCCTAGCGGTAATGGCCGTGAGTGCACCGACTGAAGATGCCTTAAACAAGGCCGTCACCAACAGTCCGTTCACTCAAAGTGATGACATTGTGAAATTCTACCAAGACTGGGGATCGCATCTGCATTTGTCTTGGGGTATGTTTCGCAAGATGGCCGGTTGGTTCCAAAACGTACCAGTACACTGGATCTACGACTTTAACAAGGGCTTTGAGTCAATTTTTAATGCGATGTTTAACCTGTTGGGCTGGGACGGTAATTTAGCAGCTAAAGGATCACCGCTCCATGCGCTTTATGCCACAATGTTTGCAATTGGCTGGGCACTGTTGGGGGCCGCGTTAATCGTGGTCGTTCTCCAGTCGATCGGTCATTCGGTAAGGTGGGGCAAGATCCTGCCAAACGTAGTGATGGTGGCACTAACACTGACCGTCTTGCCGTTGATGATGCAAAAGGTCGGCTCGGTTGGTAGTGGTATGCCAGGGGTCGGCAACGTTGCCGAGACGGCGCGCGACGATTTAAACTCAGCCAGCAGTAAAGGCATGAGTGATGACCTAGCCATTCAGCCAATTAAAAACAACATTATTGATCTGAGTACGGTTGTCAGAAAGAAGTGGAACGTAAATCCAGATCGGGCTGAATCGGCAAAACTCAACCGGATTAACAGCGATAACGACGTTGATAACTTGGATCTGGGCGAGTATCTGGACGCAACGACACTCAAGGATCTGGGGCTGGATAAGGAGAAATTCAAGAACTACACGGCACCGTTAAAGTATCACTTGATGGACGAGTCCGGCCAAGACGATGGCGGTTATATCATCGTTAAGAACGCAACGGGTGTTGGGGCAGGCTCCAACAACGATGACGTTTATGCACGTTATGATGTGGACTGGATTGGCCTACTAGGTCAATCAATCATTCTAGGGGTAATTCTCTTGATCGCCTCAATCCGTGTGGTTAAGGATATCTTTGAGCTGACGGCCATGAACTTGGTAGCGCCGGTCTTGGCATTCCAGTCGGTTCGGGACCCAAAGAAGATGCGCGATTTGGTCAACTCGATTATCGGATTGTACCTGTCAATGGTGCTGATCGTCCTGATGATCAAGATGTTCTTTATCTTTATTGCCGAGGCTCCGGCTAAACTGCCGAAAATGAGCTGGACAACGCACGCCTTAGCCATCATTGTGATCTATGCTGGGGCTGGTTATGCCATGATGGCCGGGATCAGCTACTTTGAACGAGTTACCGGGGTTTCGCAAGGCTTTGCTGATGAAGGTGGCCACGCGATGGCAGCCGGTGCCATGGGTGGCATGATGGCCGGTATGGGCGCACGGGCCGTTGGTGGCGGTCTGTCCAAAGTCTCCAGTTGGGGCAACAGCAAGAGCAACGGGATCTTCGGGAGTAAGAACTCTTCCAGCTCCAATTCCAACAACTCCAGCCGTGGTACCGCAATCGGTGGTCCGGGTGAAGGTCATGGGATCAATGCTGATGGTGGCGGTGGTTCCGGTACCGGCATTAACAGTGACAACTCCAGTCACAATTCCGAGGCTAATGGATCCAATACTGGGATCAATAACAACTCACAAGATACCAACAATGCTGGCGACACCAACGAGAACAATGCTCAGGTTGACAACAACCAGCAGAACAATCAGCAAAACGATCAGCCGGGTGATACCGCAACTGGTATTGGCAGTGGCGGTGACTCAGTAACCGAAGTTAATGGTGATGAGGGCCACGGTATTGGTGGCGGAGCCGGTGCAGATGGTCAGCCAGGTGAAAACGGCATGGATATCAATGATCCAAACGCTGAATCTGGTCACGGGATTGAAACGGATCCTGGCACACAAGATCAGTTTGATCAAGGCGCTGATAATCCTTATGATGCCTCCGAAACTGGCAACGGAATTTCAGAGCCGGGTGTTGAAAATGGTGATGTTTCCAATTCACCATATGACGATGCAGAAAGCGGTCATGGGATCAGCGACAATCCAGATGTTCAGGATCCATTTGAAGATGCCGGTAGTACGGTTGACCCTTATAGCAACCCAGAAACTGGCAACGGGATCTCAGAGCCAGGTACTGAAACAGCTGGGGACGGCTTAGGCTCGCCGTATGACAACAATGCCGGTGGGAACGGGATTAATAGTCCTGAAGTTAACGGCGGTGCAAACGGTAGTGAACCTGGAAACACTGGTATTGCCGGTAACGTTGCTGGTGGCGGTGAAATGCCAGGTGCTGATAACCGAGTTATTGGTGGGGCTGGTGATAATCCTGCTCAACAAGCATCAACCAGTGATGGCGGCATTAACACTAATCCTTCGGTCAACTCTGGAGTCGGGAACGCACCTAGTCAGTCAGATGCGCCTGTCCGGCCAAGCATGAGTGAGCGCTTGAATCAGGCTGGCAAGACGCTGGAAAAATCCAGCTCAAACTATCTGACAAGTCGGCGTTTTAACATGGCTCAACGAGGTCATGCAAACGGTCGTGAATCAGCGCCATTTGAAGACGAAGAATAGTTAACTAAAAGGTCAGTCGCAAGACTGGCTTTTTTTATTTGTGGCGAAAGTTGAGTGAATCTCATTTATCAGTAAGGTTAGCAGTTAGTAATGAAAACTTTTTAAGAAGGGGGATATCTCATATGGAAGATTTTGGTGTAGTACCTGACGTCAAATCAGAAATCAAGCTGTGGACGGGGATTTTCCTAAAAGATATTGGCTGTTTTGGAATCGTTGGGGGGATCGCAATGGCGTTGAGCAACCTGTTTCCGCCAACACAAGCTTTCCAGCAGACCTTGTTCTTTATTGTAGGTGGGATCTTAGCCGTTTATTTGGATCTTCGGCCACGAACGAACCCAGGCAAGCGCAACTTCGAGGTGATCTGGATGCTGATCATCAATCGCCAGCCAAAGCTGTTTAAGTCCTTTGGCTACTATGAATTCAAGAGCATCGATGCGGTGCGGAAAGGAGACCATAACTTTGGCAATTAGAGGAGCAGTTAAAGAAGATCGTCAGCGCCAAAAACGGACGCTGCTGACTTCGAGAAAGCAACGCAAACAACAGCGTTTGGAACAGCTGGAGCATTACCGCGGATCAGAAGCCGTGCCATCGTCAAGTATGTTGGAGCTGTTGGCTTATAAGGGGATCACAAAGGATAGCGATCACTTTATCATCCTGCGCGAAAAAGCGGACGGCTATGCTGATATGCTGTCAATCCGGGGGCAAGGGGTCCGTACGATGTCGATTCGCGAACAAGACCAGATCATTGATGGCTTTCATCATTTTCTCCAGACCGCGATTGACGATATGAAGATTATCATCAGTCCCTTTCCGGTTGATGCCTCAAAACAAAAGTCATACTGGCAAAGCCGATATATTAAGGTAATGAACGATTTGAAAAGAGAAACCGATATCCGACGCAAGCGGCAATTGCAAACGCAACTGCACTATATCGAAAACAAGCAATGGGAAAACGATCAGGTCGAAAAGAAGCTGGTCTCAGAAGAGTTTATCCTGCTGATTTTCGGTAAGCGGCCCGTTGAATTGCGCAACCTGCGTGACGCGGTGATCAGTTGGGGTGGTGACGCCCTGGTGATGGAGCCGTTGTCGCTGGAGCGAAAAAAAGAAACGCTGTTTCGGATCAACAACTTAAACACCAAGATCAAGTAAGGAGCTTTATATGAAAAAAAGAGAAATTCTAGAGCTGACGCAGGCTGGCTATGATCTGGATTTTCTGGCCAGCGTGCAGCCACAAGGCAATCTAAAACGGTACTCGCGCTATCTGGAAATGGGCGATGGATACGTAACCTGCCTACGCTTGAACAAGTACCCACAACATGGTCTCATGCACTTTTGGGGCGTGCCATTAACCAATAACGATTCCACCATGGCGGTGATCAGTCTGGGTACTGAAGACCGGGCCGAGATTTTAAAACAGCTGTCACGGTCAGCCACGGAGCAAAAGATCCGGATCTCCGGCAAGGCCAAGGAGCTGGATAACGTCCAGTCTGGTGGGACCTATATGGATCAGTTACGGCTGATGAGTCAGCTTTCGCAAGCCAATGAAGTTATGAAGCGCGTGTATATGCGGATCTTTGTCTATGCACCAACGCTTCCAGAGTTGGAAAAGCGCGTCAAGATGATCATTCGCGACAATGGCCAGTTTGGCATGGCGCGGTATGCTGATGAACAGCTGTCGGACTTTGAAAGTATCTTTATTCCGACAATGCACGAACAAGATATGCTCAACAAGCCACAAGGCGGTCTGCCAATTCAGGCTCGTTCGATTGCCGGGTCATATCCGTTCAACCACGTGAAGCTTGAAGATCCCAACGGCTCTTACTACGGCTATACACGGACGTCAGGCGAGGTCATGTTTGATCCGTTTCAGCGTGACAAGCACCGGACGCGTTCTTTCTTCTTTGTGACGGGGAACGCTGGTATGGGTAAGTCAACCCTGCTTAAAAAGATGAACGACGACGTCTTCAGTCGTGGTGCGTATATCCGTAATTTTGATGTCTCTGGTGAGTATACTGACCAAACACGTCATCAAAACGGGGTCATCATCAAGCTTGATCAGCCCGAAAACATGATTAATCCATTTGAGATTTTTCCAACGGTCGTCAACGATGATGGCTCGGTTGACGAGATCAACTCATTTGCCCAGCACGTTACCAAGCTTAAGAACTTTTTCAAGTTTTTGAGTGAAGATGCCAACAGCGATGATATGACGATGCTTGATAGCTGGATTCAGGATTTCTATATTGATCAAAATCTCTGGGTTCGTAATCCGCAGCAGAATATTAATGAATTGCAGATTACGGGTCGTTCAAAAGATGAGTATCCAACATTACGAGATTTTGTCTTGTATGCAAACGAACGGCAACGAAAGGCAGAGCGTGATCCACGGATTCATTTGACTAGTAATATGGTTACGTCAATGAACCGAATCACTTCAACATTCTCCAATATTTTAGAGACAAAGGGAGATATGTTTGAGGGACCTACTCGCCTCAAAGATATGAGTAACGATCAAGTTGTTACGTTTAATATCCAAGGTTTGCTGGCCCAAGGTGAGCAGATCTTCAATGCGCAGATCTACTCAGTTTTGACGCTGCTGTCAGCAGATATTATCAAGAATGGTATGAAGCTCCGAAAACAGCTGAAAAACGGCACCTTGGATATGTATTCGATTCCTTGGTACTACCTGAATATCGATGAGGTTGAAAACATTATCAGTCCAAAGTTTACCTTCGGAGTTGAGTTCCTGGCGGCCATGATGGAGCAGATGCGGAAAAACTTCTGTGCGATTACAATGGCTGCGCCGACAATCAAGGACTTGATCATGAATGGTGACTCCCATGATCCATATATCCTTGCCGTACAAAAGATCTTCTCGCTGTTCCAAATCCGCTTCTTCTTCCAGATTTCAGATGATGACCTGCCACGTCTGCAAACGGCTTTGGGCGGCTCAACTACGCTTGATGAGTTGCAAAGTCTGACACGGTTGGAGAAGACCGAGTGTCTGATGAATATCAACGGTGATCGCAATATTCAATTTAAGGTTGAAATTACGGCCAAAGAAAAACAGCGGTATGGGGGTGGTATTTAATGGCAATCCGATCACGCGTGCAACTGCGTAAAGACACTGAACGGCAACGGCAGGCTGAAAAGACGGAACAAGCCGTAGCCAAGGCGGCGCAGAACAAACAAAAGGGACTGCACCCGGTTAATCGCTATCGGCAGATTCGTGATGATACCAATGCGGCCATTCAAAAGCGCAAACAACAGCTCTTAAACGATGAGCAGGTTCCTGACTATCAAGGCGAAAAACTGAAATTCATGCTGATTATCTTAGGCATCATGGCCCTGCTGACCATCTTTACCGTACTGATGTAAGGGGGTTAGTTTTATGGGTAAGAAAAAGTATTGGGTTCTTGGGGGGATTGGCGCTGGGATCATTGCCTTTCTAATCGTGATCATGGCGATCCTCACGCTGTTCTCGTCTAAATCTTGCAAGTCGGGTGGCGATAGCAATGCTGACGATACCAGTAGTGGTGGTGCTGGGGGTAGCTGGACGCAACAAGGGACTGATGCCTATAAGAATGCCGAAGCCGTCTTTAAATCCTGGACCAGCATAGGCATGAGTGGGGCGCAAGCCGCTGGGATCGTTGGCAACATTGGTGGGGCTGAAGATCCTGGGTTTGTATTGGATCAAGCGGAAATTGGTGCTGGGGCTGAAGGTGGGGGTGGTTTGTACCAGTTCACACCAAAGAGCAAGTATCTGACCAGTCCAAAATCGGATAAATCCTGGTCGGTCGAAAACCAGCGAGACGTCGTAATGGCGCTTGAACCACAAACGGTTAAAGCCTACTTCAAGGAAACCAAGGGTGGAACGCCAGAAGATGCGGCAACCGCTTGGATGAACGGTTATGAACGGCCATCGCCATCAGCACGGGCCAATACCAATAGCGCTCGTCGGGCGGCCGCTCGTAAGGCCTATGAATTGTTTGGTGGTGCCAACATCAGTGGCTCGGACTCAATTCTGGGTGATGCAACCGGTACAGCCGACTCTGGTTCCAACACACAAAATGACGAAAATCAGTGCAGTACCTCATCTGGCGATGGAGCTGGCGGTGACTGGGGCTGGCCATTTGCTTCGATCAAGAACAATAATCCTGGCCTTAGCGCTGAGCAGCAGTTTGGCTATAGTGCTTCACGAACGGGCAACTTCCACGATGGGATCGACTTTGGTGATGCACGTTATGGTGGCCAAGAGATCAAGGCTATTCACGGTGGCAAGGTCTACAAGATCGGCCACAAGGGCTATACGCAAAATGATCTGGGATACTATATCTGCGTTAAGTCCGATGACGGCTACTACGAGGTCTATCAAGAATTTGCCTTCTCAGAAGCACAAGCGGCCAAGTACATCAAGGTCAAAGAAGGCGATACGGTCAAGACCGGCGATGTTATCGGAACACTGCCTAAGAATGGTTCAGAAACCAGTCCACTGGTTAACCATATTCATATTGGGGTTTCAAAAACCGAAATTGATAAGGCTGAAGGCTCGGCATTTTCTAATAACGGGACCTGGCTGGATCCAGTTGATTTGATTAAAGGCGGACAATCGAAAAAGTAGGGGATTCACAATGAAGAAAAACGAAATACTACTCTGGGCGGTGGCAATTATCTGTGGGATTCTGGCGGTGATCAGCATTCCCAACACCACCAAGCTTAAGAGCGTCAATACACAAATTAAGCAGACTCAACTCAAGAAAAAAGAGGTGGCCACGCAGACGGCGGTCAACTCGCCATATTCCAACGAGTTTGATCTAAAGAGTGCCGAACAGCACGCTGAAGCTACACTGAAAAACGCGATTGTCAAGGAACTGGGTGACCTGCACTCGAAAAAGGATTACCAGGCGAACCAGAAAAAGCTTCAAGCCGCATTGGGCCAGAAGCTAACCAAAGAATTGGTTCGACTAAACACGGATCCTAACACCAACAAGTGGGTGATTACCAAGAACGATGCCACAACGGTAACGTTTGGCAATGCGGACGATATTACCAAGGTACCGGTCTACATTACGACGGAGTTTGAAGAAAAAGACGGATCCAAGCATGATTATCTGATTAAGCTGGATTACGATCTGGATAATCTGACCGTCAACGATTACGAGGTTCATGTGATGACAACCAGCATGACGAACGGGGGTACGACTGATGGAGAATAGAAAATCAATTTTTGCCGCCGTTTCGGTAATTGCGGTCAGCCTGGGACTATTGGGGATCTTCAAGTTTCAGGAAAACAGCTACAATCAAAAACTGGCAAAGGCACAAACTGAATTGGCCACGCAGAAAAAAGCGCTCAAAGCGGCCCAAAAAGCAGAACGACAAAAACTACAGGCAAAGGCCGCCACGGGGACTGAGGCTCAGCAGGACACCTCAAAACAGGCCAAGGCTGAAACCGAAGCCAGCAGTTCGGCCGATCAGCTGTTCCGGATCTTATTCACCTACAGTTCGCAAGCCGATTGGACGGCACGGACTGACAAGGCTAAGCAATTGGTATCTGATGATATCTTAAACAACAAGGCCTACTTCAACGATGGTAAGGACGATACCGGTGAAAGCATTATCGATACCATGCAGCTGCAGTCCGGCTTTATCAGCGCCAATACCGGAGTCAGCCTGATCAACGAGAGCAACAATACCGTAGACTGTGTATCGGTCGTTAAATATGCGGCTCAATACGGCTCCGAACGTTCCGCTACGACAACGATGGTCTACGCCAGCACGTATGACTTAACACAACACAAGTTCACGAAATTACAGAAGCTTGGCTCAACGATGGTTGACGCCACAAATAACCAGTAGAATTGGGGGATTCTTATGATCAACAAGAAACTGACGCAGATTCAAAGGCAACCGATTACCGGATATGAGACGCCTTCCTGGCTGGGACGCCATATCTTTGGTATCTTACTGGTGGCTACGATGGCAACTTTTGCCGGTGCAATTACGGCCTGGTCTTTAGGAGCTTTTAACTGATGGCCGGGCAAGACAACGCCAGAAAAGATTGGCTGATTATCGGCCTTTACTATCTGATCTGGCTGGGTTCAGCCTTTATTGCAACCAAGACGCCATATCTCAGCTCCTATGTGCTGGCAGGTTTGTATACAGCCATGCTGATTGCCATATTTTGGCGTTTTGAGGCCCTTAAACAGCCGTTGAATATAAATATCTTAAAAGGGATTGGTTGGGGCCTAATCGCGTGGGGAGCGGTCTTAATGACGATGCTAGGCGTGAGCCTGCTAACCAAGGACGCAACGCTGGGCAGTAGCAATACCGGATTGATTTTAACCATGATGCGCAAACACTGGCCATATATCGGCTATATCGTGATTGTGGCACCATTGCTAGAAGAGATCGTCTTTCGGCAATGTCTGTATCGACGTCTTGATAATTGGATGACCAGACACTGGCCAGGCATGCTGCCAAAAGCGCAATTTCTGGTAGCAGCCATGATCGTCGCCTTGTTCTTCGGCATGATGCACGGTGATACGTCTAGCTGGGAGTACGTTTTGATCAGCTTGCTGTTGCAAGTTTTATATCGACACTATGGCGATCTGCGCGTCAACATGGCGGCCCACGTCACCTTTAATCTGGCAACGCTGATTGCCTTGCTGGTTATATAAAAATAGCGTTATATCAGGATTGAACTGGTATAGCGCTATTTTTGATTTTAACTTCGTGCCAAGCTTGGGACGAAGTTAGCCCCTGTCAAAAATTTATTCGTATTATGAAAGTCTTGAAAAACTTTGAGCCTACAATTTATCGACCATTCTCGTTAATTAATGGTGGACTCCACTCTAAAATTTGTGAAAGATTGTCTTTTAAGTGGCCTTTTTAGTCATTTGTATATATAATTGCTATATATAATAATATAAAAATAAGGAGAGTCTTATGGCAAACCAGAATCAATCAACTACCGATTTCGACAAATATTCTATAAAAGAACAGCAACTATTACTGGACTTTTGTAAAGAATTAACTACGGCCAAAACTAAAAAAGTGGCCACTTATAGCTTGAAGCACTGGGCGGAACACTATTTTGAAGTGTTTGGCGGACCGTCTTATGTTTCAACGGGTGCAATGAACATTGCCTTATTAAAATCGGGGTTTGAATTAGACTCCGAGGGAATTTATGCCCAAGCAAACGTTGCACCTAAGTGTGAAAAAATCCTAAAACAAAAATGTCAAAAGGCTGATTTTATTGCACAAGCCAAGGAACAAATTGAACAGGGGCTTGCGGAAGAATATGGAAAAAAATGGCAGGCCAAGTTAATAGGCTGTGAACAAACTTCTGATGAGTTGCAAGCATATTTTGTCGTAAATTACAAAAGATGGCGTTTATATATCGCACCTTTTGTATACTCGGCAAAATATCCAATTGATCGTTTTCCTGATTGGAAATGCTTAGGAAACATATACCTGGATCAATACAGTAAATATGATGTTGATTCTTATTAATTAAGAAATAAAATCAATACTTCCAATACCTCGTAAGTATTCAACTTCGTCCCATGTTTGGCACGAAGTTATTTTTTTTATGGTCAAAAATAGCAAAAGAATAGTTTTTAAATAGTATTTCAATATTTTTTTGCTATTTAACTATTGAAAAAATATATTAAATATATATAATAAATATATAAAATATTTTTCTTGATATTGATTTAGTATTCTCAAAGGGGATTTTAGCATGAGTGAATATGTATTGAACTTTGCCAATGATCTGGGGTATGGCTCGATCAAGGCCGCCTTAAACGATGAAAAAATCAAGATGCCTTCCGTAATTGCCAGTGAGAAGCCGCAGGATATTACGGAGCCGATTGCTTTTGACAACCACGATCAGCAGGCCAGCTACATGAAGAACTTCCTAAACGAAATGGACGTGTCGGTCTCCAGCTCAGCGGTTACCAGTCAAGGCCGGTACCTGGTTGGCCAGGCAGCGGTCTTGAGCAACCTGCCAATCAAGGCCTTTGACGTCAATGACTTTGCTGGTAAGAGTGATGATGATCTAGCAATGGTTTTGACCTTGAGCATGATTGCTGGCAAGCGCGTCAAGGACGGCTTCTTCAACGGCGAGGATCTGAGCGAAACCTTAAAGGTTACGGTTAACATGGCCACGGCTCTGCCGGTTGCTGAAGGCAAGAATACGGGTGTAATTGCACGCTATAAAGCCAAGTTTATGGACAAGACCCACACCGTCACGTTCCATAACTTCAAGGATCCAATTACGGTAGCCATCAAGTTTCGGGCCGTGTACGTAGCGCTTGAAGGCGAAACGGCCCAGTTGTTTATCAAGAACGCAGATGATAAGTTCAAGGCAACGATGGTCGCTGATCTGAAGGCCAACTACCCAGAATTGTCTGAGATCACGGCTGACGATATTGTCCAAACGCAAAACGTCTTAGGGATCGATATTGGCGAAGGTACCACGGATCTGGTGATGATCGTCAACGGAATGGTCAACTCCAAGGCTTCAACTTCTTTGGCCAAGGGATATGGTAACGTCTTACAGCTGGCCAATGACGTCCTTCAGGAACAGCAGATGGGCTTTGACAATCGGGCACAACTGCAAAGCTACTTGGCCCAAAAGGTCAGTCCGTTTGCACAAAAGCACCAGAAGCGCGTCCAACAGGTCGTCTACGATCAATTGGAACCATTTGCCGATGAGATCGTTACGGCGGTCTCAAAAACGATGCGCGCGGCCAACGCTCGGGCGGAACTGATTTTCGTCTACGGGGGCGGCTCGATCCCAATGGCATCACAATCCAGTCTGCGGACCAAATTGGCCGAAAAACTCCGGCGCTTCACTGGTGGCGATGAGGTCCCAGTAATCTGGATTACCCCAGAATACGCACAGGTCTTAAACGAAAAGGGTCTGGAACTGATCCTGAGCGCGATCAAGTAGGGAGTGATTAAAAATGAGTCAGAGAAAACTATACTCATTCAACTTTGAAAAAGACTCGATGGCCACGCGCTGGCTGGAACATCAGCAGAACAAAACGCTTTCGATGCGGCTGGCCATTGAGTTTATCGATCGGCTGTATGGCGACCAGGATTTTACCACCATTATCCTGGATAATTTTAGCCAAAATCAGGACGCTGGAGCGCTGTTAAAAGCCGGTTTGGATAAATCATTAACCATTGATCAAACGGCCCCAGAAACGCCAAAAACGAGGCCCGAGGAAATGACGACAACGTACCAGCCACCGAAGGCTCAGCCAAGGCCAGATTCAAAGCCGGGGATTGATATCAGCATGCTGTCAACGGAGCGCGACTCATGAGAAAGCAGGCGGCCCTGGCTATGATTTTCGGCGGTATGATTATTGCCTTGCTGGCGTCAATTTTAGGACAACTGGCGCAAGGTGATAAACAGCTGATCAAAATGTCAGCCGGATTGATTGTGCTGGGCGCAGTCATTATATTTACCGGCGCCTTACTTGGATTAGAGTAACGGCTGATCTTGGGGGAGATGGTGTGATGCACAAGGTTAAGGTTAAGCTGGCCGAGATACTCATTACTTTGAGGCTGAGGAAATTGATCCCAACTCGTTCCCAACAGCCACGATTATTGTTTAAGCCTACGGCGGTCGGTTGATGCCGATTGCCGTTTTTTAAAAGGAGTGAAAATATGTCAACTGGCTTAACCTTTGGCGCCATGATGTTGATTATCGGCTTGGCTGGTGATCTGCTGGCACTGGAGTGGTCGATTGAGCACGAAGACAAGCGGTCAATTGAAGTCTGCGTTGCCTGTATGACGGGACTGATAATGGTAATGTTTGTCTACGCGATGATTCATTAGGGGGGTGATGATACTTAGAGCCACTTTTTCGTTTGATTAAAAAGTCTAAATGCCTTAACAGCAAGGTTCAGGACACTTGACTGTTTCCTGCCGAAACATCGGTTGACAACCGTTTGCACAAAGCGTAGTATTGCTCGTTGAGATTTTTGAATCTCGTTAAGTTTTATAGGTACATCTGGAAAAGACGGACGGCTTCAGTTGAGGCAGGGCCGCCTTTTTCAATGCAAAAAAACAGCCGCTAGAATCATCTAACGACTGTCTTGGCACAAGGTTGTATTGTATTCAATTTATGTTGAGTATACGGGAAAACTGATGCTTAATCAATCGGCCTGCTCCAGAAAAATCTTGCGTCATATCAGTTATTAACTCATAATGGATAGGATTATGAAATTGCTACCATAAAGGATGGTGAGTGGTCATGGTCGCAAGCGATGCCCAGAAACGGGCCAGCCAAAAATGGGCAAGTCAGCATCAGGATAAGCTGCGGATCTATCGCTATCGTTCCTATGCCAGGAAATACGTCCGCGAGATCGCAACTGATAGTGATTTGCAGGAGTTAATTGAATTAATTAAAGAACGTAAGAGTGAAAAGGTGATGGCTTAAATGGTTAAAAGTATTGAACCAGATATTGTTGCTTGGTCGAATCAACAGCTTGAGGGAGACGGTCTAAAGATTGCACGTGAGCAAGGAATAATTGACATAACAATTGACAAGGCATTGAATATCGAACCGTCCAAGCATGGTGGTACTGGTGGTGGTCGACCAGATGCTCAAATGATTATTTCAAACGGTGCGTACGAAATACCCGTATTTATAGAATATAAAGGGTCAAAGGGTAATTTGGAATTAGTACCAAAGAAAGAAAAGTTAGTTAAACTAAAAAACGATGATAACACTTACGATTTTAAAAAGGCTATTCCCAACTATGCTGTAAATGGCGCTTGTTATTATGGAAGTGTTGTACTTCGTCATACTAATTTTCATGAAGTCTTATGTGTCGGAGTCAACGGTTATGATGACCAACAAAGTGGTGAACGAAAATATGAAATTAAAGCATATGTTTTAACGACAGATAGTTGTGACACTCCTATTTTGATTGGTGAGTTCACAGATATGTCTTTTCTGTTCAGAGAGCATCAAAATGATTTAATCAAACGGATAGAGGACGCACAGATTGATCCAGAAGAATTACATCAAAAAGCTATGCTTGACGATGAACGTCTGGATACTGTTTTAAAAGAATTAAATAATCATTTACGAAATCAGTCTAAAATACGCGCTGGACAACGTATTTTTGTTGTTGCCGCTTGCATTATGGCCGCATTAGGTGTTAAAGATAAGAATGACACTTACATTGTTTCACCACTTAATGAATCAGACTTAATTGGTAGTAGGGAAGAAGGTGAAACTGATGGTGATAAAATTGATCGTAAGGTTAAATCTTTCTTAGCAAAAAAGAATCTGCCAATTGAAAAACAGAAGCAAATTAATAATGCTCTTAAGCAAGTTATTTTATTTAGTAATTTATCAATCAAAGATCAAGAAACAAATATTAGTCCACTCAAGTCAGCCTATGTTGAAATTAAACAAAACGTGATCCCAGCATATGAAATGGCTGGAACTTTAGACTTTACCGGAAAACTATTTAACGTAATGAACGAGTGGGTAGAAGTTCCTGATGGAGATGCAAACGACGTTGTCTTGACCCCAAGATACGTTACAAACATGATGGCAAGAATTACTGAAGTTGACATGAACTCATACGTCTGGGATTGGGCGCTTGGTTCGGGGGGATTTTTAATTTCAGCAATGAACATTATGATTTCTGATGCGCGTAAACGTGAAAATTCTCCAGAACGGTTAGCTAAAAAGATTGTTAAAATTAAAAATAATCAATTACTTGGGATTGAAAAGTTACCTGATATTTACATTCTTGCTATTTTAAATATGATCTTAATGGGGGACGGATCATCCAACATTGGTAATGAGGATAGTCTTAAAGATTTCGATGGTAATTACATTTATGATAAATCAGCTGGCAAGTTCCCAGCCAACGTCTTTCTGTTAAATCCGCCATACTCCGCGGAAGGTAATGGAATGATTTTTGTTAAATCAGCTTTAAAGAAAATGAATAGTGGGAAGGCCGCTGTGATTATCCAAGACTCTGCCGGTAATGGTAAGGCTAACGAAATCAACAAAGAAATTCTTAAAAATAATCGACTCAAAGCATCTATTAAAATGCCTAGTGATTTGTTTAGTTCAGGTGTTCAAACATCGATCTATATGTTTGAAGTTGGTAAACAACACCAACCAGGCGACATTGTTCGATTCATTAATTTTAATATTGACGGATACAAACGTAATTATCGTAAAAAGGCAAAACATAATTTAATTGATACCGGAACTGCTAAGGATCGGTATGATGATTTAGTAAAAACTGTACTGAATGGTGTATCTCAATCAAAGTATCTTAATGATAATGAGCATTTTGTTGAAGATACAATTGATCCCACACTTGGTAATGATTGGAACTTCGAAAAGCACCAAAAGCTAGAACTAAACCCTAATGACGGTGACTTTCAATCTCTTATTAAAGATTATACAGGATGGTCAATTAATAATATTATTCAATCAATTGACGATTTCGATTTTGACATTGATCGTACTAACTGGAAGTTTTTCAAAGCTGGTGATATTTTTAACATTAATAAAATTACCGGAATTAATAAAGCCTCTCTTACTGATCCAGTTGGTAGTGAAATTTTTGATTATATCACCCGGACAGCCGAAAACCGCGGAATCAACACACAAACTGGGGTTGCTAAACCAAAAGTAAAGGGTAAACCGGTTAAGATTCACCATGCCGGCTGTTTTAGTCTTGGGTTGCTACAAATGACATTTTACTATCGCGAACGTGACTGGTATGCTGGACAATTTGTTCGTGAGATTGAGCCAAAATTTAAAATCAACAAAAATATAGGTATCTTTTTTGAAACGGTACTTTCCAAACAAAGTGCAAAACTATTAACCGTTATTGTGAGTGACGTTGATGAACAATTTAAGGATCTTAATCTACTTCTACCCGCAACTAGTGATGGTAAGATTGATTTTGATGAAATCGAACGAATTGTTTCTAATGCGCGTAAAAAGTTAGTAGATATTATTGTTAATAATTTATAAATGCCTATAGGGCTAACTCAAGCCGTTCAAGTCAGGAAATGGGAGCATCAAGAATAAACAAAATAACTAATTAAAAAGCGCCTCACGGTCAATGATCGTGGGACGCTTCTTTTATTGATGTAATTAGTCTTTGGCGGCCTGCCAGATGCTGTGCCATTTGAACGTATCACCCAATAAGACGATTAAGTAGGTACCCAGCATCAGGGCGTAATGCCCCTTAGCCAACTGCCAGCCGGTGATGATAAGTAAGATGACGCTCAGCTGGTTGAAATTAACGTGCAGGCGATGATAACGACTAAATTGGGAGTAGTTGCGGTGCTTGAGCCGCCTGAGGTCGCGCTCCGTCCAAAAGGCAATTAGCATTTCCAAGACAAAGGCCAAGACGGCAATGATAATGATAGGGGTAGTAGGCTGCATGATGTTACCTTCCTGAGCGTTTGAGTCGTAGGGTTACGCCGGGCTGATCCACGTACCAGAAACAATCGTCTTGGTACTGGCGGCCAAACTTATTCAGCATGAACTGACGGTACATACGCGTAGCCTCAATATAGATCCGAAACTCATCATAAACTGTGTAGTCATCGATGTAAATCACGTCTTGAAGCAAAAAATCGCCGGTGCGGTAGTCGCCACTCAGTTCAATCCATCGATCACCACTAGACTGGTAGAATTTAAAATTATGAATTCGATTAGGGACGGTTTTTAAGCGCCTGGCGTACAGATATTTCAGTTCACCATCGGTTAATTTGTTTGCGTATTTCATTGCTGTTACCTCATGTTGATAATATATTAATTATATAGCAAATTGATATAAAATGATATTGAAAAGTTAAAATTAAAAACAATGACTAGCATTTGAATAGCAAATTGCTATTTTTATGTAAATAATGCTATACTGTAGCTATCAATTCACAACCAGAGGGGGATATTTGAATGGCAAAAGAAAAAACCGGCTACTCGTTCCGCTTCGACAGCGACAGCCAAACCGTGAAGTGGCTGAACGCGCAGGAAAACCGGACCGTCTCATTGGACCTTTTGATCAAGCTGGCGTCCAACAAGTATGGCGTGGGTGATTTGCCAACGCAGCTGACGGAGTGGGTCTCAAAACATGATACCGATAAATAACTAAATATGATATACTGCTGAATTAGGAATGGTACATTCTATCACTACAACGGCTCCTGGTCTTTGGATCAGGGGTCTTTTTTTGTGGTCAAACAAGCATATCAAAAAAATAGTTAAAAAATATTCTTTTGATATGCTCAATTGAAAAAGAATAGTAAATCAATATTTAAATACTATTCTTTTGCTATTTAAATCGACGAGAAACTATTCTTTTAATATTGAAATACTATTTTTTAAATCGATTTTCAATATTTATTTTCAGGCAAGAATATCAAATAAATAGATAAAGAATAGAAAAGCAATATTTAACAAATGTGCTATATAACCAGCCTGATGCAATGTGAGAAGACTTCCTCGCTAGTCAGTGATGATGTGAGAAGACACCTGCGCAGATCATGATGCCTATGCGCAGAAACTTTCCTTCACAATTGTGCTATAGAGAAAGATCCTGCGCTAAGCGAGACCATCATATTAATTGGTATAGGAAAGATCCTGCCTAAAGATAAATAATCAAGTCGATTCGGCTGACTATTAAAAGAATATTGGAAAAATAGTTAATGAATATTTTTTTAATATCGTCAATTGAAAAAGAATAGTAAAACAATATTTAAAACCTATTCTTTTACTATTTGATTCAGGCTAAGAATATTCTTTTAATATTGAAACGCTATTTTTTAAATAGAATTTCAATATTTATTTTTCGGTGAGAATATCAAATAAATAGTTTAAGAATAGTAAATCAATATTTAACAGATGTGAGATACAACACGACGGTTTTAAAGATTAGTCTACGTGAGAAGCAACCTTGCTTCTAGATGGCAGAACTTGCCTTTGTTCGCAGGTACTGGTAAAGTTAAAAACAAACATATGTTCTCATTAAGGCTAAAAAATAAACCACCGGTCGTGGCAAGGAAACACTTTATTTCATTAGCTGAAGCTGATGTCTAAGGACCCATTCTGCATCGGCACGGAACGTCTGCGGTATGCCAAATGCCTGCATCAGGTTTTCTGGCGTCTTGAAATGCCAGTCCTGCGTCTGACTGTATTGCAACAGCAATTCAATTCCCGTCCGATTGCCAGAGCTTTCGCATTTTTCGCCAACGCTGACGTACTCGCAGGGATAGGCAGGCGGATCCTGATCGATAATGTGGCCGATCTCATGGGCCAGGATAAACGGGCGCTCACTGCTTGGCTGCCAATTGGGATTGTACAGGATCAGCCGCTGATCAGGCAGGGCGGTTGAAACATAGCTGGACGGCCATTCGGCACGTGTCAAAACGATAATGCCGTGACGCTTGCAATAGGCCAGAAGCCAGTCAATTACTTCGTCCATAGTCATCACTCCCGACTCGGTGGTTTGATTCGTTATTTATCTTGATCATCGTCTTTAAGCTGAGTGTCCAAATAGGCCTTTAAGATCGCCTTGATGGACTCGCGCTGAGCATCGGAGATTTCGAGGCCGCGGTAGCTGTGCATCTCATCAACCAGTTCGTCCAGACTTTTGTTTTGGTTGGTAGGCGCAGGACTATCAGATTGGTATTGGAGCTTTGGTTCGTGAACATGAGACTCCCCATCTTCTTTAGGCACGGAATAATGTGTGGATCTTCGCTTATCAACATCAAAACCCATCAACCAGGCTTCATTAACGTTGAGAACCGTGGCGAGTGAGTGTAGATTGTCCTGCTTAGGCTTAAACTTTCCGCGGACGTAACCCGAAATTACAGTTCTATCGATCCCAGTTCTTCTCCCAAGTTCAGATTGCGTCATGCCGGATTCAGATAAGGCTTGTCTTAATCTGATCTGAAACTTATTCATTACTAATTTCCCCATTGTGTTTAGTATCGCTTATTTCTGTATATATTTATTTTATATTTCTTTGATATTTTAGCATATACCAGATACGAGAAATACATGGAATAAAATCATATTTATTTATTGACAAAGATCGGTGATGCTTTAATATAAAAGTGAGAAATTCACAACAAGAAAGAAGTGATGATTATGTACACGAAGCAGACAAATAATTTTGACTATTCTCTGCTGAGAAAACGTATGGTTGAATATCGCTATAACATTACGTCTTTAGCTGCAGCTGTAGGCATGGACAAAGGCCTGCTCGGGGCTAAATTAAGGAACCAGACCGAGTTTAACCAACGTCAGATTACCAAGATTGCCAAGGTCCTTGATATTGATCTTAGGGAAGTACCGGCTTATTTTTTTGTCCTCGGTGTTGACAAACAGTCAACAAAAAATATCACAAGAAAAAAGGAGCTTCAACGATGAAAAAACGATTCATGGGCAAGAACCGATCAGGGCAGGACTTAGAGTTCCTGATTCCAATTGAGTGGTGGGAGGCAGAAGACCTATCCATTCCTGAAGCAATCCTGCTGACGGAGATTAAGCGCTTGTCAACGGATAACGGCTGTCTGGAAACCAACGCGTATTTCGCTAAATTTATGGGACTTTCAAAGAGTCGGGTCTCTGAGTTTATCGGCAGGCTCAAAGAGAAAGGCTATATCAAGACGCAATACGGCACCGATACGAACCGCATAAACTACCGGATTATCCGTCTGACGCGATGAGGTGGCAAAATGCAACGGAAACAAATAACGCTCCGCCTGGATGAAGAGCTGTATCAACAGCTACAACATGAGGCGAAGCGCTTGCATATAACAAAGCAGGATCTATTGGTCTTAATCCTTAGCTCCTACTGTTCTTCTCGAGGTGCTCTCGGATTGCCACGAGTATCTCTTTAGAAAGCGGTCGAAAGTTGCTATCTGCTACTTTCTTCAACTCTTCATACATGTCCAACGGTAGTCGCAAAGTAAAATTTTTAGTTTTAGCCAATGTTTATAAGCCCCTTCTTGGTGGTGTCAAAATGATGTCACTTTGATGATATACCAAAAAGATACCAAAAAGGGTATTGATACCAAACTGATACCAGACTATAATGATAAAAATGATACCAATTTGGTATCAGAAAGGAGCGGCAATTATGGAAAAGCGTAGTTTTACCCTGCGATTGCCCATTGAGTTAGACCAGGCACTTAAAGAGCTTGCTCAGATGGAAAACGAAACGAAAACGCAAGTGATCAGAGATGCGATTAGGTCGCATCTTGATCAGATTGAAAGGGGTAATAGCCATGAATCCAAATAACGAAATCGAACGGCCAAGTTACTACTCGATCACGCCAGCGACAATTCGTTATGACAAACGGTTGAAAATGGCTGAACGAGTAATGTTTAGCGAAATTGCCGCTTTATGCAATGACTCAGGTTACTGCACGACGGCAAACAACTACTTTGCTGATTTATACCAAGTCAACAAAGCAACAGTCTCACGCTGGATTAATCACTTAAAGGAACTGGACTACGTACGAACTGAAGTCTATGTCGATCCAAAATTAGGCAATCGCAGGCGGATCTACCCAAATATGTCTGTAATCGTCTTTGACTCGGATCAACCAATCAGTGCAACCGATAAGGCGATTCGAAAATTAGTTTCCGAGTACTTTTCTGGAAAGGAGTATTACTACCATGAATCCTGATAACGAACAATTTGAGCGGCCAAGCTATTACTCAATCATTCCAGCAACGGTGCGCTACGACAAACGCCTTAAAGCTTATGAGCGTCTGATGTTCAGCGAGATTACTGCTTTGAGCAATAAGTACGGCTATTGTACAGCATCTAACGGTTACTTTGCCGCCCTATATGAGGTTGACAAGACCACAATTTCACGCTGGATCAACCACTTGAAGAGCCTTGGCTATCTCCGAACCGAGATGCTAAAAAAAGGCCGTGCAATAGCTAGTCGGCGGATCTACTTAAACATGGATCCAACAGTTACCGTTTCGCACAATACTCCTATTGATCCTAATGCATTACCTATTGATCGAAATACACCACCTATTGATCGAAATACACCACCTATTGATCCAACTGCTAAGAACCTATTGAACGAAATGCCGTCTACCTATACGCAAAATGATCAACTTGATCGAAATGCTAAGGGGTTCTTAGCAAATGGATCAACTACCTCTTGGCAGAACGATCAAGCACCTATTGATCGAAATGCTAAAGATAATAATACAAGAGAGAATAATACAAGTCTTAATATTACAAGCATCATCAACAGCAACTATGCAACTCAGAGTGAATATATACAGAGAGGCGCAACTGCAACTTCGCAGGCGGCTGACGATGATGCTGGACGGTCAAAACCGACTGGTCAGGCTTTGGCTAACGCAGGTGCTACTGCTCCAGTTGCTAAGCCACAACGGACTGCCGATCAGGCAACTCAACAGCGCGACCGGATGATGCCAGCTGATCCAGCTGGGCCTAACTCGCTAAATGATCCTAACGGCATGAACGTAGTCTTCAATGCGTGGGCGGACCTCTGGGACTGGCCAAGCAAAGCGGTGATTGCTGATCTGAACCAATGGGCGCAGGAATTCGGCGTTGATGTCGTGATTCACGCAATCAAAAAAGCCGCAACAGCCGATGCCAAACGGCCACACGGCTATGTTGCGGCGGTGATGCGCGACTATCACAAGGCAGGCTATAAGAGCCTGGCAGACGTTCAAGCGGCTGACGAAGCCCGTGATGCTCAAAAACAGCAGGCTCAACAAAGCTATCGTGGCAATCAATACAACCGCGGTGGTCGGGCCAACGTCCAGGAGACCTTGCCGTCTTGGGCTGAGCAGGACTTTGTAGCTAACAGCAATCAGCCAAGTGCTGAAGTTGTCCAGGTGAAAAAGGACAATGCTAGAACCAGTGAAAATCAGCTAAAACGGGCGGTCAAGTTCCACCAACAGCTGTTCTACAGCGATCTGGAAACGATTCGCGAGAACTTATCCAAGCCAGATGGCCACGGCTACATGTCTATCGATGCCCCACAGCTGTTTAAACAGTATCTCGCTCAACAAGGTCAGGGCGCAGGCGCATAGAAAAAGGCCCACGCGATGAACGTGGACCCAGGGTGTTACTTAAAAAGTTTGATTTTATGATTTGTGCATTAAGCGTATCTAAAACAGACTGTAAAATCAAGCTTTTGGCCGAAAATTTTCACAAGAAATTCAACAACAAGTCAGGAGATTGATATTTATGATGACCATGCAAAACTTCAACCAAACCGCACAACGCGAAGGCTTCACGACGGCGGTTGATGCCAAATTGGGGCTGGTTTTACTCAAGAAGAACGACGTGACGATCTGGGCGATCGATATCCATCAGGATCACGTAGCCAGTCAAATGGCACCGCTGGGCGATCTCAACGAAGCGATCGAGGCAGAGGATCTGGCCCAGGCGCTGGCCAAGACCAGTCTGGTTGACCGCTATGCCGATATCTTTGACGTCTTCACTCTGTACTAGGGGGGGTACGCTGATGCAGGAAATCAAAAAACGAGAAGAACAAACGCCAAGTCCGCTTTTTGAGCGCTACGGCAACTTCCAGATTCCCAATGACGCGGAGCTGGCTGGCTTTTATCAAGGCTTGAACAATGAGGAGCTGTTGCCGTTCGTCCGGCTGGAAACTGAGTACGTCAACATCGTACAGGGCGCACGGATCCAGCTGGGCCAAGTCTTTCGCGAGGCACAACAGCTGTTTTCCAAGCGCGGTATGCGCTCAGATCGTGGCTACACGCAAATGACGTTTGAAAAATGGCTCAAGGCGCACGGTCATACCAAGTCCACGTCATACCGACTGATCGAGTTGGCCAACACCGTGGATAAGATTCAAGCGCAAGCGCTAGAAAACGGCGATGATGCCGCCTTGATGATCGACAACTTCCTGTCGCTGAGTCAAGCCGATCAGCTGGCGATTGCTAAGGGGCAAGTCGATCAGCAGACCATCAGCATGGTTCTCAAAGCTGATCCGGCCGCGCGTAACAGTCCTGCTTGGCAAGATATGCTCAAGGAGCTGGACGAAAAGAAGGCTGAAATGGCGGAACAGGCCAAGAAGCTGAAGGAACAGCGAGAGCAGATCAACCAGCTGACGCAACGCAATTCGGACCTGGAACGGTCACGGGCAGATACTACCGAACAGCTGTCGCTGGAAATGCAGGAAAAACGCCATTTGCAGATCCAGCTTGATGAAGCCCAGGCTCAAGAGCCAGAACGCGTTGAAGTACCGCCAGAGGACTACGTTGAACTAAAGGAGCGCAAGTTAGAGCTGGAAAGCCAACTGCAAGACACCAACGAAACGCTCAACGCGGTCAAAAAGGAACTGCACGAGGCGCAGACTGCGGCTCAAGCTCATAGCAAATACACGCAAGAGGATATCGACGATCTGCAAAGCCAGCTGGCGGAGCTGACCAAGAAAAACAGCAAACTGACCGAGCAAAACAGCGAACTGACCGAGAAGTTGGAACAGCAGGCCACCAAAGTTGACAACAAGCAGGCGGCCTTCAAAACCGTTTCGTCACGGTCAACGGATATGCTGTCAGCCGTACCGAAGACACTGGACGTGATGGCACTGGCCCACGACACGGAACAACTGACGGCTGAAGAGTTACAGCAGACCGATCTGCCAGCGCTGGCTAACGTCCTTGAAGACAAGGCTAAACAGATTCGCGAGTTGTTGCGCGATTCTGAACGGATCGTCGAAGGCGAGTATGACGAAGTTAAAAGTTAAGGGGTGACGGTTGATGATGTATGCCAAAGGCCAGTACTTTAATGCCGATGGCGTTTCGGATCAGTTTTTTTATCTGCGGATTCCTGACGATCGCTTGAGCGATTTTCAGGCCGCCGGTATGCAGGTCAGCAGAAAGGACTTTATGGTGCTGGCCACTGACCAGGCCAACCGGCTCAGAGTCATGGTCGTCCAGGGAAAGCCGGTTAAGGTACTGCCCAAAAACACCAAACCAGTTGGCGACTGCTTTGGCGTGCTTAATGGCGACGACAAGCTACCGCTGACCAGGAAAGCCATGGCGGTGTTAATTCCCAAAGCAATCAAAGACCGCCAGCTGGCAAAGCTGATGGCCATCTATCTGCCGGAACCACGGCATCATCTGCCTAAGTGAGGTGCCGCATGATCAGAAACGATGACTATCAGTGTCACAGCCGGGCATATCTCCGTGAAAAACGGCTTCAGGACACGATCAAGGGCAACTGGGGCAATGAAGAGGTTGCCGAAGAAAAACGCTCAGACCAGCAGAAAACGGGCGACGCGTTAATGCTACCGGTTGTGATCCTGATCCTGCTCGCAGCTGGTTGGGTTGCATTTGAAATTTTAAGGGGGCTGTCGCTATGAAATTTTGTTACGTAGTCTCGCGCAAAGAAGGCGGAGATATGGAGCCGATCGCGGTCTTCAAACGGCTTAAGCCAGCCTTGCAGTACGTTTCGCAACAAGGCATGGAACCCGAGGTTGCGAGGCAATCCAACGCCTATAAGGCTCTCCTTGAGCAAGGATGGGTCGTTGACTTTGTACCGGTAAAGGCTGTCGATCAAGCTACCAAGACCGCGATGGTCAGGGCTAAGCTCAGCATCGGCAAGGCAATTTTGAAGGAGTGACCAGGTTGAATCGATTGTCGGAAACCAGAAAGCTTCACGGAAAAACGTTGGCTGAAGTTGCTGATGCTATTAATTTGGCGCCAAATACTATTAGCCAGTACGAGAATGGAAAACGAGAACCTAAACTAAAAATTTGGCAGGAAATGGCTGATTACTTCAGCGTTTCAGTGCCCTATCTACAGGGATTTGATGAGTGCAAGCCAGCGACTAATCGCATCAGGTACCTACGTGAGAAAAACGGCTTGAGTCAAAGTGCTTTAGGTGGGCAGATTGGGGTCTCACAACAAGCTATTAATAATTATGAGAATGGTACACGCGAACCAAAGCTTAAAACTTGTCAAAAACTTGCTGACTGCTTCGGCGTATCAATCCAGTATCTGCTGAAGCTTGACTCAGATACTAATCAGACTAAGGGTGAACTGGATTTGGCATTAGCTCAGGCAACGAAAGAATATAGCTTGAGTGATCGGCAGGTTCAGGAACTGAAACAAGAACTGCTCGCTAATCTATGGTTCCAAGCCAAATGGATTAAGGAAAAGGAGTGTGAAAAACATGACACAACGGATTTCCAGTGAAAAATGGGCCAAGATGGCCGACTACATTGAGCAAAACATGGACGGATACGACTTGATCGAACGACACGGCTACTGCCTGGGCGTTAAATTACCGGACGTGGCCGCCTGGCTGGAGTTTACCGAGACCAAGGGTACGATTGCCATTGATATCATGGATCACCCCGAAACACCGATGGACGGCCAGATCCTGGAGTACTCCTTTGGCTACAGCCTCGAGGCCATTCCAACGATTCTGGCAGTGGCCAACCGGTATCTGGTTGAATGCGGCGGCTTTGAACAGGCCGTCTACCAGAAGAACCACGGCAAGCGCTTCGCTGACTACTACGATGACGAGATCCGCAAGCTGATTCCCAGCCGAGGCGGCTCGAACCGCACCTACGTCTACGTGGTCTATGAAATCTTCTACGATGAGCAGGGCGATACCACCAAGGTCGGGAGCTATAGCTTCTTGCACAAGGCCGATGCAGAGCATTACCTGAAGAAATTGCAGGCGGATCAAAAACCAAACCGCTTTGCCTATCTGCGGACGCAGAAACTGCTCTTGAGCGATCAGGTTGATCGCAAGAATGTGACCAACATCTGGGTTGATCCAGAAGTTACCCACGCTAATCTATACAACTACGCACCGCAGATTCCAATGGCCTTCAGCCAATTCAAACGGGCCAGCGACGAGGGGACCACAAAGTTTATCCACGACGTTCAACAGATCGTCTTGGATCCGGATTCAATCAAGGGGCGTGTCTCATGAACAGTGAAAAACAATACACAATGGCCGATGTCTACAAGCAGGTCTACGAAGAAACCGGAATCCTGCCCGTTCATTGCCTCTGGCTGGACGATCAGAAGATGACCAAAGCTGAGATGCTTAAACGGGCGCAGGAAACCAAGCGCTTGATGTTATTGGCGTTTGAAGAAGTCGATAAGGAACGAGGCGATCCAAAATGACGATTACCAACGGTCAGTACCTGGTACGTAGCGGTCAGACAATCCGCTACAGCAACCATGGTCAAGAAAGTCTGCTGGTCGGTGAGATCACCGAAAACAGCAGGGATTATGACGTCGAACTCTTCTACGGTCCCAGCCGCTTAATTTTTTACCGGACGATCCGGTTGAAGAAACAGGCTGGCTGGCACCAGATCAACCCAGAAAGGACTTGAGATCAACTCATGTACAGTGACAACCCAGCCAAGGAACAGCGCCGTCGCCGGATTACGTTAGGCGTTATCGCGGTTTTGATTATCGGCAGTGCGCTGTTTGGCTTTCACTTTTTTCATAGCTATCGCCGTACCAGTACGGCAGATCAGACCAAGCTGATGAATTCCAATGAGCCAGCGGTCGTGATGTTCTACTCGAAAACCTGCAAGGACTGTAAACACGTGGCGGCCACGGTTCACAAAAACGACTATCAAAGCAAGTTAGCTGACAACGTGGTCGGGATCGGTAACGCCTCTGACTACCGGCACACGGCCGTCTACATTGAGCTTCAAAACCGCCATGACAAGCAGTTGTTTGAGCAGTACCATGTTACCTCAACGCCAACGTTCATGATCTTTAAAAACGGTCAGCCCCAGCCGATTCAAACGGTCAACGGCCTGCCGGTCTACCAGTACAGCGGTACGAACAAGGCCAAGATCCAACAGCTCTATCAGAAGCTGAGTTTGGATTAACAGCGGTCAAAAAAGCTAAAACGATCAATTAATCAAATACAGATTTAAAATCGCGGAAACGAGAAGTTAAAACGTTTTAAATTCAAAGGAGTAACCTAACCAATGTTTAATCGAAAAATATACGGCTTCCGCAGGGCGGCCAAATACATCAACCAAACCGGGATCCTGGAACAGACCTACACGGCCAAGATCATGAAGCAGTTGCGCGATGACGTCCGGCTGGTACCAAAGATTCACCGGCGACGCTACACACAAGAACAGCTCGATATCTTCGTACAAGAAGTTAAGCCACGCTAACCAAAGGAGACTAAATCATGGACAACACGAAAAAAGATGCCGTACTGGCTTTCAAGCTCACGGATCAGATCAAAGCCGATCTGGAAAAAGACGTGGTTGAAGCAAATAACCTCAGCCACCATTGGACGACGCAAATGGACGGGACGGACCTGCTCAAGACCTACTACCCAGACCAAGCCCAATATGGCACGCCTTTGATGGCAGACGTTTTGGCTCTGCATCTGATCGGCTGGCTGACCAGTCAGGGGGTCCACGCCACGCCACGGCGCATGAACCTGCGGACGCGGATCTCGCTCAGCGCACAACCGCTTGATGAAAAGCCAGAGTGGCCGGTTGAATGGTTTGCACAACGCAACCAGGTAACGCTGGGCGACGATGCCAAGGAGATTGCGGAACAGATTTTGAAGAGCTACGAAGAGGAGATTGACGATATGGGATCCATTAAAACCAAGCAGGTCAGCGCCAGCGGTGAAATCAAAGAATTCAAGACCGTTGAAAGCATCATGCCATTTTCAATCAGCGTGCATAACGATGGTTATGAGGGCGATGACGCAATTACCGATTTTATTATCGAGAGTGACGATGGCAACGTTTTATATAACGTGGCGGTCGAAGATGAAGAAGGAACGGCCTTCTTTATCCAGCCTAAAAAGCTGAAAATCATGGTCACCGGCAGTATTGAACGGGCCGAGTTGGCCAATATCCTGCGCTGGGTGGCTGATGAGCTTGAAGTCAAGAAGGGGGACGCTGACTAAATGCTGGCTAAGCTAAAACGACTCCGGACGGCCTGGCAAAAGCAACTGGCCAAGATATATGCCTGGCACACGGAACACGCAATGCAACGAAAACTGATCATTTCTGGGTCGCTGGTAGCGATTATGGCGGTCCTGCTGATCGGTACGCAGACCGCACCCAAACAGTCACGATTCACCAACACACCGCTCAATACGCAAGAGTCGTTTGGCCAAAACTCAAGCGCCACAATTGCAATGACGTCACGCAAGTACAACGCCAAAAAGCACTTCATGGTGATCAAATTCCAGGTACAGGCCAGCGGCAGTCAGGTAATCAATCCACGGGCAATCAAGCTGAGCGCCAGCACGCTGGAAAAACAAGATGCCAGCTATCAGGTATTACCGTTGGCTAACAACAACTACGTGATGGTGATCAGCAATCTTAAATCCGGCTATCAGGCCATTCAGATCGTAGCTGAAAACAAAAATCCTGACCTGACTCAGTTGCCAACGGCTGATGAAAACTTTGATGGCTCAAGCTCCTCTTCTTCGGCTGCCGAGTCCACAACGAACAGCACGCAATCAAAGAACAAGTACAAGTTCATCATCAACGAAAGCGACAAGTTTGTGGACAACAAGATGGTCAAGCACACGCAAAAGCAATACGCAATTGAGTCGCTGAATGAGTCCATTAAGAACCTGAACAAGGGGATTGAAAAGCAACAAAAAGCCATCAAGGCTTACAAGGCTCAGATCGCAGCTGACAAGGTTGGGATTGACCAGATGCAAAAGGATATCCAGTACAAAGCCGACGCCAGTTCCAATGCCGACACTATCCGCAATGCGCAGGCCGATATCTCAACACAACAGGCCAACATCAAACAGGCCAAAAAAAATATCGCCAAGTACCAGGAACAGATCAAGCTTTACCAAAAGCAGATCCGCGATATTAAAAACGGCAACTACCGCTTCATCGCTTCCAAGAGCACTGGCGAACTGAAGTAAGATTTTGAATATTTGAAAGGGGGTTAGGCTCGGCAGATTTTGAGTCTGTCGGGCTTTAATTATGCAAAAATACCTAGTTTTAACTGATGGAAAAAACAAGCGTGCCGGTCTGGTCGTCTTAGGATCGGACCTAATCACTCCGGATATGATGATTCTACTGATTCATGGTATCTGTGCCACTTTTACTGAGCTTTATCATACACGGATGCCAATGGAAAATGCAGTCGTAACGCTGGCACGATTCTTCGATGTTTACGATCCGACTGATGAGGATTTAGGCGACGAAGCTGTTTCAATTGTTGAAGTACTGAACAATGACGAGATGGCTGAATATGCGTCGCTAGATGGAGCCTATGAGACGATGAAATATGCTCAGCCAGTGTCGCAATTAGGCTTGCCAATGTACCTGAGTATTCGTTCCTATCTGAACGGCAATAAGGGTAAGGTAACCGAAGAGGATTTGACTAGGGCCTTAGTCAAGATCAAAGCAGAATGGGAGGAGAAGTAGTATGGATTTTGCAACGATTCACGAAATTCGCAGCCGATTTTATATCAAGCATCAAACCCCAGAAGCAATCGCAGACACGATCGATTACTCGGCCCTGCTAGAAGAATTTAAGGCGCTCGGGATTGTCTTTGATGATCGTGGTAATCTCAGCTGGCACGGTCAAAAAATCGGTGTGCTAAACAAGAGCTACGCGGTTAGTCTGCTTCGCAAGATGATGGTCCGGATTATCATTTCTCAGTTCATGGCCAGCGAACGCCTTGAAGTTTTTGACCCAATTGAACAGCTTCAAGTCGTCATGACGGTGATGAAAATCTCACCAGAAATTCTGGCAATGGACACTGATCTGCATACACTGATTAGCCAACTGGTCCATCACACGTTTATGTTTAGCGAAGTCGATTCAAAAACCATTCGCCTTGAATATGCTGGGCAAATTTTAGGCGAGTTCGTCAATCCATATTCGAGTCAGGTCACGCTGGCCGACACTGAATATGAGGCCGTCGTGCAGATTTTAAATCTGCTGATTACGCCATTTATGCTGAAGAACTTTCAGCCAAATGATGACGTTCGATTGAGTGAGGATGATGAGTGATGGATGATTTTCTTGCATCTGCTGGAAAAGATTGCTGATGTGTTGAATATCGATATGAATGAGTTTCGAGGTTTGGGCTAAAAATTCACGGGCCGGTCGGCAACGGCTGGTCTATTTTTTTACAAGAAAATCAGAGTGGCAGAACTTTGAAAATTTAAAAAATGGGGTAAGGTATCTGCAAAAGCTTGAGGGCGCGATGCAGACGCGATCAGGAAAGGTAAAAGGACGCATTGCGGACTCAAAATAGGCGCAGACGAGAAAATTTAGGTGTCAGCCCGGATCCCCACCACTGGTGGGCCGCCAGCTTGCTGGTGGTAGATCCCCCTTATGCTCTTTAAACCCAAAATAATTATGAAAGGAGATTTTTATGGCATCTTCAAAAGTGACAATGAAAATCGACGCCGCGATCTACGAAAAAATTTCGGCCGAGGCTAAACGAAAACACGTCAGCAAAACTGAAATGTTGGAGTCGATTACCGAAAAATATTTTCGTGATTTAGAGATCGAACATGGCAATGATGATCTAAAATCGATCGTCCGAAAACAGAACGAAAACATTGAAACAATCGCAGCAGATTTAGAAAAACTGGTTGCTGACTCTGCAATCAACAAAAATATTATCGAGATGTTTTACCAAGAGATCACCGGTTCATATGATCCCGATGATTTAGAAGGTAATTTTTAAATCATCGGGTGCAGTTGATCATTTGTATGAGCTTGAGTCAATGTATGAATTCGGTACGGATGAGTACAGTACAACCTGCGTAATAAAATTACGCCAACAAGTTGATGAAGATAACAAACGACTCTTCATTAAAACGAAACAGAAAAACAAAAAGCATTAAGAGGTAATCAAGATGACTGAGAATAAAATGACGGTTCGTTTTTACAAAAAAACATCAGCACAACTTGCGTATGTTGAGAAACTTTGGGAGAACAATCCGATGCTGGTTGATAAGATGCCAGGAACGCGTAACGCATTTATCAATATGCTGTTGACTGACTACTTATCAATCATCATTAAAAATCAAGATGGCAATAACAAAGTTACCTATGAGGACCTGAAGAAAAAATTACTGACACCAAAAAATACTCAGCTAGAAGAACTCAAACGAAATCAATATCACTTAGAAGATCGGATCAATGCAATGTTTTATCTTCTATTGATCAGCAACAAAGTTTTAGCTGAAAATGGCGGCTTGAAAGAACTTGGATCCATGTTTGAATATGGGACTCCTGAGTACAAAATTTATCATGAGCTGATGAACCTGGTCGATGAGGATAACAAACGACTTTTTGCTTCGGTACGTCAAAAAAACAAACAGAAATAATCAAAGGTTGGTGACCTAAAATGCGGATCAAAAACAACAAGGATTTTTATCGTAAGCTTCATGCACTTGAAGAAGATGAAGAGTGGTACAACAATGTTGGCCAAGAAAGTGATCTGAATGTTTATATGGATGACGGCAATCCAGAAGCTGATGTTAGGACTGTGATTAAGGATCGCAAAGCTTTAAAAGAAATTCGCAAACAGCTGGGAGTAAATCCTCAGGCTTGGCGAACGGGTAGCAAGCGTGAAGCAGTCCGACTTCAAGTGACCTACTACAAAAACTTTGGCCTGAGTACCGCGGAAATTTCAGAAATTCTTGATATCTCAGCCAGCACTCTGCGTCATAACTATCTGCCGTTTAAGCCAGGTGAAAAAATCAGCAATGACGTCCGAGTTGAGCTGCGAGATGAGTGGGGCCGACACGTATCAAATTAATCAAGGACGGTGAGCAGAATGCCGATGACCAAAGAAGGTAATCGATCGCCAGATATCATCTATACGCAAACGTTTCACGTGGCGCAGGCAAAATATCTGGGCTATACGGAGCGCAAGAATGCAATTAATCCAGAACGTGATTTTGAGTTGGAAAACAATCCGCGCAATGATCAAATTCAAATCGATCCAGACGAAAAATTTGCTGGCTATATTGGTTATATGGACCGAAAAGCCGCAACAAAACTTGAGTATGGCGTTGATGATAATCGTTATCCTACATTTACTCGCGAAAGCCTAAATATTGACGACAAACAGCACCAGCGCCTGCTTGACGATCTAGATTTAGCGCAAAAAAATAAGACCATGCTTTGGGCAGGCGTGGTCTCTTTTAGTCCAGAATTTATTCGTGAGACTGGGTTGTATGACGAGAAAACCAAGACGGTTAATCAACGGGCTATCAAGCTGGCAATCCAAAGAGCAATGCCTGACTTTTTAGCGGCTGAAGAATTGGATAATGATCAGACTTTCTGGTGGGGCGATGTGCATCTGAATACGGATCACGTCCATGTCCACCTGGCGATCAGTCAGCGCGAGAATACTCGGCCATTGAAAAATGGTGAGCCGGTTGGTATGTTTCGTGCTAAGTCGCTTCGGAAACTAAAAACTATTATCCATCAAGAGTTGACCCATCCACTCAATCGAGAGCACGATATCGGACTTGATAAAGAGATTGCTCATATCCGTAAAGATATGGTTGAAAACGTCCAATGGCTGGCCCGTCATGATAACTATCAGCAAAAGATGCTGCGCGATATCTACTGGTCATTGCCTCAGTATCGTGATAAACGTAAGTGGCGCTCAAGCAACCATAGCCAGGGCTTCAAAAAATCGCATGAGCTGACGGATAAGCTGGTTGATGATCTCCTCAAGAGTCAGCTGGCTGATGACTATCGGAAATTCAGACAAGCTGTTCACGAAAAAGATGTGCAAAGCCGTAAAAAATATGGTCAGCATATTAAAGACACTGAGAAACGGCGCGACAAAGCTTTACGTGATTTTTTGGCCAATCGGATCTATGATTACCTGCGTGAGGTTGATCAAGAGCAGGAAAAAAACAACCATCAGGTATTAGAGAAGATTGCCTCGCAAGGAGTTGACGAAAATAAGCGCCTGCTTGAGTTAGAAAAGGAACAATTGGCCAAATTAAATCCAGCGTCAAAAGAAGCACAAGCATTGCGTAAACGGTTGGGATTACGACGGCTTTATCTGCGTCAGGTTAATTTAACAGCTCGGGCCGATGCTATTAACACTCAGCTAGCTCAGATCGAAAAGTTAGATGATACGTCACCAGCTAAGGAGTATTTTGTCCAAGTCTTAAAAGAACAGCGTGAACTGGTTAAGCTTAAAAAAATGCCTAAGTCTGAGCGAGAGCGACGTGGTTTGACGAACCGTTATCGTGAACTTTCTAGACGCTACGTTGATGCAAAAAAACTCCCGATTCAATCAGCTACTCCAGCTGTTGTCAAAGCCAGGATCTACCAACTTGCTCAAGAAGCAAATGTTATTTCTAAATATCCGGATTCACCTGCGGTACAGTTGATGATCCTCGATCACCATAATACTGATAGCGTACAGGACACCATTAACCATTATCAGACACAACAGGAAATCTTGAAGCTGAAACAACAGATTTACCTAAACAATCGACAATATGGTCGAGACTTTGAGAAGCGAAATGCTGTTAACCGTCCGCTCTTTAAGGAACTTAAACATAAGTATGTAATCCTAGATAAAGGGGACCAGCATGATAGAATGACTGTCCATCGTAAAGAGTATCTTGATCAAGCCCAAAAAGATGCGCAATGGAAAGTCCAGACTAAACGTGGCGGCTTCCGGATCTTGAGCAAGTTTGATCAGCTGCTGACCGGCTTACAGCGTGATGGTCGTCGCAACATGAACGCAATACGAAAACACCTGGATGGAGAAGATGAGATTGATCGTGCCGATCGTGAAGAGGAACGTGAATCACGTGGAATCTAAAGGATTGTGACTATAATGGTCAAAGATACTAGCGAAGAGCTTTTTGATTATATTTTGGCATTGAAGGCAATGGCAGTTCTGGCTAATCCAGACCGAAAACTGTACTCTGACTTTGAAGTTCGAGGCAAAACAACCTTACAAGAGCCAGTTGTTGATGAGAATGATGGCTGGGGGTAAAAGCCAAACTAAAAAGGCGCTGACTAGGTAGCCATGCCTTTAAATATGCTTAATTGAAAATTTGTGTTATAATGCCAATAGAAAAAGCAAGGCCGCTTTAAAGGCGGTAGCTTTGGATGATGAAACAGTTTAGAACCGTTCGTACCCTCTGCTAAAGTTTACGAACGGCTTTTGTTATTTTTTAATGTAGCTTAACAGTGCGATCAGAAACGTACCGAAAGCTAGCATTAGCGATAAAGCGTCGTAAACGCTCATCGTGACTGATCCTTTCTTCGGATTTATGTGTTGCATAAGCACCACCACCTAACGTTTGGAATCAGCTACCGTCCAATAAAACTTCCTTGCTGAATCATTATAACAAAAAAGATCGGTATCTAAAAATGATGCCGGTCTTTTATTCGTCTAGAATGCCTTTGCCTGTTCTTCTAAAATTGCAAGTTTGTTCATACAATTTTGAGCGCCCGTTCAAGGCGCTTTTTTTATGGCAAAAGTTGCACGTTTGCTAAATATAGAGAAGATTAGGCTATAGCTTGTCAACCACCATCGGCTAAAGTCGATGGCTTGTGAGCAGATACCCCTATATTGAGTATCTGAACCACAATTTGCATAGATACGGACAGTTTACCCAAACAGCCGTGATTATTTGAGCAGTGACTGTCTAATTACCAATGCCTTTTACGTCCCCAGGTTGCCATAGGGACGATTATCAATAGTTGCTAGATAGTTAGCTTTATGATGTTGCAATTACTCACTTTGGTTCTCAGCAATGCAATTGCTAAGCTGATTACTATCTACAAATATCATAGCATAATAAGCCTATCCATCCTATGACTAAAGTCACGGGATTTCCGGCTAGGCATAATTAAATTGGGGGCCGTTAAATGGAAAATTACGATCTGGGCCTGATTACCAGCTTAGAGCATGGTATGGCCAGTGGGATCATCTTAGGCACGCAGGAGTCATTCAGCATCAAGATTAAGCCTAATGCGGCTGGGTCGCTGTCGATGTACATGGTCGTGGCCATTAATGATGATCATACCGATTTTGTCTATCAGGATTAGAAAAGGAGCAGATAAAAATGTCAGCAAACGTTAAGAAGCAACCGATCAGTCAAGAATATTTTGAGTCAAAGATGCTTGAATTCTACGATAACTGTAACGTCACTCGTGAACAGGCCATGAAGATTTTTACCTGCTGTAAGGACATGATTCCGTTAATGCTATTGGGAACGCCAGAAACGGTCGCTCGGGTCTGCTATCGAGAATTTACTGGCGAGAAGCTGTAGGGGGCGATTTAATGCCGTACGTACTCTTGTATCAAGCCCGTAATAACAATCGATGGTTTTGGACGGCAGACCAGAAATTCACGTCAAAAAAAGATCAAGAGTTGATGACCTGGCAATCCTTAACTGGGTTGTATCAGGATTTTGATAATCTCAAACAGGACTACCCAACGCGGTTTGGGGCTAAACGTGCAGATGGCTTCTTTGCTCTTAATCTGCAAGATCGGAAAACCTTACCGTTATCAGTTAAACCAGATCAGGATCCAGAACCGATGAAGGCGGCCAGTCGTTACGTAATTACGGTCAAACAGGGGGCTGATCTGTACTACTTCCGTAAATCTACGAAAACTTTTGTCAAAAGTGCAAATGCAAATGCTTCAATCTGGGAAGAGCTGAATGCACCAATTGAACTGGCTGAAAAGATTCTCCAGACTAAAACAATCTGGAACAAGCAGAAGAAATGTGATCCGTCAACGCTACGGATCTATGATTTAACCATGGGCGCCTTTGTCTGGGATCCTGCAACTACAGATCAGCATGCTCTACAGGCTAATTCTTTATACCGAAATGTTCGGCGACGGATTGCCAGACACCTGGCAAATAGTCCACGCCTTGATGACAAGGCGGCGATTAAGCATAATTTACCGACTATTGACCTGGATCTGGAACAAATACTGGCGGCCTTGGACGTGTTGATAGATAGTCTTCAACAAAAACCCTCGGTCGATCATTTGCTAAACTACTACGATAAGAGCGTGACGCAAGATCTTCTGCATACGATAGAGTTGACCGACACTGAGATGCTAGATGCTTCAAAAATCATATCGTTAATTAAAGAGACACGCGTAAAGCGTCGTAGGATTAAAGATTTGAGTATCTTTTTAACAGCGCTGGCTAATTCTTTTGATGTTGCAAAATTCCTAACGGCATTGGAAACTAATCCGTCATATGGCAGTAGTTATTCCTTTAAGGATAAGGACACGGCTGATATAGTTATGGGTATTATCAGACAACAAGAAGGTGAACAGGTTTGAAAGAACAACTCCGAAAAAGATTTGAATTTTCTGGTGATGTTCCAGTTGATCTATATCTAAAACGTCTAAACTCATTAACGCCTGAACAGTTGTTAGACTTAAAACTAAGAACGGAGTCTAAAAAAAGAAATATTGATCTCACTCAAAAGATATACTGGGGCGTAATTGGTAGCTTAACCGTGGGCTTACTTTCAACTTTGATATTTTCAATTCGTTCTGTTTCGCAAACATATCCTTATAAACTGGATAGTTTAATTGGGAATGCCATCTTGCTGGTGCTAGGCTATTTGATTATGGCTATTACAATACAGATATTAATTCAGCATATCCATAATACTATTTATAACCATCTGGAACTGATCAAAAAAATTATTCATGAAAAGGAGCTTTAAATGAAGTCGCGGTTTCATGACTGGGGAAAAGTCAGTTGTTTCTTGTTGTACTCAATAATTTCAGCTATCTATTGTCATAAATTAATAGGTCTGAATTCAGAAATCAAAGCAAAATCTTATTTTTTTATAGTAGCTGAGAGTCCGGCAATAGTATATTTTTTCTGGGCAGTGGGGCTTGTAACAGTAGGCCTTGCTTTTTTAGCTTATCTGTATGCCCAGCGCTGGCAGTTATCATTGAGAGGTTCATCTGTTCTGGTTGCAATAATTATTTGTTTGGGTACTGTTGTATGGATCGTTAGAATTATTTTTCTTATTCAGAATCCTATCTTACGAGCAATACTTGCTGTATATATCATTGGTACTGTAATTACGGCCTCTAACAATTGATTGAACAAGATTTTCTGCTAAAATAAAAATAACGCAACTTCTCAGTCGCGTTACTTGGTTTATTTTTATCTGATAGGTCGTTGACTATCCCCAAAAATAGTCGGCGGCCTTTTTGTGTTCCTTCTTACCTTTCCAAGCGTAGTAGAGATAGCTGACTAAGAACAAACCAATTGGAAAAGCCAGGTCGTACATATGATCAGCCAAAGCAGCACCCAAAGCAATTGCTAAAAAAGTAATCGTTAAATTGTCACTCATAATATATACCCTCAATGTTTGATTTATTTAGAAAATGTTCATAGTAGTGAACGTTTTCTATGTATTTTATTATACCAGTAATAATATAAAAATCAATGGATTTAAGTAATATTATTGATAAATGTTCACTATGATGTACAATATAGATAAAACGTAAAGGGAGTAAAAATAATGATTTTTAACCGCTTAAAGATGCTGTTAAGCGAACGTGAGCTGACGATTTCACAAGTAGCCAAAGATACTGGACTATCACGGACGACTTTAACCTACATGGTTCAAAATAACTCTAAAGGTATTCAATTGGCCACACTAAATCAGCTGTGCCAATACCTGCACGTTCTGCCAGAGGATTTTTTTGAGTACTATCCGTTTGACGTTGCTTACCAATTTCAACGAGATCAGGACAAGATTACTGTTGCTGCATCGATTCTGGAAAATGGTCAGATCGTCCAGAAGGCCCAGCTAACCGGCAAGATGACTGATGACACCTGCAAGATCGCATATACGGAACTTGAGAAACAATTTGCTGATTACTACGTTAAGATGTCGATCTTTGCCAAAACATTATTGAAAAATCAGTTTAAAGCGGTGGCAAAAGAAAAAGCAACTCAAGATATTGAATTAATTTAGGGGGGAATATGATGAAAGAAAGATATACTGATCAATTGAAACGATTAACGGGAATGAAAGAGGAAATGAATCACTACAGGCCACTCGATCCAAAGCAGGTAAGGCTCTTGGAACAATCTGTAAGGGTTGAGCATGTATGGTCATCTAATGCAATTGAAGGCAGCACGCTGACGCGAAGCGAAACCGCCTCGATTATTAACAAGGGTATGACGATTCATGGCAAGTCGGTTAAGGAAACGTTAGAAGCCATTGACCTGGCTGAAGCTTATGACTACGTGGCTGAGCTGGTCAGAACTCAGACTCCGCTTTCAGAAACGCTGATTCGAGATATTAATCGGCTGGTAATGCTGAAAACCACGGATCTACGTGAAACGGCAGGCGCATACAGAGTTGTAGATGCTTGGCCAGAAGGGAGTGAAGAACACTATTATACGGCTCCCTATGAGATTCAGCCGGCGGTTCATGAACTGGTTCAATGGGCTAATCAGGCAGTCAACCATCTGCACCCTGTTCAATATGCTGCGGACCTTCATCAGAAATTAGTTTCAATTCACCCTTTTATTGATGGTAATGGTCGAACGTCGCGCTTGATGATGAATTTTGCGCTGACGGAAGCTGGCTACCCAGTTATCAACATTCAGCCTGACAAAAAGGCTCGGGATACCTATATGGATGCTCTGGCGATTGCTCGTAATACTGGTGATTTGAAACCTTTTGAGGAATTGGTTGCAGACTATGTAGAATCAACATTAGCTAAACGCTTGCAGCTTCTTCGCCAAAACGAAAAAAACCTGTGTGATGCCGAACGTGATACTGCCTTGCCGAAAAAAATTCAGAAAAAGCCAAGGGAAAGATAAATAAGTACTGCTGGGATTGAGACAAAAGAAAAACGTCTCTGATGCTAAATAACCAGAAACGTTCTAAGTGAACTATAGCGCTCTGAATGGGGCGCTTTTTTTAATATGTGAGTCGCAGTTTACGTGCACGCCAGGCCTGTTGCTTGGCAAAATGATCCATCATTAATGATGGTGCTGATGTTGCACCAGCAAAATTATAGCGCAACAAAGCATTGAGCTGGCTCTTCAAGACGTTGCTATAGTTGTCGATAAAATCGGTACTAATTTGATTGTCAGTGTAGCTTTTAACTACTCTGACCCGAGTTCCTTTAGCAAGCCTTTGTTGGTCACCAAAACCATTATTACCGGCATCGTTGCTTCCAACGCTATAGGCAATGCTTAATGGAGTTAGACTCCAATAACTGAGATTACGCAGACCGCCTATTAGACTCAGGCAGTCCTGGGTTTGACTGAGCCGAAACGGTTGGCCAAACATTTCTTCAAATATTCTATCAGCTTGTTTATTACGTTTAAACAGCTTCTCTTTACCATCAAATAGGGCTTGGAACGCATCATACGTCCAGACTCCTCGTTGAAGGTTTGGCCATAATTTTTTCTGCGTCTGAATTCTCTGAATTAGCTGATCCGGGTTAATATCATACTTGTCGGCAAAAGCTTCTAGCTGCGCTTGTGTCAGCGTTAAGCGGATAACCTTTTCTTGATACCGATAGTATTCCTCGTTTGAAAGAATGTTAATACCAGGGTTTAAAATTACGGCTTCCAGACCTTGTTCCGGATTGCAAAGATAGGATTCCTGCAAATAGCTCTTTTTATCATTTGTAAAGAGCATGTATTGCTGTAATACCTTATTCAAAATTGGTAAGTCTGGATCGTTGAAGTTAATCTGGTCCATTTCACCAAAGAAGGGGTCACCACCATTATTTTTTGGATAGACCTTTGTGAATGACTTGTACCTTAAAGCACTTTGCTCTTTGACTATCTTAAAGATGATCAACACGCGGACCTTGCGTTTCTTCTTATCATCTTCTTCATTAGGTGAAGGTACATAGGCTTCTTTAACGATCCAAATATTGTCAAGGCTATTAGGCAAGAAGCCTTTAGCAAAAGGTATGACCTGCTTTTCCATACACCACGAGATAAAAAGATCATTCATAACACTTCGGGTATAGTTAATCATATTCTCAGCTTCGGATTTAGAGTCAAGCATCGCAGATAGCTCACCAATAGAAATATGAACTACTTTTTCACTACCTAGTGCTAAGTAGTCATCAGTTTGATCAGATTTAATGCTGATGGTATCTGGTGCTTTCTGTACGATCTGAATGATCGGCTGACTAAAATCCAATTCGTCTATCCTGTCAATAACTGAGATTGAAACATCTAACGGATTTAGTAGTTCTAAATACTCAGCCGTTTTTTGAGCAGGCGCAATATACGCCTCGTTGCCAGCGTATAGCTGGATCTTGTGTGGCCAGAGTGCTGGCTCGATCTCAGACCATTGCTTGGCTAAACGTTTCCTAATAAAGGGTCCTTTATCCTCTTTCTTAGTGTTTCTTTTTTCATGTATTGCAGGTAAATTAATGACTTTCTGCCTTGCAAACGTGAACTGCTGATCGGTCAGGAGATAGTCGCTATACGCTTCATTTAGTAAATCCATTGTTTGATGATACATTGTGTCTCTTGATGAAAGGATTTTAGACGATTTTGAGCCTTGTGATAGGTACGGCCACTGGCTCATGTTTTGTGGCTTAGCGTTTCGGAAACGTGCTTTATGGATAAATACCTGGGCGTTACTAATAAGATTTTTCTTATCATAGACGGGTATGAATTCATCATCATTAAAATGATAAAGGGTATTACCGCCACATTCTTTTGAATCAGTAGGATCTTTTACCCTGTTGTATTCTGTAAAGCTGAGTCGCAGGACGGGGTTATTCGTGAATTCGCTCTGTTTGTCGAATCTAATGACAAACATGTCTACAAAATCTTTTGTTTTAGCTGGTGGGATTGTCCATAACTCCTCATTAGTGCAGCAGGAATGATATCCGAATGCGTTATTCACTCTTTTTGGCAGGGAATTTAGCAACAATCGTGCTAATACCACTTGATCGCTAGGCGCTTGAGAAAACTCTCTATAGGAAAATTTCTGAATTTTTAATTCGATCTGCTTGGAACCCATTTGTTGAAGCATCTGATTCTTTAATGCTTCAGTGGTTAGGGTATTCTTGTAGGCCATGACATAGTGCTGAATAATTGAGTCTGGGTTAATTGCCATGCTTAGAATCTTATCAGCTACTGAGAGGCACAAGCGGTTAATGTTGTTGTATCCATACTTTCCGTTGGGAAAATGAATCTGAATCTTGAAAAAATCAAAATCACGATCCATTTTATTGGCATCTAGAAGTGTAGTAGGTGCAGCATTAAGAATGCTCAACGTCGAAATAGTTTTTGTATTTTCCATTATTTCAAGAACTCCTTTAATTGTTTGATATCAGAATCCTGATCCGTTAAGAAACGATGATTTTTCAGATCATAGACCGATAGCGCCATAACTGGTTTCCCTAAACCAAGCTGTTTAGTAAGATCTTGAGTTACGCCGTACATTTCGTTATCCGGCTTAACAAAAACGTTGAGATAAAGAAAACGTTTGAATATATCATGATTGAATTTTTGCTTGCGCTTATCAAAATACTCCTTAACTGGACTTTTACCGGTGTAGAATTTCGCATCAATGGCTAAGCCATCGTTTTCAAAGTTAGGCGATACAAAATCAAACATTAACTCATACGGAGCCAAAGCTTCATCTTGGCTAAAGGATTTTAGATTCAAACCTAAAACGGTTTTAAACCACCATTTGATGATTATTTCACCATAGGCACCTTGTAGATATGTTTTTACCGCAAGTGGTGATAACTGATAATCATTGGTGGTTAATTCAGTAGCCCAGTGATTGTGTTCAAAAATCTTTCTCAATTCAGGAGCAACCATTAGAATTTCCTGTAAATGAAGTACTTGGTTAATATCAGGAACACTGATCTTAAACACGTTGTTGTTAGCATCGGGATTATCTGAGAGCCGTTGGTACTCCATGTTTTGATCTGCTGAGAGTGTATAGCTATATGCAATCGGACTGCCAGCTGGCAAGTTTTTTTGCCGCATATAAAGACTCTGCAGATTTTGTGGTAGAAGTTCATAGTCTTCAGAATTTAGTGAAGGATGCTCTAGCGCCTGCTTCCGTTTCATATGAATGTCTTTAATCGCAGTTGCTTTCTGTTCAGCGTAGAATCCATCTGTTGCAAGATAGTTAACAGCTCGACCATCTTTTTTGTCAGCTCTTGAAAGCTTCTCAATGGCTTTTAAATTGTACCTTTCTTCTTGACCTATTTGTTGCCCTATGAGATTAGGTACCTTCACAATTGATGAGCCGGAAAGTGCCTTGATTAAGGCGTTCTCAAGTGGTGAAAACGTGGTGTATTGATAGCCGCTTTCGTTTGTGTTCTTCAGCACATCTATTGTATTGCAATAATCATCAATAGATCTGTCAGAACAATAATCCTTTAATTTTGGATCCAGCATAAGAAGAGGTTGCTGCACTTTATAGTAGGTTCGGTTCATTCGGCCAACTGCTTGCAGCAGCTTACTCCAGGTGGCGTTGCATTCGTCATTGGCAGGATTCTGAGACCAGACTGGCCCTTGCCCTTTACCATTGGCCTGAATATAACTATTCAAGTCTGCTATGTTCTTTGTAAATTCTTCCGAAAAATATGCGCTGTCTACACTGTTGAATCGTCGCTGCATTTCCATATGTGCGGTTGCAAACTTGGTAGTAAGATCATCATTCTTTGATGACGCTACCTCGTTTGACTTGATTGACATGGTAATATACGTTGGCTTCTCAATATAAAGGCAATCAAAATCTTTATGACGTATATCAGGACGGTCGCCAGGATTAACATTCTTGAGATCCGGCTTCTTTAAGCAGATTTTATCAAACGCATAGTCTAAGTCTTGACCAGTGCCAAGCGTATTATACATGCTAATAATGATTCGAACGTTTTTTCCATCTTTAAGTTTCTCTTTAACTTTTGCAAGTGCCTTATGCTGATTGTTAATATCATCAGCTCGCATGATTTGTATCATGGAGTTTTCGTCGTAGTGTCTCCAGCTTGAGATACTGATAACGTTTGAACCTTGATCTAAATAAGCTTTTAGATCCGGTCTAGTACTAAGATAAATCTTTATAATATCTGTTATCGCATCAAGGACTATTGAATCTCTGTCCGGATTAAAATTGCTAAAAGAGTTAAACAGCATTGCCATACTACGATTACTGTTAGTAGGGCTAACATTTTTTAAAAATAATAGAATAGCAAAGAGAAGATTTAGCTTCTTAACAGTATCGTATGATAGCGGTCTCTGCTGAGTTATTGGAACTGTCAGCTCGGTATCGGTATTTAAAAATGAATCCAAAGTTAATGGCATTCCAACTAACTCGTTGTTACCAAGCTTCATAAAGGCCTTGTTTAAGATTTTGAAATTTTTAAAATTTTTGGGAAAGAGTTCTAACTCCTCAAGTGCTTGCAGAATTGTTTTACCAGCATATGAGCGGTTGCCAGCTGGCATTACAGTCGTTATTGGCTGAACGTTTTGTAATTTCCACTGCTGATTTTTTTGTTCAAGCAGATTAAGCTCTGTTTTTAAATCATTTGGCAAAGTTTTGGCATTACAGAACCGATCTTCCAATTCGCTCTTGATAAATGAAAAATCAAAATTATTCAACGTAGTCTTGATATCTGCTGTTGCAGAGCAACCAATTACTTTATAATGGTTAGTCATGTCCAATAGATGCTTTTCGGCAGTATGTGGAACATAATACCAGTAAAGTTTAGGATCATCGTTATGATAGCGTCCTTCTTCGTCCTTTCGCGGATGTATTACGTAGATATCAAAGCCACGATTATATACCGTGTCCTTATTCTTAATGGTGTGTATATTGAAGCCGTTTGGAACGCCAGATAGTAGTTTTAAAACACCCTGTACTTTAGTATCGCTACCGATTGATTCTAGGAAACGAATAATAAAATCTCTTTTCGATTCATTTTTGTCGTTTCGGTGATAGTACAAGAATTCCCATATTTTTCGATTTAACTTGTGCAACAAGGCCAATAAAATCGTCATTGAACTAGCCTTGGAACCATTTTTCTCACGTTCTTGCTTTCGTTCTTTGGAAGAAACTGAGAATAGAGTCCGATTGTGATTAGACTTGGTAATATAGTCCCCATATTCGTACATGATCGACTTGCCAGATAATTGGTAGGTGATACTTAACTGCTGTAATTGCTCGCTAGAGACGAAAAAGAATTGATCAGCAGCTTTCGTTAAATCTGGATCAAGTGAACGTCCTTTATCTAATTCATATTCGGAATAAAATTGCTCAAGCTCTTTAAAATCTTTGCGGAGCGTCTCTAATTCTTCGACGGATAGCGAGATAATATCTGATGGGAAACTATCGCTGTTTGGTGCAAAAAACACTCTGAGCCTTGTAATGATCGTCTTGGTTAGATCAATCAGATCATTTGCGTCAGTTGGATTGCTGCTTATGCTACCTTTAACGGTATCTTCAATGATTGCTGAATTAATCGTAGCGGCTAACTGATCAATCTCATCAATTACAAGTACTGGCGAATTGCCGATTAAAGAGTCAACTTTGTCGGTCTGGTAGCCATTGTTAAGACTTTCGACAATCAGGTCCCAGCTCATTGTAAAGCGACTGGCAGACATAAGGATTACGTCATTATCAGGTATCTTCATTATTGGAAAAAGTTCTTTGACCCAAGATAAAGATTTAAAGGAGTTGTAAATTTTCAATTTCTCTTTCAAAGATGCTTTATCAAAGTCTGGTTCATTCTCTGATATAACGAAATAGACGTATTTTTTAATTTGTTTTTTTTGTATTCTTACCAGGTCAGAGATTTCCTGTCTTGTTGGTTTTAAACTCTGATCAATATTCTTGTTATAAAAAAATGTTAATTTAGCAGCCAAGTCCTTACTAGTACTTAACATTTCTTTAACAACATTGCTAAATTTTCTATCTTGTTGGAGAGTTTTACTGATATTTTGGCAGATGAGTTGTTCGTTTAAACCATTTTTATCGAAAATACCAGTAACTGTTGAATACCACTCTGATTTTTCCCAGAAGGCACGAAACGGCTTGTCAGTAGCAGGAATTAGCAGAATTTTAGTAGGATCAAGCCCATTCTTTTTCCAGCTGTTCTGAAATTTGGTTTTGAAGTTGTATAGGTTATTATTGGCCTGAGTAATGGCAAAGACCTTTGAAATTGCATTAGGATCAGATGCGATCTTCCTTGCTAAACCTTCAGGTACGTTAGTTGTTTTACCAAAACCTGTTGGCAGGGTGATTAATGCCAGACCAGTTCCTTCAGGTGTGTTGGCCAAGTAGTCGATACTATGAATAGTACGCTGAACCAGTTGTTCCCCAAGGGCATTCTTTTCCATTTTATTCGCTCCTCAACTTAATTTAATTAATATATATATCATATTGCATTCTTAGATTTTGTAAAAAGCAACCCAAAGAGCGGCCTAAGCCGTTCTTTTTTTGTTGGCCAAAGATTGAAATCCGCCAGTGCGCCTTAAATTAGAGATAAATCTAAAAGGTGGTGAGAAGATGCTTAATCCAATTGGCTTGTCGATGCAGGAGATGGGACGCGTAATGGCCAGTCCGGCAACGATGGACCAGGGTATCTATCTGGCTCACGATCTCGATAGCAACCAGTATTTCGTACTGGATCGATTGAATAACAGTGATCAACAGCCATTTGAATTTGAAACGTTTGATGAAGCATATTCTTTTGCAAAAATAAGGGAGCGAACGACGATGGAAAAACAACAAGAAAAAAAGGTGTCGCCAGCCGAGATTGAACGGTTTGCAACCAGTCGCAAGTCGCAACAGATCTTAAAAGACGGGACTAAGGATATCGATTCAATGGAACGGCTGATCAATCAGGTCAGTCCAGTGATCAGCTATGGTCGGGTCAACAGCCTCTTGCTTTCGCAAGCGCATGGTGAACAGGACTTTATGACTAGACAGGCCTGGACGCGCAGCCAGGATCTGCAAGACGTTAATTTTGATCAGCTTAAGGGGGTTAAGGTTTTCGTACCAAACCCTAAACAGCCGGGCCAGCCCGTTACGTTTGGCGTTGGCAAGATGTATTCGGCTAATGAACTGGCAGCGAAATATCCGGCTAAAAGTCCGCAAGTACAGGCAATGGCGTCCCAGCGTAATCTGATGAAACAGGCATCGCAAAATGAACGGGTAGGTGCCATGGTTGGTTCCCTACGCGAGTTGCAGGTACCAAAACCAGCGTGGGTCTGGTCAAAAAATCAGATTCATGCCATTCAAACGCATATATCGCGTCATATGGCCTTTGCCAGTGTCGGACTGACTGATACGCCATTCCATTTCAACCAGACTGAACGGCAGGTAATGGCCAACTTGAAGCCTGATGAGCTGAAGGAAATGTTTTCCAAGTCCATGGGGCTGGCCAGCAAGATCAACCGGACGGCTAATCGGCAATTGTATCAAATGAAAAATCAGCAACGGACGATAAACCAGCCAGTCCAGGCTAAACCAAAGGAGCGTTAAACATGGCAGAAGAGACTAAGTACGTTTACAGTAATGGTGTTGATACAATTGGCTACACCGCTGTTGAATTGATGAATGGGCTTAAAGGTGTTGATCTTCGTCCTTATATGTCCTCTCGTGATATATTTTTATCGTGGGCTGGGCAACTGGTAACTAGTGATTCTAGTATGAAGTTCGCATATCAATTACGACCATTGCGCCGTCTGGAAAAGATTGGCCAAGACGATTGGACGTTGATTAATCTAGTAGACCTAAAGGGGCAAAAATTACCAGGTTTTGAAGGCGAGGATAAAGCCATTGAAATTATGGGTGAATTTGGTATGCCAGGCGACTCGCATATATTGATGCACTATGGTCAAGATACGCTGGAGATGCTCAAGGATTTTGATGATTTCCAAGAAGATGATTGGCAAAAGGCCTTTGATAAAGCTATCGAGAAGGCGCCTGCAAAAGCAAAGTCTGGCGAGGATCTAGAAATGCCGAGAATCACGGCTGATGAGGTTAGCCAAGTAGTCTATGAGCCAGAAAGGACAACAGGGTTTACGCAAAATCAGCTAAACCAGAAGATTACACAAGCTAAGCAAATCTTGAAAAATGAATATGTACAGGATCGCGTTAGTCAGCAGGCAATCCAATTCCTAGATAATTCTAAAGTGCCAGTTGAAAAGCGGTGGGATCTTGCCGATCGGATTATGGACGTTTATCAAAAGAACCAAGAGCATACTAACAACGTTAAATTTGATAGTGAAACTAAATATATTTTTGATGGCGGAAATACTCCAGTCAATCCAGTCGGATTTACAAAAGATAGATTAGCAGAGTGGGCAGCACTTAATGAGTTTGATGCACCTACACTTACAGAACAAGTTAAAGCGTATGCACGGTTTAGCCACCGTCGATTTAGCTATAGACTAAATCCGCTCGTACGAACAGAGAAAGTCTATGAAACTCCTGGGATTCTGATCAATGTAGTTGATCTGCAAAACAATCCAGAGATACCAGGCTATCGAAATGCTGATAAAGCCATTGAGATTACTGGATACGAGTTTTTGCCAAGTCATAATCGGGTGCATTTACTGATGCCCTACAGCAAAGAGACGTTAGATAGTCTACGAGATTTTAGAGACCTACAAACACCTGAGTTTGATCAAGCAATGAACCGACTGGCAAAAAAAGTGCCAAGCAAAGTAGAGCGTGGTTGGGCATACTTGCCGTTGATGAGTGATAAACAAATTAAAGAGATCACCTATCAAAAAGCTCCTGTTAATGTTCAGAAACTTAGTCCTAATTCAGTTCCTAAGAAAAAGGATCGATCACGTTAGAAACTGAGAACCATTACTCAACGGTGATGGTTCTTTTTATTTACTTCGTGCCACGTTTGGGACGAAGTTGGTCAAAGATTGGTTTTGATCAGAAGCGTGTAGGATTATCTAAAAATGTGAAAGGCGGATAATAACAAATGGCAGAACTTAAAAACTTACGGCCATTCCTGCAATACTGGGATCAAGTGGCCAATTCCTATGACGAACAGGTTGATGTTTACAGTAAGTTGACTGGGGCAATTATCCATGACTGGGTTTACGACTACACCAAAGATGGCGATCTTAGCGTTGCTAATGGTGATCTGGATTGGATTACTGATCCATCAGCAACCGATGAGCAAAAACTAGCGGCCTTTGATCAATGGCTGGGCTTCAACACCACTGAAGATGCGATTGTTCCGACAATTGAGTACTACTTGAACGAACACCATGATGAAATTGAACAAGAAATCCAAAATCAAGAGCTGACACTAGAAAACGTCACCGATGACTCAGCAGAACGCTACATGGACGTTTTGGAAATGATCAACGATGAACCGGTGCCAGATAAAGACCGGATCTTAGGATATGCAGGCAGTTATGCCTACAAGCGCGATGGCGAGTGGCAGATCCAAGGGTCACACAATGCGTTTGACGAACCAGATGAGCAGAATCTGGGCTATAAGTTCGCCGGTAATCTGAAGGATCTGCCAGATGACGCACCAGTTTATGCGTTTACGAACAAAGCTACGGCTCCTGACGGTTTTGTTGGATTTATTACAACCAAGCAAGAGTTGTTGGAACAAACTGAAGACGTTTTACAGCTGAATGGTTACCCAACTACTGACCACAATCTATATAAAATTGCCGAAGAGATCCTAGACAAGTCGAATTGGGAGCACACGGGGGAAAAAGCCGCAGGGATTGCGGTTAACATTAGCCGTTATCCTGAAGATTTTAAATTGGATGGCCCCGTTGAAAATAAACCATTAGAAGATTATATCAAGCAGTTCGCTTCTGTCGCTGATCGATACGGTCTGACTCTAAACAACATGGGCAACATTGCAGTCGATTATGATACGCAAGAGGTCTGGTTTGATGTTGGTTTGGCAGTACCATCAGTTGAAAGCAATGAAAGCCATTTTACTTATACTGTTTTTAATAATGTTCTCGAGGCCGCGAAGGCTGGTAAACTTGAACAGCTGGCGATGAAACAGCTAGCTAAAGATGCCGAAGAGATGACGCCGGATTCAGTCAAAACATTTGGGGCGTACGAAGAAGATCTTGAGGAAAGAATTGCCAATAAGTATCAGGAAATCAGTGCCGAAATTCAACAAGATCTGGCTGATCAGCAAAACCTTGAAAAGCAAACAGGACTAAAGGTGATCGGCTATGATATGGAAACAACCGGTTTGCACCCTGATCAAGACGATATCCTAAAGCTGTCAATTGTTGATGGTGATGGCAATGAACTGTTCAACAAGTTTTTTAAGCCTACGAAAAAAGATGAATGGCCAGAAGCCGAAAAGGTTCACGGTATCACACCGGAGATTGCAATGGATCATGCTGAATTCAAGGATTGGCAAGAAAAGGTCCAGCAGATTTTTGACCAAGCGGACGTAATTGTCGGTTACAACCAGCGCCACTTTGATGATCGCTTCCTAGCGGCCAACGGGATTAAAATCGATCCAGCCAAGGAAAACCATGATCTGATGCTTGAGTATGCGCAGGCAGTTGGTGAGCCAGTACAGCTGAAAAATGGCAAGACGCAGTTACGCTGGTTTAAGCTGGAACAGGCCGCGGCCTTCTATGGTCATGACTGGGGAGCAGGCAAGGCGCATGATAGTCTGGCTGATGCTCGGGCAACGGCCTTTGTCTATCAGCAGATGCATCCTAAACAGCCAACGCAGCCAAAAGAGATGGTCAAAGAATATCTAAACTATCTGCACCAGTACAAGCCGCAGTACGAAAATGCCCCAATGGGGATCAGTACCAGCCTATCGATGTTTAAGGAAATGTCGGACTACCTGGTAAGTGAACAGCGAACGCCTCGGTATACGCCACGTCAGTTGCAGTCGATGGTTCGGCAAGGCCTGACGGAGCTGGAACAGACCAAGGAAACCGTCTATCATGATGAACGGGTTGAAGCAGTAAAGGACAAGATTCTGACTGACGATCCTACCGATACGGGCGGTAAGTCGTATGCTGACGAAACGACTGAAGATTTCATGCAGACCGTCTTTGGTCAACGGCTGGACGTTGATTTCAAAGAATTGAATGATGCCTTAAAAGAAACGGGGATTGAACCATTTTCGGATCCATACGCACAACAAAAGCTGGATCGGGCGGCGCAGGTCTTAAAGACCGACTATGCGCAGGATCAAAGCATCAAGCAGGCCCTGGATTATCTGCATGACAAGAAACAGCCATTGACAAAGCGCTTGGAGATGGCCACCAGCATTATGACCGGTCGTCAGGCACAACAGCCAGCTAAAACGATGACCAAAACGCATAAGTCAACCCGATCACGTTAATAGCCGAGAACCATTGCTCAATGAGTGATGGTTCTTTTTTTTTTACTTCGTGCCACGTTTGGAACGAAGTTGGTCAAAGATTGATTTTAGTCAGAAGTGAATAGGGTAGATGCAGACAACAAAAAAGACGCCCGGATGGACGTCTTTAAATCAAAAATAAGCATTACAGGTTTTGGCTTTACGCGTGACGTACAGCAGGGCTGATTACCAGTAACACGCAACGGGCTAACCTTTTTTTGATTAACGTGGGTTCGCTATAGCCGTATCAAGCCCCAACTCTTTACGGGTTAAATCATATCATAAACAGAAAGGAAAAGCCATCATGCAACGTCCAATTATCGTGCAGTTGGATCACGAGTATTTCAATGAAGACGATAGTCTAGTGATCGAACAGCCAATTGCCGAAGCCTTAAAGAAAAGTCAGCGGCCCTATGTCGAAGGAACTTTGGTGGCTGACGAACACAACACCTATTTTGTACCGTTTCGCAGTAATTTAAATCCGAAGCTGACCGGCGAGTTTCCGGAGCTGGTCTTAAAATTGCCGACTGATGATAAGCCGCAGGCCGGATTGGATCTGACCAAGCTGGTGGTCGTCAGCAATGAGCTTAATTTTAAGGTCAACCGGGGCTATATTGGCCGAGACCAGTACAACGATCTTTCGTATCGTCAAGATGAATTGCAAACTAAGATTGAAAACTATATCAAGGGCTATAAACAAGAGGTTCTGCAAGGCAAGCCGCTCAGTCCGCAGTATCGCTTTTCAACGCTAAAGAGTTTTCACAAAGAATTGGGTCTACCAGAAGCTAAAACGCACCTGATTGAAGACCGTCGCTTGGAACAGGCCGCGCAGATTATCAAAACCGCGTATGCGTATGATCAAGATAGCGATCTGGTACTTAATTACTTAAAAAATCATGAGTTACCCTTGGCTAAACGCTTAAACATGGCTAACAAGATCATCTATCGTCAACAGGCTCGCGTCAATCAGCTGACCAGATCACCAAAACGTCAGGCCCGTTAAAAATCAACTTCGTGCCAAACGTGAGACGAAGTTGGCTGATGATTGAAATTTTCCAAGATCAACTAAGCTTGAGAAAAACTTGCAAGGAGTGAAGATTATGGCAGAAGAGCCAGAAGTAAAGGTTGTGGAGTTTGAGGACGCGGCCCTTTTTGAAATTGACGGCAAACGCTATGAACTGGCGCTAGAAGATAGTCATCTAGTCCACGAGATTGATGCTCGGTTGGCCAAGATTCCAGCCAGCCGTTATGATATGAAGGACTTTACGATTACCGTTCCGTATCTGTTTGAGGTTCCTGGATTACACAAGTATCTTGACGTTGACCTGTCAATTGCCTGTCAGCCATGGGATAATCAGCCAGATAGCTACTATGTCAGCACGAACTTAGGGATTGAGCAGGCCCATCTGCGTGCCAAGCGCGAAAATGAACGGGTTGAAGAAGAAAAAGTCGTTATCGACGATGATTTTGAGAGAGTTGAAGGCCGAGGCGATAGCTATGCCATCAAACAAAACGACAACTGGGTGGTGTATGGCGCATACGACGTGATTGATGATCCTGATGCAGCCGATCATGATAGCATTACCTACAAAATCAAGAACTTGGATAACTTCAGTGAACTAGCCGGGGACGTACCTGTATATGTTTCCTCATCTTCACTGGACTTCTCACAAGGTACGAACATTTTTGACAAAGATCATATGGTCTCGGCCCGTGATATGGATCAGCGACAATTAAAGAGTGTTTTCATTACTAAGGATCAGGTGCTGAAAGATGCTGCAAAGATGCTGGAAAAGAATGGCTTTGCGTTGAACCAGCATAATCAAGAGTGGCTTGCCAAAAAGATGATTGAACGGGCAGGAGCCAGTCACTATGGCATAGAGTCGGATATTGAATATACCAATGCTGAAATTGCTGATCAGCTAAAGGAGAAAAATTCTGAGTTACTACAAGAAAGAATTGAAGGTCGGGGCGGTAGCTATGCCGTTAAGCAAAACGACAACTGGGTCGTTCATGGCACTAGAGACGTGATCGATGATCCTGAGGCTAAGGATTACGCTAGTGTTGCCTACAAGATTAAGGATCTGGATAATTTTAGCGAACTGGCTGGGGACGTGCCTGTATACGTTTCTGACGGTACCACTGCCTTTGATAGAAATTACATGGTCTCTGCCAGTGATATGGAGCAATGGGACTTTGAAAATATTTTTATCACCAAGGATCAGGTGCTTAAAGATGCTGCCAAGATACTGGAAAAGAACAATTTTCCAGCAACAACGCATAATCAAGAATGGCTCGCTAAAGAAATGATTGAACGGGCTGGGGCCAGTCATTATCAGATGGAGTCAGATATTTCGTATACCAATAACGAGATATCTGATCAGTTAAAATACAATGTAGTTGATAAGTTTTACACACAATTGGACGGCTTTTATAAGGACTCACGGATTGAAGACAATAAACATAAAGTAGTTGACATTAATGATGGCCGGACACTCAATAAACTAATTTTGGCCGTGTATGGCGATGACGATTCAGAGATTAGTACAGTCATACGTGATCTGGATTATCGAGGCCTAGATGATGATTTGAAAGGGGCCGGAATGCCACGCCTAGACGAAAGAGATCCGGAGCTGTTGCAAGGTGATGGAATGAGCTACGCGGAAAAGGTTAACGGTAAATGGTATGTTATTGGTTCGCATGATGCTGATTCAAGCTTGCCAGACAATTGGAAAGCCTATCGACTGGGGCATATGACCAGCGACTACTTAGCAAGTCTACCTAATGACGCGCCCCTATTTACAACTCCATATATTTTTGGAACGGGAGGCTCTGAAGAAGATCTCACTTTAGTAGCCAAGGTAAAACCAGATAATGCTGATTATGTAACGAAAAAGCTCTTGATGACTCAGACCAAAGAGCTGTTAGAAAATTTGGAGTTTCCGATTACTGAAAAAAATCTGAACAAAATAGCGCAAGAGTTGCTTGACCAGGGGAATTACGGGAGCTATGATGCCGGGACCTATGATATGGTTGCTTGGAGCGATTCAATTGAGGACTCGTTTTTAAATGACTATCACACTTTACAACACTCACAGCTAGACGGTTTCTACAACGATCCACAGATTGAGAAGGTTAAGAATCAAAAGCTGGTCGAGGATAGCAATGCTGATATGGGCGTTCTCTTTGAAGGCGAGACGATCAGTGACTTTATTACCGCTCAACATGTTTATACTGAGGCTCGTAGTCTTGACTACAAGCAGTTGAACAAGGAGCTGGAACGGGCGGGATTGGAACGACTGGATCAAAAACGGCTGACGCCAAAATTTGAAGCAGTCATTGATGGCCGTCCGCAAGTACTGTCAGAACATGACGTGATCAGTCGGGCACTGAATACCATTCAACAAAAATATGAGTCGGATCAGGCAATGGATACAGTGGTTGACTACCTGCGTAATCCAAACCTCAATTCGCCTAAGAAACGGTTGAAACTGGCCACAAAGGTTTTAGAAAATGCAGAACACGTCAAGCTTCATAAGCTTGAGAAACCGCGCCCAATCTCAGAACTAAAGCCGTTTATCAAGAAATCCAAGGAACGCTAAATATCTTATCGATATCTTTTATATACCTATTTAATATCGAATGTGTTATTATGGTTAATAACCAAACCGAGGTCATATCCATAACTTCACACACTAATATGGATATTCTCCCAAGCGCTGACCAAATAACTGGTTGGCGTTATTTTATTAACAAAAATAGATATTAGCTATATTCAGTATAGCTATTGAATATCTAATGTGATATTATAGTTATAGACCAAGCATGGTTGTAAAAATCATAAATACCCAAAAACTTTGAGCGTTGACTGGATTAGCCAGTTGGCGCTTTTTATTGGCAAATATGTTATTTTTGGTATTAAAATGATACGAGAAATAACAAACTAAGAAGGAGTAGGCCAAATGTTAAAAACGATCAGCAAAATACAAACGGTTGAAGCCGGTCTCCGTAAGAATTTTGGTTACGACCTGTTTCAACGCAAGAATATTCAGGCGGCCAAATATGGCGTATCAGATGCCGAAATGACGACAATATTGAGCCGGTTGCGACAACAAGACAAGCTGGCTGACTTTGGCGTGGCTGGCCTTTATCAGTTTATTCAATGGACTTATGATTTGGGCTTTCCCCTTGAAGAAATGGCAGGACCTGAAGAGGTGACAAATTTCCTATATCTCGATGATAATAACGGATATTACTATGGAAATGATCTCTTACTTTATCTAGGCCTGAGTGATCAGGTATCACGAATGAAGACTATCGCTTCTAACAATGTTAGTAGAAAACAATTCAAGAAAATTTGTAATGCAGATTTGATGGTCAAGCCAGCGCTAACAAAAGTGACCGTAGAAAATAAGCGCTTTCTCCAAGCAGTTGATACAGTTTTAACACCAGGAATGCTGTCAGTAGAAGGTTACACGGCAGAAGATGTAGTTAAACGGTTGGCGAAGTATGCTTTAAGTGATGGATTTTCTGTTGAAAAGGCTAAAGAGATAATTTTTAGCCTATCCCCAAAATCCATTAAAATACTTTTGGTAAAAGGATTCTACGATGAAATATTTAAGTGAGGAACCATCTTTCAACCGATTAGTTAAGCGAACAGCTAGATACTATGATATGTGGCCAGACGAAATTATAAAAGATTATTTTATGATGATGGCGCTAAAAGCTGTTGTTAAAGAAGATCCTAATTTAGTAATGAAAGGGGGAACGTCATTATCTAAGGCCTATAATATAATTAAACGTTTTTCTGAAGATGTTGATATTGCGGTTAGTTTAAATGAAAAATATTCTCTATCTAAAAGTAAGCTCAATAGAGACAAGTATCGTAGTGTTTCACGAGGTTTAACAGCAACTGGATTAGATTTTGAAGCAGCAGATTCAAATTTTGGAATCAGTGAAAGACGGAATATGAATGTTATCGCATTAAGACTACCCGTTAAACTCACTCAAACGTCTTTGTTGGACTATGTGAAGATTGAAGAAGAAACATTTTCTCCAGCATTTCCAATTGAAAAACGGCTAGTGCAATCCTATTTGGGCAGGTTTATTCAAGAAAAAACAAAGGGATATAGCGAAGTACTCGAAAACTATCCGGAACTAAAGAGCTTTTCTGTTCTAGTCCAACGTCCAGAACGTACCATGGCTGATAAGCTGATGGCTATTGCTGATGATTATCTTCATGATCGTTTATATCCGGATGCTCCGAAAACAGCAGTACGAAGTAGGGATCTTTATGATATATCACAAATTAATAAGTATCTTGATAGTACTGATTATGACTGGTCAAAATTTCCAAAACTATTCTCTGCTGTACGTCGTGAACGATTTTTGGGTGATCAGAAAACAGCAATTTCAGCTGATCCTAAATATAACGTTGGTAAATTAATTGAATTAGCCCTACAAGATAAGAAGTTAGAATATGCTGATGATTTTTCCCGTAATACAACAGGATTGCTTACCGGCCATGAGTCAAGACTTTCGTTTGATAAATTATTACAACAGGTTTCATCTTTGATAAGGCAACCTAATTTTAGAGTGTTGTGGGTAAAACAGCCTGAATACCCATATACTACCAAGAAACAAGATCGGCATTCTTTATCCAAGAAAAAGGGGCGTGAGCGATAATTGAAGCAAGTTGTTAAAGTTTCTGATGAGGTCGAAGAGATGATCAAACAGCTCTTTGACGAGAATCGAGAATTGATGGAACGACTTAAAAACAAATAATCAGATCGCAAATATTGAGTGTCAGTTGATTGTTGCAACTGGCGCTTTTTTAACTTCGTGCCAAACGTGGGACGAAGTTGGCCAAAGATTGAATCTGCAAGATTCGCTTTATCGTAAGGATAACAAATTACGATGAGGTGAGAATTATGGCTGAAGAACTGACAAATCCGCTGACCAGCCTGCTGAAGCATAAATACGGTATTAAGTCGCCTAGCACGACGCTTCGCTTTACAGAAAAAGACACGCTGATTACCAAGTGGCGCAAGACGGCCCAGTTTATCTTTAAGAATGGTGATTGGTCAGATCAAGACTATAAAGATGCTATTTTAACCTACTATGCAGAGCACCCAGCTCCCGGTGAATATGTAGAAGATAGAAATCCCTATGTTTATAAGCAGGGGGAGCGTAGTAATTTGCATTTTGTTGAAGACCATATTGAACGGATTAAAAATGCGGTAGCTCGTGATACAAAAGGTAAGTCAACACCTGAAGATATGGAGATCTATCAAGTCGGCTTCCGAGGTAACGGCACTCCAGAATACTTTGTGATTGATCAGGCCAACCATTTGACGTCCAAACAGGGGGAAAGCTACCATTTTCGAAATGATCCAAGTGTCGGCTCTTGGAAAATTGGCAATGCTAATCTGACAATCGGCTATGCCAAACTGTACAATGATGTTCTAGCTGAATTTGACAAACGCAATGATTTTGCTACGGATAAGGAAAAAGCCACGGTACGCGCAATTGTCGGTAAACGACTGGCAATGCTGGCTAAACCGCAATACGCGAAAGAATTTCCTTCATGGTTTCAGACTACGAAATTTGGCGACTGGACGCATGAAGAATATCTGGCACGGACGGAGCAGGACCCACGTTTTGATGACAAGAATCGTCGTGTTTACGTTCAAAAAACACCATTGGGGCAGATTACGCACTCATTATCAGAGGACCGTTGGCGCGATGCGCGCATCTCAAATCAAGCAATCAGCTTTTTAAACGACTACCTGAATGACACCTACAACGTGGTTATCGAACAGCGCTATGAACGAGACCTGGATAAACAGACTCACGCGCGGGCCTGGGAACAAAAGAAGCAGATCAACAAAGAAACGCAAGCGATGATGGATCAGACGCAGCTGAAAAAATATTTTTCATCAGTAGAGCTGGATAACGATGTTGACCTTGAATTATATAAGCAGTTGTCGCCGGAGATGATGAACCTGCTTGAGCTTCTGCCAGCTGGCGATGACAAGCCGATTTTACGGCTTCGTAAGCTGGGCAACTACAAGGCGCAGGGTATGTATGTACCGTCTAAGAACACGCTGGTCGTTGATTTCCGGCGGCCAGGTGAAATCTATCAAGGTATGGCCAAAGATGCCGGTTCGGCTGGCTATACTTCGTTTATCCACGAGTATGGTCACTACCTGGATCGCCACCTGAAGCCAGGCGAAAAGCCATTGTCCCTGCAACCAGAATTCCGCAAGATTCTGCAAGCCTACCAGCGCAACGTTGATGAGAAATTTCAAGATACGCCATTGGCTAAAAAGAAGAGTTATTTCACCACGCCGACTGAGGTTTTTGCTCGGGCGTTTGAACTTTATACCCATCAAGCTGGCTTACAGTCAAACCTGATTGGTACGTCCAAGTCTTATCATGCCCTGGAGTATCGGTGCTTTGATATGGCTACCTACCAAGAGGTAAAAGCCTACTTTGACAAACTGCCTGGGTTTGAGACGCTGGCTAAGGACTTGAATCAAGATATAACAAGGGATCTGGATCTGAAACCAGAGGCGGAACCAAAGCAGATGGCCGAGGTTAAATCTGAAGCCGTCAAGCCAAAGGAAAAAGCTGAAGAAAAACAGCCAGCGTCACAACCGGCAGCTAAAGAAGCACCAGAACCACAAGAAGAAGCTGAAGGAAAGTCTACAGAAGCCAAACCTAAAGCCAAGGCTGATGAAAAGAAGCCTGCTAAGGAAAGCGAACAGTCAGCCGACGCGGCACCGCAACCAACCGCCCAGGCGCAAAACAAGCCCGAAGCTGGCCATTCCGATCAGCTGGATCTGTTTGCTCCTAAGGCACCGGCAGCCAAAGAGGCTGTGCCAAGCGATCCACGCCACAACAGCGAAGAGCTGAAAAACTACGATCGCTTGAAAGAATTTGCCGTTGATATCCTGGAAAAGTGGACCAAGACTCCCGAACGATTGGAAAAACTGATTGATGCCACGGGATCACGCCTATTGGAAAACAATCCAAATCGAGTGATTGAATTTGATCAATGGCAGACTGACCGCTTGCCACGATTGGTATCGGGTTATGAGCTATCCAAGGCAGGCGTTAATCTGTCCAAATATGAAGTACAAACGGTTCAAGGCTTTGCTAAAGAGCCATTGCAGGCTTGGGAGTCTACGCGCCTGTACAATCTCAACAATCTAATGGAGCAGGCAAAGCAACGCGATACGCTTGGCGACTACCAGCGCTTAAAGACCGTTGAGGACCATAATCGGCAAAAGGAACTGGCTGAACTGCCTTCAAAAGTCCTAAGTCAGAAGCTGGAGCAAAGCGGTATTCCCGATCCAAATGATCAATCGCTCAAGCCGGTAGTACGGATGGTAGCTCGAATCACTCGCCACGAGTTGTCCGATGCCTTGACCAATAAAAAACAAGCGCCGTTTAAATTTACGCCTGAAGAGCGTGAATTGCTGAAGCAGACGTCGCCAGAAAAAATGAAGGGGATCTATTTGTCCTCGACAAAATCTACCCAGACGTTTTACAATCGTATTGCGAAAAAACCATCACTCGCACCCAAGCAAAACATTAACAAGCCAAAAGGTAAAGAGAGGTAGTAGCATGAACACTCCCGTAAACACGCCATCACTGGATCTGGTATCAATTGAAGCAATTGACGGCACGATGGCCACGGTACAGATTATTGGACTGGACAACAAGTTTGAAGCCATTATTCCGGACGGAGCGGACGTCAAGGTCGGTGAGATCTACAGCATTGCGCTGGATTACAAGCACCTGATCGTAGGTGATAACGTGCCTGATGAGGAGCGCGAAGAAGCGGACCGGCTCAACCGCTTGAAAGCTGATAACCTTGCAGAGATCGAACGTGTCGCTGAAGAGTTTGAACGACGCGCAGATCAGGAGTAATAATAGCAAATCTTAGACCAGTCTTAATGGCTGGTCTTTTTTAATCTTGTAAAATAGTTTATAATAATAGTGTTAATTGTAAGAAATATATTTTAGAAAGAGGGGTCCTTGATGAGCGGATTAACAATGACGCAAAAGGCCGAGTGGGTACTGGATCAGGCCCGGAAAAAAGCCGGTCACTCCTTTCAGATCTCAACAATCTCGAAGATGACCAGTATCTCACGGCCCATGATTTACAAATATATGGACGAGCCAACGCTATTGTCGGAACGTTCAACGGAACAGCTGGCCTACTACTATGATGAACTGCACAAGTCGGTGGCTGGGCAGATGCTACAGGTAGCGATTGCCAAACAGCGCTTTAAGGATACGCAGGCGCGCCTTGTCAATATGATCAAGGACGCTAAGGACGAAACGCAACTGGATTCATACTCAGAAAAAGTGACTGAAGTGTTAATTATGTTACTCCAGAAAAAGGATTCGGAGCTATTGCACGTTTTAATTGAGTACCTGGGTGACGACGAAGCGGAATAAGAAACAATGATTTTACCGTAAAATCATTTACAAATTGATTTAAGATTGTATAATGAGATCATCAATTAGGAAATACAATTTTTGAACAAGAATCGAGGAGTTATTTATGGGGAAAAAAGTAGCTTTAACCGCAGCCGGGGTGGCTGCACTGACCACGGGCGCCGTTGCCACGACACAAACCGTTCACGCTGATACCGTTGCAACCAGCGAAACGGCCCAAAGTACGGCTACGGTAACGCCAGCTCAAAAGGCTCAATCCGCCGTTGACCAAGCACAAAGCAAGGCTGACTCAGCCAGTCAGATTGCCAGCGATGCCAACCAAAAACTGACCGAGGCCCAAAATACCAACAATCAGGCGCAATCAGCCGTTAATGATCAACAAAAGGTCGTTGACGCTGATCAGCAAAACGTCAACCAAGCACAATCAACGGTTGACCAAGCACAAAACGCGGTCAGCGATGCGCAAAAGCTGGCTGATGAAGCAACGCCAGCAAACATTGAAAAGGCTCAATCTGCTGTTGATCAGCAAAACAATACGCTTGCAAATGATCAGCAAAAGGTAGCCGATGCACAAACGGCACAAAACGAGTCGCAAGCCAAGGCTGACTCAGCCCAAAAGGTTGTAGACGATACCCAAGCCAAAGTTGACAACCAACAAAAGGTAATGGACGCGGCTTCTGAAAACTTGAAGAACGCTGAAGATATCTTGAACAACAGCGATTCTGGCAAGGCCCAAAAGGCCGTTGACGATGCGCAAGCCACGGTCAGCCAAGACCAAAGTGCGATCACTTCACAAAACAACACGATTGCCAACGATCAGACCAAGATCAGCGATGCCAACAAGGCACTGTCTGACGCACAAAACGCCAAGACCAACGCTGATGCTAAGCTGACTGCCGCACAAAAGGCACAAAGCGAGTCCCAAACTAAAGCTGACTCAGCTCAAAAGGTTGTAGACGATGCCCAAGCCAAAGTTGACAACCAACAGAAGGTAACGGACGCGGCTTCTGACAATCTGAAGAATGCTGAAGATATCTTGAACAACTCTGCAACGGCCAAGGATAACGCTGACAAGGCACTGGCTGATGCGAAGGAAAAGACCAATGAAGCGCAAGCAACGGTCAACGCCAAGACTTCCGATGTGCAAAATGCACAAAATGCTAAGACCAACGCTGACTCAGCACTGGCAAATGCCCAAACGGATCTGACCAACAAGCAGTCTGCTCTGACTGACGCTCAAAAGACTCAAAACACCGTGCAGGCTAACGCTGACTCAGCCAGTGCTACTCAAAAGACGGCGCAAAGTGCCTACGACACGACGAACAGTCAATTGAGTGACGTCCAGGATAAGCTGGACAACATGAACACGATTACGCTGTCCACTGAATATATCAATGCACTGAAGGCCTACTACAACTCTAAGACTACGGCTAACAGCCAAGCAGTGATGAGCGCGGCAGAAAAATTAGTTGATGAGAACCAATACAAGTCAAACAAAGCTGATCAGGCAATCACCGTTACTTTTGGCCCAGATCAACAACTTCCTGCGGACGTCGAACAGGAATTGACGGTTTTTGCGGCGCAACTCTTGAATAAGATTCGTGAACAGTTTGGTACGCTTCCACTGACTATCAATCAAGGTAGTCTGAGTTTTGCCAGTGCCATTTCTAAACGTTATGATGATGCAAAATGGAATGCGGCAGAGCAGGGGTGGCACTATACTGAAGGTATTAATCGTGCCGCGGCCGACTACGGTTTATCTTATGGTTTATTCCAAAGCTTTATTGAACGAAATGGTCAAAAATATGTTGTACAACAAGCATATGAGAACCTAGAAGGCTCAACAGATGCAACTCCAACGACTCGTACCGAGTCACTGGATAGTTTGAAGGATAAGATTTGGAGTGCAATTCTTGGTATGTTGGTTTACGACTCAAGTTCAAAATGGGGGCATGCTACCTCATTGACTGGCTTGAGTTATACTGACCTTCATGATACTTCAGAGGATCTCGGTGTAATGGTTGATTCTCTTGGTCAGACTCATATCATTATTGTGCCAAGCGTATATGCTGATCCTAATGCCCTTACTGGTGACAATGCCCCGGTTGAAAATAGCAAATACTCACAATTAGCCAAGAGTACGGTTGCGGTACCAGATCAGCTGACGGAACTGACGAACCAGAAGCAGGCGCTGACCGCCCAATTAGCTTCTCAGAAGACGACGCTGGATCAAGCTAACGCCAAGCTGGCTAGTGCCAACAGCGTTTTAGCTAGTGCCAAGACGACTACGGCTAACGCTCAATCTGCGGTAACTCAAGCTCAAGCCAATGTCGCTGAAAAACAGGCAACCGCTAACACCGCGGCTCAAAACCTGGCCAACGCTCAATCAGCTCTGGCTGATGCTCAAGCCGCTTTGACCAACGCTAAGACGGCTCAAGCTATCGCTCAGGCTAACGTTGACTCCTACTCGGCTGACGTATCGACTAAGCAGGCTAATGTCGCTAAGGCGCAAGCCCAATACAACACGGAAAAGGCCGCATTGACGCAGGCTCAAAACGAACTGGCAAGTGCCAAGTCCGCTCTGGCAAGCGCCCAAGCTGATCTGAATGCCAAAAAGCAAGCCGTCGCTGATGCTCAGACTAACGTTGCCAACGCGCAAGCTGTTGTGGATCAAAAACAGGCGGCTCTGCAATCTGCTCAGAATACTTTAAAGGCGGATCAAGCCCAGTTGGCACAACTGCAAGCAACGCTTCAAACTGACCAACAAACGCTGACGCAGGCTCAACAGAACTTGGCTCTGTACCAGGCTGATCTGGCAACTAAGCAGGCTAATGTCGCTAAGGCGCAAGCCCAATACGACACGGAAAAGGCCGCATTGACGCAGGCTCAAAACGAACTGGCAAGTGCCAAGTCCGCTCTGGCAAGCGCCCAAGCTGATCTGAATGCCAAAAAGCAAGCCGTCGCTGATGCTCAAGCTCAAGTTGAAGCCGATCAAGCTACGCTGAAGTCTCTGCAACAAAAAGTGGCTGATCTGCAAAATGCACCACAAACTTTGGCAGATGCCCAACAAGCACTGGCGGATGCACAATCAGCGCTTACAACGGCAGAACAAACGTTGGCCGCTGACCAGGCAAAACTGGCTGAATTAACCGCTCAGGCTGATGCTACGCAGGCTCAGGTAGATGCGGCTCAACAAGCGGTCAACGAAGCGCAAGCCGTACTGGATCAGGCTAACGCAGATCTGGCTAATGCCAAGGCGGCCCAAACGGCTCAGCTTGAACAAGAAGCCGCAATCAAGCGTGCTGAAGCGCAAGCCGCTTCTCAACGTCAAGCTAAGGCTAACGGCTACACGATCGTTAATGGCCAAGTTGTCGATGCTAATGGTAATCCTGTTGCTGGCTGGACGGTCAAGAACGGTCAAGCCTTTGACTCAGAAGGCAACTCAGTTGTCTTGACTACCAAAAACTTGACGCCAGGCTCTGAACTCCCACAAACCGGTAATGATGAGGCTAAGAATGCCATTGTTCTGGCAATGCTGGCCTTCATGGGTGCTTTGGGCAGTCTGCTTGGCTTCAAGTCTAAGCGTGAAAACTAATTAAATCTAATAAGGCTCGGTACAGTCATGTATCGGGCTTTTTTAGTTGCTTTTTTGCTCTGTAGTATTTAAAATCGGCAAACGAAACTTGTATTAATCGCTTGGCTAATAAGGGGAGTGAAGTGATAACTGATGATACGTTGTAGTGATAGTCTACTGAAGACGTTGTAGCTGAGTACAAGTGGTACTG